>Ga0307929_1002769_pt1 | contig 10853 bp, 4 predicted proteins | sample AceLakmetage1330_FD_203160 | JGI IMG/M metagenome (GOLD analysis project Ga0307929, IMG submission 203160) | Saline water microbial communities from Ace Lake, Antarctica - #1330 | ecosystem: Environmental > Aquatic > Non-marine Saline and Alkaline > Saline | place: Antarctica: Ace Lake...
ATCTTCCACCCAAAACAAAGGCTCCGTTTTCAGGAGCCTTTTTTTATTACGACATAGCGAGTGAAACTATTAACCCGCATTATTCATATGCACCAATTTCAAATTACCAAAATTAGTATTTAGTCTCTGCAAGAAAACGCCAAATATTGCGTTATTCTCGTTTCTAAAACAGTCGATCCGCCGGCTGGCGGACACCTTGGTTTCAGAAACATCGAAAGTCTTATCTTTGACGTTTTCTTATCAGAGACTGAAAAACAATAGTTTTCTTGCAGACACTAATTATAATCCAGTTTATTTATCGCCTTTGTGAGATTTTCTTATTTTTGAGCAAACAAAAATCTAATTCATGAAAAATCGCAAAACGTTTCCGATACTTTTTATGCTTGCATTTATTGCAGCACTCGTATTTGTCACTTTCTTTATTCCAAAACATAAAAAAACAATTCATGACCTGAGCCAATATGTAAATCCCATGGTTGGTACCGGAGGACATGGTCATACGTATCCGGGGGCAAGTATGCCTTTCGGAATGGTTCAACTCAGCCCTGATACTCGTTTAACGGGATGGGACGGCTGCTCTGCATATCACTATTCAGATTCAATTATTTACGGATTCAGCCATACACATCTTAGCGGAACCGGAGTTTCAGATTACGGTGATATTCTTTTCATGCCAATGAGTGGAAAATACACCTATGATAGCGGATATTTCTTTGATGAACCCGGTTATGGTTCTGTTTTTAGTCATGACACAGAAATTGCTTCACCCGGTTACTATGCTGTGCATCTCGAAACACCGAATGTAGATGTTGAACTTACTGTTACCGAACGGACAGGAGTTCACAAATACCGTTACAACAATAACGACACGGCATACATGATGATTGACCTTGCCCACCGTGACGAAGTACTTGAATCGGGATTTAAGCAGATTAATGAAACGGATATTTCCGGATTTCGTCGCTCACAAGCTTGGGCTGAAGATCAGCATGTGTATTTTTATGCCCGTTTTTCCGAACCAATCAATTCAATTTTTTATAAAATTAATGATGCAGATATCAACGATGCGTTTGATGCCTACGGAAAAGGTATTAAAGTCATTGCCGGATTTAATGATTTGAAAGACAAGGTACTTATCGTGAAGGTTGGGATTTCTGCTGTCAGCATAGAGGGTGCGAAACAAAATCTCGAACAAGAAACCGATAAATTTGATTTTGAGTCTATAAAATCCCGTGCAAAATCTGCATGGAATGATGAACTCAGCGACATTGTCGTAAGTGGTGATGAGTACAAAAAAAAGGTGTTTTATTCAGCGCTTTATCATGCTTATCTTGCGCCCAATCTCTTCACCGATGTAGATGGAAAATATCGGGGAATCGACCATAAAATTTATCAGGCAAAAAACCACACGCAATACACTGTTTTTTCACTTTGGGATACGTATCGGGCAACGCATCCGCTGTTTACTATTACCCAAACCAAACGAACAAACGACTTTATTAAAACTTTTTTAGCCCAATATGAGCAGGGCGGACAACTGCCGGTTTGGGAGCTTGCAGGAAATTATACCGGTTGCATGATTGGCTATCATGCTATCCCTGTTATTGCAGATGCTTATGCCAAAGGCATTGATGATTTTGATGCAGAACTTGCGCTCGAAGCGATGGTTCATTCTGCAACAATGGATCATCTCGGATTACCGGCATTTATTTCCAAAGGATATATTGGCGTTGAAGATGAACACGAATCAGTTTCCAAGGCTTTAGAATATGCTTATGATGATTGGTGTATCGCACAAATGGCAAAGCAAATGGGAAAAGATGATGTTTATAAAACATTCATCCAACGGGCACAGTATTACAAAAATCATTTTGATCCTGATACAAAACTCATGCGTGCACGTGTGAATGGGAGTTGGTTTTCTCCATTTGATCCTGCCGAAGTAAACTTCAATTATACCGAAGCAAATGCATGGCAATACAGTTTTTATGTTCCTCAGGATATCCATGGGTGGATGGACATGCTTGGCGGCCCGGATGCAATGGATGCTTTGTTAGATTCACTTTTTGCTGCGGATAATGAAACCAGCGGCAGACATCAGGTTGATATTACAGGGCTCATTGGGCAATATGCGCATGGAAACGAACCCAGCCACCACATTGCATACATGTACAATTACTGCGGAAAGCCATGGAAAACGCAGGAATTAGTAAAACAAATCATGAATGAAATGTACAGCGACCAACCCGACGGCTATATAGGCAATGAAGATTGCGGACAAATGTCGGCATGGTACGTTTTTAGTGCGCTTGGTTTTTATCCGGTAAATCCGGCAAGCGGAATTTACGATTTTGGCTCGCCCATGTTTGATACAGCAATTATCCAACTTGAAAACGGAAAACAGTTTGAAATTACTGCCGAAAATCTCAGCGATAAAAATATTTATATTCAATCGGTAGAGATAAATGGAAAGCCATGGAACAAGTCATACATCGAACATGAACAAATCATGAAAGGCGGCAACCTGCATTTTGTGATGGGAGCAACACCAAACAAAGACTTTGGTAGTAATGAGGATGCAATTTTCACATCACGAATTACCGAGGAGCCAATCATTATCAGCCCGATAACGACACCTGCACAACGGAGTTTCTCCGATTCGCTGCAAATAAAAATTCACACACCACAGCAAGCAGATGTTATGATTTTTTATACCACCAACGGCAGTCAACCAAATCAAAACTCAAATATTTATTCAGATCCCATTACAATTTATGATGATGCTAAGATACAATGCATTGCTATGCAGGGCGAAAAGCAAAGCGGCATTGTTGTTGGGAAATACAAAAAAATTGATGAGAGAGTGAGTATTGAGCTATTTTCAGAATACAGTAATCAATATAATGCCGGCGGAAATACAGCCCTGATTGATGGTATCCGTGGAGGCAATGATTTCCGCACAGGAGAATGGCAAGGATATGATGCTCAAGATTTAATTGCTATTGTTGATTTGGGCAGAGCAATGGAAATCTCATCGGTTCATGTCGGTTTTTTACAAGACATTAAAAGCTGGATTTGGATGCCGACAGACGTTGAATTTTATCTTGCAAATCAGTCAAAACAATTTCAAAAAGCAGGAATTAAGAAAGCTGAAATCAGCGATGATAAATATGGTGCTTTTGTTGAAGATATTGGAATAAATTTCGCAACCCAAAAGGTGAGATACATAAAAATTAAAGCAAAAACTTACGGCGACATTCCAGAATGGCACCTTGGATACGGTGGCGAAGGCTGGATTTTTGCCGATGAAATATATTGGAAATAATGAGACAAACGCAATTCATTTTAATGCTATGTTGTTTACTGGTTTTTTCCTGTGGACAAAAGCAGGAGTCCGAATTTGTAATTGATGAAAGTGCAATCAGCGAAGATATTCAATTACTCCCAGACAGCATTCCGAGTTATCAAGACATGATTGCCCCGCTTGAGCATGCAAACATAAGTTTTCAGGAAACACTCATGCCAAACAAAATTCTAATGCCGGAAAATTATGAGCAGATTGCTTTGCAAACCGGCATTTTACTTGCAGATTTAAGCTACCTGCGCTATTTTAACCGTGTAAATTTAAGCATGGAATATGCAGCAGAGCTTGAAAGTCGATTTTTTGCATTGGATTTACCTCGGGATGAAATTCTTTTTGCGGTTGAAAAAATTGAGCGAAATGTCTATACATCGGACAGTTTGCTTCAAATCCTAAACCAAGCCTATACCTCTGTCACATCTGACTTGATACAAGCACAACGTTCAGCGCTTGCAGGCTTAATTATTACAGGAATTTGGTTGGAAAGTAATCGGCTTATGTTATCGGATGAAACGGTAGAAAACGAATTCATCAGAAATGCTATGTTGCAAACACAATGCACTGAATTTGAAAGCCTTATTCCGGTTTTAAACGCTTTTAAACAGCAGGAAATCCAAAATCTTACTGTCGATATTACCGAAAGCGATTGCGATATTCAACAATTAAAGACTAAAACCACATTTTGGGTAAATCAAACGATGGGAGTACAGTGGTAAACCTATCGCATGAGGTACATTTTTCCGATTTCTTGTTTAAAAAACGCATCCGATTCATTGGAACGACGTTCAATATCCTCACCCTGAATTTTAGTTTTTACACGATAAAAATACACGCCATTTCCTAAGCGGTCGCCATACATATCAGTACCATCCCACGCATATTCTGAAATATTCCGACCAATATTTACCGGGCCCAGCTCATATTGATCAATCACTTTAACAAGCTTTCCGGTAACGGTATAAATTTCAATGCGAATTTCATCCGGGATAACCGAACCGGTCAGTTCAAAAACAAATCGGGTTGACGTTGAGAACGGATTGGGATAGTTGAGAATGTGAGTAATGCTCGACTTTGTAATCACTTCAAAACTTATGGTAAAGTCAAAATCGCCGGATTCATTTCCTGACATATCGGTTGCCTGTACCCTCAACTGATAAATGCCATCCGCATCAAATTCGGGGCGATATACAATGCGGAATTTATTTTCAGGTAAAACACCGGGAGTCCACTCCAACTGTTCATTGCCAAAACTATCACGGAAAAATATCCGATGTTCTGTCCCGCCGTTTATGTCGGTAAGATAAACTCTAAACAAGGCAGTATCATTCAGTGCCAAATAGGGATTTTCATCATTTAAGCTGATTAATATTTCCGGTTTCGCCGATACAATGTCTCCGTCTAGGATTCTTACTCCATCAAAAGAAACATCTAATATTGGATTTTTATCATCGCTTTGAACATAAAAATAAAACTGCGCAATGTTATTAAAATGATACTGCTCCGGTTGATCATAATTCCCACCGGCTACGCTTGGGTTATATTCAATCCATATAGAGTTTAGTCCACTTAAATCGATGGTATTAAATTGTAAAGTATCCATAATAACATCCCCTGCCGGATGCGGACTTAATCGTTTTGTCCCCAAATCAATCATCTCGTTATTTGAACTTTGCAGCCAATATTTCACAAGCAGAGAATCCATATCATAAGGGCTAATATTCTCTGTTGCCAATGCAAATTCAAAATCCACACCTTGCATTACGGTATCGCCACTGTAATAAAAACCTGCTTGTGGATTGATTGCCGTTTCTGGGATACCTGTGTAGCGTATCTGCCACTTGTCAAGTTGCCCGGGAGTTTTGACAGAATCATCACGGGTGCGAAATTTCAATTTCAAAAATGGATTTTCAGATGCCGGAATCTCATTATTTAGTTGATAAATTTCATAATTTGGTGGATACACAGTATCAATGGGAGTTTCCTCAAATGTCACAGGGTCGAATTTAAGAATCTCCAGTTGACTGATATCAAAATCCGGGTCATCCATACTCTCTTGGTACCAATGCAACGAGCTCCAATGATTTGAGGGGCCAATCACAGTGCTTAACACCGTTCCATAATTAAACGGCGTAGTAAGATCAACATAAAAATCAATCTCAGCACTCGGATTATCTCCAACCTCCTCTTCCGCAGAATCAGGATCACCTTTCTGACAGAAAAAGATATACGGCATATCATTTGGAATCGTGCGAATCTGAGTAGAGCCCAAACTTTCAAATGTTGTTAAAAGCGTTTCACTCCAGCTTTCAAAATAACCGTCAGCCCAGGAATATGCCACAATATAATGTCCATCTGGAACATAATTTACAAGCATGTCATTCATGGCTAACATTGCTTCTTCGTTAAAATCATCAGCCGAACCGGTACTAAACACGAAAAAAGAGCCTGGGCCACCCTGTGAAAAACATTTCGGATAATTTCTGTGCCCAAAATCCTGATAATCTGACATCCATCCACGAAGTTCAACCGGATCAACTACAGCAATAATCATGGCAGGTGATGGTCCGCAACAGCCGACATCACCAAGTCCACTTCCAATTGCGCCATCGATGCTCCAGAAAACATCACTATACGTTTGAGTCCATAATATTCCCTGATTATGTACTTGAATTTGTCTGGCAGCTTCAACAAAAGAAAAATCACGAGTATCTCTGTTGTAATTCATGAAATTGAACTTGTCTTTCTTAAATTGAAAAAAATGCGCTTGCGACCAACCTTCTTCTCCTGGAATGTAAATAAACGAAGATTCATTCCATCGGACAGAATCAGGATTTGGGTGTGATGCTGCAACTCGCCAATAATAAACCTGATCCGCTAGGAGACTTATGGGAACAGACCATTCAACAACGCCTCCGGGGGAAGCAACATCCCCTGAATAAAGCGGCGCCCCAAGATTGGAATTAAATAAATCGGTTGTGTCAATTTGGAATAAATACTGCATTTCCGGGGCGAAAGGTATACCGGTAGATGCTTTTAATGTCACCAAGGCATTCGGATAAATTGCATATTCGTATGGATAAATCGGGAATAAATTGCTGGAGCTAATTAAGAAATTCAGCGTCAGATTATTATTTAGCTCACTCAATTCCTCAATTTCATCGTAATAATCCAATCGAACAACAAGTTGGTTTAAACCGGGTCCTTTTTCACTATTTACCGGAAGTTTAAACATGATGGTATCAAGATATAAACTTCCTTCCCTTGTAATGTCTAAAGTTTTCGTGCTATTATCCGGGAAACGACGCTCAACATGAATTAAAAAACTATCCTGAAACGCCCTGCCAACATTTCGTACTGCAACAAAAACCTGAAAACTATCCTGAACGGTACTTACTTCCTCGGGAGAAAAACGTAAATCGCCGTTTGTAATTTTCAAATCAGGGAGTTCGGCAAAATTTATTCGTATCGCCGGATCAGCATGTAATGTCATCTCATGACAAGTTACTTTTAAACGGATATCCGTCAAACTGCCTTGTTGTGCATTTTTTATTCCCTGTTGTTGCTGATATGAAATTGGAGTTCCGTAATTTTCATAAGCGATTTGCCGATACAGATTTCTTGAAAACACATTCAAATATGAGGGTAATCCTCGCCCAACTGAAGCAAGAAACCCAATTGCTCCCCGATTTGGAATAAGCACCCAATCTTCACTGCTACTTTCACTGTATTGCAAATGAATATTTCCTGCCAAGCAAGAATTTGCCAGCATAAACGGATATCTGTCCTGATTGCTATAATTTTCCGGAAAATCAATATTTTGATCAAATCCGCTGGTTGATCCATGCCCGAAAAAACACATCATACTCGTTCCGGTATTGATTATATTCCGAACAGAATCTGAAGTCGATATTTGTATGGGAGCTGAACTGTTTTTCAAAAAAGTATGAACATATCCGCCAAACAATGTGTCCTCAATAATTTCCTCATAATCTTCCAGATAGGATGCAAAAGTTTCCTGTTCATTTGCATTTGCTCCGCCACCGAAATGCATAATTTGTTTCATCCACTCATCCACCGGGTTGCTCTCATATGCCATCACTTTATCGAGATAATTTAAGACTTCCTGATTAGTTTTTGCCGCCAAACGACCAGTTGCTATTAAAGGTTCAAAATTCGTATCCTCCATGCCGGCAGTAATCAAGACGTCGCTCGGTGGATTTCCAAAACTTGGCACTAAATTATTATTAAAATAATCAGCATTATTTCGTGCCGTAGCAGTTCTGATTCCTTTCCCCAACAAGAACAAGAAATCGGGTTGGCGAGCAGTTCGGTTGATAATATCCTGAACCAAATTTCTCATTGCATACGGATGTTTTTTCACGCCGTAAACATATTGATCATACAATTCCTCAACATTAAAAATTACAGCATTGTGTCCGGTACTGTTTCGGTATGCCTGATAATCCTGAGCAGCCGACATGAGTTTTGGGTGAGTGATAATTAAATATTGCGGATTGGGATTTTCAGTCAAATAATCAGTGAATTTTCCGTTTTGTGATACCGAAGCCAAAGAATCCACAAGAATCAGCCCATCCTGATTTGTTAGAATCATACGGCGGGTTGTACTATTATTGTTGGCAAGCACTTTATACATATCGCCATCATTAACAGCAAGAATTCGCTCATGTTGGTCGATATCAAATAAAAACACGGAACTGCCTGTATTAAAATTCGTGATTTCAAGATAGTCTTTTGCACCGCTTCCCGACGGGAGATAAAATTCAAATTGATCTGCTCCCTCAAAATCAAAATTATGCGCATAATTTATGTCAATATAAGCCAAACGATTGTAATCATTTACACTGGGAGACTGCACATCATTGGATGAAAACACAAAACTGATTTGCTCCGGAATTTGAGATGCAGAAATTTCCACCTGCTTGCGGACAAACTCGTAACCATAATATATTTCATCAACCCGCGTAGCTCCCAGAAAATCAACTTTTAAATGATGAGGTACAGGGGATATAAAATCTTCATTTGGCGTTCCGGCAACAGCCATTTCTATTACAGCATCCGGCCCAGCCGAACTTGCAGAAGCTGTTGAAATAGACTTTGTACGGGGGCTTCCTTCTTGTATCGAGGCATCCAAATAAGATTCTCCTTCTGTATAAACGCATTGTGTAGAAGCGCCATAATATGTTCCGACATAGTTTTGTCGCACATGTTTTATACAATAAGTTGCCAAATTTCCTGTGTAATCATCAAAATTATTGTCGATAATATTTGCAATCCGATGATTATTTGTAGAATTGTTGTAGGACAAATAATAAATTGCGGTATCCGTAAAAAGGCTATAATCAGGATTTATACAATTTTCCGGCGAATCCCAAAGGACAGTGTCCCGATATCCACGATTTCGCTGTCCGTAAAACTCAATATATCCTGAAGGGTCAAAAATCCCGTTACTTCCTTCTCCCTTAATATAAATGTATTGCTCTTCACCTTCATAAAAAATTTGAATTCGGCGTGGGTCAATTTCGTTTGCCGGAAAACCTCGATTTACTAATACTTGATATGGTATGCGATGAATTCCATCTTCGGTTACCGGCACACGATAATATTCCTGATCATAATCAATCCACTCATTTCCAACATTTTGCGCACTGGAGTTAAGGGATATAATCATCATCAAAAAAAAGGCGATATGTAAAAAATACTTCATGTTTTTTAACTTATTTGATTTCTAAACGACTATTTGTGTTTGGTTTTTCAACCGATTGTTTTGTACTAAAACGATATCGCAAACTAAAAACGTGCGAGTAAAAATTCTCATCGCTTCCTAAATTTGACAAGGCATAATCAATGCTTAGTCCCCGAAATTGGATTCCTGCACCAAGATTCATTTGCACACGATACTCACGATCACCATCACTTAAAGGTATTTCCTGAACATTTCCAACTCCGGCACGCAAAAACACTTTAGAATCATAGCCAAACTCTATGCCGGCACGAGGCTCAATACTGATGAAATTTGTTTTTATCAAGGTATTTCGTTTACCATCATAAGTGGTAAATAAATCCAAGGCAGTCAATCCGGTAAATTTCTCGTAAATGGTAAATTGATTTGCAACAGCTAATGTTAAACTCGGAAGTGTTATTTCCATAGAATTTTCAGGCAATTCATTTCCTGTTTGCGACCAGGTTTCACGCAATAAATCCGTATTGAACGTCCAGGCATTAAAGGTAGAAGTTACATCACGAGCTGTGAGGGCAAATATCCAGTTTTCTTGCTGATATCGCCCAGAAAGATCAAATCCAAAGCCCCAGGAACCGCCAAAATCACCGGCTTTACGCCGAATCAGTTTCACATTTCCACCGACACTCAAATTTTCGTTTTCCAATTGGCGGGCATAAGACAAAAATACGGCAATGTCTGATGCTGAAAAAGAAGACAATCGGTCGTATCGAATATTTCCGTCGCTGTCAATTAAATCCAAAGTATTTGGAATATCGTCCACTCCAAAGCGGACAAATCCGCCTCCAATGACATTTTTGTCATCCATTCGATAGGCAATACCACCAAAATCATATGATGCGACACCTGCAAAATATTCAGCATGCATTAATCCCAGCTCCATATCATTATCCAAAAGTGTTAATGATGCAGGGTTCCAATAAATACCGGTAATGTCACCAGAACTTGCCCCAACCGCCCCCGACATGCTCAACGCCCTCGCTCCGACACCAATATTTAAAAATTCATTGGAATATTTCGGCGCTGTTTGTCCGAATGCAGACAAGCCGGTAAGCAAAAAAGCAGTGAGTATAATTATTTTCGATTTCATTGATATCAGTATCGTCTAAGCTTAAACAAACAAATCCGACATTCGTTGTTTTTAATTAATCAAATATACAAAAAAAACATTCAATGCATTCGGTATTTTTACGGATGTGCGAAAAAACACTAGTGACTAACATTTTCAACAAAAATATGCTCGCACGATATTTCTCTAAAAATCAACAAATCATAATTCAATGATTTTTTTGAAAGAAAAGAATTATTAGAAGACCCCTTAGTATATTGATGCAAATACGCTTAATTTTGCGATGAATAATGCAGGTTAGATGGTTTGAAGATGTGCAAAGATAATGGCAAGCATTACCCCAAATTTGAGTTAATAGAAAAATGGGGTGCATCAAGCTAAAGTATTTATCAACAGCACCTTATGTTATGCCACGAAAACTCATTAAAAAAGCCACTATCTGAGGATTCCCCGGACAGTTGCAGATAGTATTGACTTGTAAAAACAAGCCAGTAACAAGGCTGTAAAGCTAATGCAAGGGGATAAGTTGGCAGTGCAATTTTTTTCTGCCTGCTGCTTTTTTCAGACAACATTTTGTCTATTAAATAAACAACAGAACAATGAACCCACTTAATTATAAAGCTGACTGCTTTCCGAAATCTTTTTTAATCAATAGGGAATACTCT
>Ga0307929_1002770_pt1 | contig 10852 bp, 11 predicted proteins | sample AceLakmetage1330_FD_203160 | JGI IMG/M metagenome (GOLD analysis project Ga0307929, IMG submission 203160) | Saline water microbial communities from Ace Lake, Antarctica - #1330 | ecosystem: Environmental > Aquatic > Non-marine Saline and Alkaline > Saline | place: Antarctica: Ace Lake...
ATTTGGCGTTTTCTTGCAGAGACTATGTACCACAATCCGATTTAAATTAAAGATTTTGAGTTTTCTGCAATCAAAGGGGTATGTCGAAGGGCGGCATTTTTTGTTTGTCGCGTAAGTTATTCCAAACATTTCCCAGGATTCCACAGGTGTTTTTCAAAATTTACGACACAATCATTTTTAACCGCAATTTCTTCGCTCATTAATAAATCTTCCATAACATGCTCGCCGTTAAAATGATGTTTGCCGCTTAGCATCCCGTTTCGGTTTACCACCCGATGCGCTGGCACATAATTTTCCTGACTGTGGGATTGGTTCATTGCCCAACCAACCATGCGTGCGGCCTGCGGAGAACCCAGATGTCTTGCAATCAGACCGTAAGTTGTTACTTTCCCGTAAGGAATTTGCCTGACGACATCATAAACTCTTTGATAAAAATCAATCGGTGAATCCTTCTCGAGCTTCATTAATTGGTGGTTCAGTTAAGGTTTTATGTTTTGGCAATTCAAAACAAATATATCGAATTGTATGGTCTTCTTCAATCCACCTTTTTTCATAAAAGGTTTGTATAGATGGGACAATCTGTGAGTGATCCGCATGATAAATATCCGCAATGTCATGATGTAATTTCAATTCGTTGTATCGGATAACATCTTGCGTATATCCATACAATACAGGGTCGTCGGTTTTTAAATGAACCAATCCGTCGTTTTTTATAATTTGCTGATATTTCTCAAGGAAATTAGTGGATGTTAATCGTTTTTTAATGTTTTTTCGGTGGCCGAGATGGGGATCAGAGAAGGTACACCAAATTTCAGAAACCTCATCCTCGCTAAAACAAAAATCGATAAAGTCAACACGTGTTCTGAGAAAAGCAACATTTTTCATTTTAGCGTCAAATGAGGTTTTTGCACCTCGCCATAATCTTGCTCCTTTAATATCTATACCGATATAATTATTATTGGGATGGGTTTGTGCCAAACCGACTGTGTATTCGCCTTTGCCACAGCCCAGTTCTATTATAATTGGATTGCTATTTTTGAAAAAATCAGAATTCCATTGTGCTTTGAGATGGAAATTGTTATGCTTTAAATCAATAAATTCGGGCTCAATGACATGAGGAAACTGTTTGTTTTCCCTGAACCGTTTTAATTTTTTCTTTGCCACAGTAAAAAAGCTTATTCCTGTAATTTAATATTTAATCCAATATCCATAATTCCCGGCACAATATCGTTACGCATCCCATGCTCAATTTCATATTGGTAGGTTCCGGTTTGGGTGAATTTGTAATTCAGGCGCCAAGGAATTTCATTGTCCCAAATGTCGCCCATGCCATCGCCAAGCCACTTCCCGTTTGCATCAGCTAAAATGCATTCTAACGTATCACTTCTAACTGTGCCGTCCGGTGTGGTTTGATGAACGAATAACCAAAGGTTTCGGTAGGGATATAAACTGGCATTTCGAACCAAAACATCAATTTGCACTAATTGTGTTGTGTCTTTAATCTCAAAATCAAAACTTGTACGGTAAGTTTTTTCCCAAACACCGCGGGGTATTTTTTCATATTTTTTGTAAATCGTGTTTTTCTCACAACTTACAATCAAGAATATCCCAATCAAAAAAACTGTTAGTTTGGCGATTTTACTTTTTGTTGTTGTTTTCATTTTTTCGCTCGTTTTTTTGTTTTCCCTGTTGATTTGGATTTTTGTTTCTTCTTTTTTTATTACGTGATTTTTGTTTTTTCTTGTTTTGTCCTTCAAAACGATTTAAACTGTCTTCATTCAGGTCGCTGGCGTAATCATCTTTTTTATTAATTACCACGATATCTTCATCACGCATTAGTTTTTCGGGGATTTCACCTTTCTTATTCATGCTCATGACTTCTTTGACACGCTCAACTGGTACCGCAGTCATTACAGAAGTGTGTTCTCCTCTGAGTTCATAGTACATGATGTGTTTAAGGATGTCATTTTTTACATGACGGGCTTTCCCTTGTTTGGTTTCTAAATCTGCATTTTGTGCCGGAAATTTTTTGCGCTCATGAATATAGGTCGGCAGTTCGTAATTGATACAGCATTTGAGTTTTCCACATTGTCCGGCAAGCTTTTGTGGGTTTGGAGATAATTCCTGTGTTCGTGCTGCATGAGTTGTTGTAGAACGGAAATTTGCCAGCCAGGTTGTGCAACAAAGCTCCCTACCGCAGGGGCCGATGCCTCCTAATCTTCCGGCTTCTTGTCGAGCTCCGATTTGCTTCATTTCCACACGAATGCGAAATTCTTCGGCCATGATTTTAATTAACTCGCGAAAATCTACGCGTTCGTTGGCGATATAATAAAAGATGGCTTTGGTTTTATCGCCCTGAAATTCGACATCACCGAGTTTCATATCCAGACTCAGATTTCGTATCATTTCCCGGGTACGAAGCATGGTGGACAATTCAAGCTCTACTGCCGCTTTCCATTTCTGGATATCAGATTGTTTTGCTTTACGATAGACTTTTTTAAATTCACCGTTGGGGGATTCTCCGTTTTTGCTGAGTTGATTTTTTACCAATTCTCCGGTAAGTGAAACAATACCGATATCATGTCCGGGTGAAGATTCAACTGCTACAATATCTCCTACACGCAAAGGTAGGCCGTTGACATTTTCATAAAACCCTTTACGGGTATTTTTAAAACGAACTTCAACAATGTGAAATGTTCGGGGTGGCTGCGGGACATCTTTTAACCAATCGTAAACATCAAGTTTAAAACAACCGTTTGGTATATTGAATTCACTGGTATTTTCATCAATCTCGCAAACCCTACAACCTCGTTCTAATTCTCTGCTTTTCGTCATTTTTGTTTGTTTTAGGCTTTGCAAATAAGATGTAAAGTTAATACTTATTTTTGGATCATCCGAATGAGTTTGAAACTCAAATCTAAAAGGATGATTTTTCCCATCCCATTTCTTTCGATATGAAAATACGCAGACTCGATTTCATCGTTAATCTGTTGAATGTATTTTAGATTAATCGCTTTTGCAACTTTCTCAATAAATGCTTTTTCTGACTCAAGCACATAATTCAATTGGGGCTTTTTGGTACGGTACATTAATAACTCGCGGAAAAAATGTAAGGCGAATGTCAAAAATGATTTTTGTCGTTCTCTGCCTTTGCTTGACATTTCATCTGACCATTCCAGACAGGCTCGTATGTCTTTTTTAACTAAAGCAATCATCCAGTTATTGAGGTTTTCCAAATGTTCGCTGCGGGTTCTACTGGTTTGGAAATGATTTCTGGCTTCTGCCAGATTTCCTCTGCTTAAACGACTGATTACGAGTGCGTCGCCTGATTGCGCTTCAAATGTCTTAACAAGATATTTGCTCATGTCGTCTTCAGCAATTGGCGGAATACGAACCGGTGATGTTCTAGACATAATGGTTGGTAAAACCGTGCCGCGATTTTCTGAAACCAAAATAAATACGGTTTTCGGCGGCGGTTCTTCAATCATCTTGAGTAATTTATTGGCTGCGGTAATATTCATTTTTTCCGGCAGCCAAATAATCATGACTTTAAACTCGGATTCATAGGTTTTTAAAGATAATTTCCGGATAATTTCCTGTGCCTCATCTCGGTAAATACTGGCTTGCTTATTTTCACTAGCAATTTTATCAAGCCACTGATTGAAGGTAAAATATGGCGTTTCTAGATTGATTTCACGCCATTTTTCAATAAAATGATCACTTATCGGCTTGTTGTTTTTGTCTTTAAATACCGGAAAAACAAAATGCAGGTCGGGATGAATGAGTTTTTGATATTTTTTACATGAAGGACAAGTTCCGCAACTGTCTGTTTCACTGCGGTCTTGACAGCTAATATATTGAGCATATGCGATGGCTAAAGGTAGTTTGCCACTTCCCGGCGGCCCGTAAAACATTTGTGCATGATTAATCCGCCCATCGTTTACTGTTTGGATTAAACTTGTCTTAATTATCTCTTGTCCGACGATATCCTTAAATTGCATGAATTCTTTTTTTTCAAAATTACGAATTTGTGCGGAAAAACAAGCAGTCGAAAAAAAATCTTTATTGAACAACAGTTTCGGGAGATTCCGTAAATTAGCAAAATGATATTTAGAACAGAAATAGATTTAAAACCGTCAGCTTTTAAGATAAATCATTCGCAAAACCTGTGTCTTTTTGGGTCTTGCTTTACGGATAATATTGGCGCCATGTTAAAAGCACATCAGTTTAACAGCATCAACAATCCGTTTGGGGTTTTGTACAATCCGGCTTCCATAGAAAAACAACTTTTGGCAATTTTGAACCACAATGCACCAGTGAAATCAGAATTGTTTCAGCATCAAAGTCTGTATTCCCATTTTGATTTTCATAGCAAATTTTCCCATTCCGATAAGGAAAAAGCGCTAAAGTTCATGCAAAATGCATTTTACTCAGTGAATCTTAAAAGTATTGATGTGCTGTTTATTACATGGGGAACTTCACGTATTTATCAGCTGAAAATAAATCAATCCATTGTGGCAAATTGTCACAAATTGCCCGCTGGGAATTTTCTGAGAGCACAATTGTCCGTGGATTCCGTTGTGGATGCTTATGAAAAGCTTGTTGAAAAATTGTTGGTGGTGAATCCAAAACTACAAATTGTATTAACGGTTTCTCCGGTTCGACATTTAAAGGACGGGTTTATTGAAAATCAACGCAGCAAAGCACGACTGATTATAGCTGCAGAAGCGCTGGAGAAAACAAATTCTGCTGTGCACTATTTCCCTGCCTATGAAATGATGATGGATGATTTAAGGGATTATCGGTATTATGCTGATGACATGATGCATCCTAACTCAATTGCGACAGAGTATATTTGGGAGAAATTTTCAGAGTATTTTTTTAATCAGCAAACTCGTGTTTTAAATCGCGAGCTTCAAAAACTTTACAAAGCAAGACATCATAAATTGTTTTTCCCAAAAACCGATGAAGCAAAACGGTTTGCAAACACACATTTAAACCAATGCCGTGAAATCATGCAAATACATCCGGAAATTAAACTGGATGATTATGTTGAGTATTTTAAAACACGCTTAGTAGAATAAGTTTTTTTGATGAACGGAACAATGTTTTTACTCTTTGTCAAAATTACAGAATGCTTATCTTGTGAAAAATTAAAAACTTCGAATTATGAAAACAATCTTGATTCCTTTTATTGCAATTCTCGCTTTTGTTTCTTGCCAAGGGCAGACAGAAAAAGAACCCGAACAAACAACTGAAACAGAAACAACTAAAGATGTGGAAGAAAAGTCTGATAAATCCTTTGAATTAACCACATGGGAGGCTTTAGATTTTAATACGGTTGAGCTGTTTGGTACCGACTGGGCGCTTGTTGCCGCCGGAAATATGGATGATTATAATATGATGACCATTTCTTGGGGATCATGGGGCTGGCTTTGGGGAAACCCGGTAAGTAATGTTTATGTCAGACCACAACGACATACACACAATTACACCGAACGAGAAGATTATTTCACGATCTGTTTTTTTAATGATGAAGATAAAGAAGCCTTGAAAAAAATGGGAACCGTTTCAGGTCGTGATTTTGACAAGATGAATTACGAAAAACTTACCCCTTTTGAAACAGAAAATGGCTCAATTGCTTTTGAAGAAGCTTATCTCGTGGTTGAATGCCGGAAAATTTATGCGACCGTTTTGCAAGCGGCAGATTTTGTGGATTCATCCCTCTGCGAAAATGTGTATCCTGAGAAAGATTTTCACACCCATTATGTCGGTGAAATTACAAATGTCTATTTAAAATAATGGTCTTTGCAAGAAAACGCCAAATATTGCATTAATCAATCCCGCAGGCTTCCATAATTTTTTTAGGAATATCCGTATTGTCATAAGTTCCGGAAAATAGCACTTGATTATGCCCGATTGCAAAAACCGGAACCGGCTCTGCCGTATGATCCCAATTTGTAAACCCAACACCACTACGTAAATTCAAAATTTTATTGCAGGTTTTTAAGTAGGGATGATATGCTCCGTAATCCATGTGATAATCGGGATTATCCTGAGGATGTTTTGCCTGTTCGAGCATTGAAGTTTCCCAATCGCTTAAATTATCTATTCCAAAAATATCCTCAATCATAGATTTGTCAAACAATTTATCCATGCTGATTTTTCTGCTGCGATAATAAGACATCTGTTGCTTTTTTAGCAGGGCAAAATCAGTATCATATCCGCCGGCTGCATTTCCAAGGCTTAATCCTCCGGTTTCATGGTCTGATGTTATGATAATTAGGCATTCGTTGGGATGCTCAAGATAAAAGTTTAACGCTTGCTGTATTGCTAAATCGAAATCTATCATTTCGTGTACAATTGTTGCTGCATCGTTTTCATGACTAGCCCAATCGATTTTTCCTCCTTCAACCATCATGAAAAATCCATCTTCGCTAGTTAGATGACGAATACCTGCACGAGTGATTTCCGCAAGCGAATATCCGCCTTCAAATTTTCTATCAATGGCATAGGGCATTTCTGCATCTGATCCTAAAACAGGATTAATAAGCATGACATTTCCTTCGGCATTCAAGCTGTCCGGATTGAGTGTTTCTCTGAAAATTTGATAACCTGCTTTTTCTGCAAGTTCATAAAGATTTTCATTTTCAAGACTATCTGCTTTGTGGAAGCCGCCGCCACCAAAAAAATCAAATTCGCTGTTAATCAAATCTATTCCTATGCTGTAATAATATTTCCGACTGTCCTGATTTGCGTAAAATGCTGCAGGAGTTGCGTGATTGATGCTTACTGAAGAAATAATGCCGATTTTATATCCGGCATCTTGAAATTTGTAAGCAATGCTTTCGTAATTTTCTGTTTTGTCCGGTGACTTGCCAATGCGTCCGATATTGGTTTTGTGCCCTGTTGCAAGCGCTGTTCCGGCTGCTGCTGAACCAGTAATCAGCTGGTTATTTGCATGGGTTGTTGACATTCCGGCAATCGGTAAGGTGTCAAAACTCAATGCGTCAAATCCAGGATAATCTTTTGATAAACTATGCAAATAGGCTTCTGTGAGTTTAACGTGAGAAATTCCCATGCCGTCACCGATAAACAGAAAAACATATTTTGGCGGTTGGGTATCGTTTTCTGTGATTTTTTTCGTGTTTGTGTCTTGACATGACATAAAAATCAAGGATACAATGCCGATTACCCAAAAAAGTTTTATAAAATTCGTCATAACTTGCGCTTAAGTGTTAAATTTGTCATTAATTTATCACTCAAAATTAATCGTTTTAAGTGAATTTGATACAGGTAACGGATTATTATATGATTAAATGTTGATTTATGGGTCTGAAAGTTTATAATACATTGTCTCGTAGGAAAGAAAATTTTCAACCGATTAAACCCCCGTTTGTTGGGCTTTATGTTTGTGGGCCAACCGTTTATGGAGATGCACACTTGGGGCATGCACGCCCCGGTATTACCTTTGATGTGTTGTATCGCTTTTTAAAATTCTCAAAGTATAAAGTAAGATATGTTCGAAACATTACCGATGTCGGGCATTTGGAAAATGATGCAGATGAAGGGGAAGATAAGATTGCGAAAAAAGCACGTCTGGAGGAGTTGGAGCCTATGGAAGTCGTGTTTTATTACATGAGACGCTATCATAAAAATATGGATCAATTGAATGTATTGCGTCCTGATATTGAGCCGCAAGCTTCTGCCCATATTATTGAGCAAATCGAAATGACTCAGCAGATTTTAGATAGTGGATATGCGTACGAATCAGGCGGTTCAGTGTATTTTGACGTAAAGAAATATGCAAAAGATTATGATTACGGAAAACTGAGCGGTAGAAAACTTGACGATTTATTGAGCACAACACGTGTACTCCACGGACAAAGTGAAAAACGCAACAGTGCTGATTTTGCTTTGTGGAAAAAAGCCGCTCCGAGCCATATTATGCGCTGGAATTCTCCTTGGGGCGAAGGGTTTCCGGGTTGGCATATGGAATGTTCCGTAATGAGTACCAAATATCTCGGTGAAACTTTTGATATTCACGGTGGTGGGATAGATTTATTGTTTCCACATCATGAGTGTGAAATTGCTCAGTCAACAGCTGCTCAAGGAAAAGAGGCAGTTCGCTATTGGATGCATAACAACCTGATTACCATTGACGGACAAAAAATGGGTAAATCGCTGGGGAATTTTATTACTCTCGATGAATTGTTTTCAGGAAAACACAAAGCATTGGAGCAGGCTTATCATCCGATGACAGTGCGCTTTTTTATTTTACAGGCACATTATCGCGGAACGCTTGATTTTTCAAATGAAGCTTTACAGGCAGCCGAAAAAGGATTTAAACGTTTAATGCGTGCCTATCAGCAGATTGACAAGCTTCACGCTTCCGATCAAAGCAGCATTCCCATTGAGGATATTCGTAAAAAATGCATGGATGCACTGAATGATGATCTGAATACACCGATTCTGATTTCACATTTGTTTGATGCAGTAAAACTCATCGGAAATATTGAAACTGGTAGCGAAAGCATTAATGAAATCGATAAAACGGCGCTGAAAAAACTTTTTCAAAACTTTGCAATTGAAATTTTGGGATTAATTCCCGAAGAAGAAGCCGCAGGTGAAACCTCAGGAGACAGACTTAAAACAGTTGTGGATTTATTGTTAGACGTGCGATTAAATAGTAAAAACAATAAAGATTGGGCAACTTCTGATTTAATCCGCGATAAGCTCAAAGAAGCAGGAATTATTGTCCGAGATAAAAAAGACGGCTACGATTGGGAATTAGAATAAAAAAATCAACTATTATGAAAAACTCTGATTACAAATTAAATCACAAAGTGGTTTTGTTGTTGGTTTTAGGACATTTACTGTTTGGAATACTCGGAGCTTTTGCTCAGGTTCATAAAATGGATAGTGCACATTTTTTTCTGTCAGTCTGACTAACTTACTTTCTTTTTCTCATGCTGGATTATCATATTAAGCGACATAGTAAAACAACGGGTTTTCAACAAAACATTTTGGATTTTGGCAATGTTTATCACACCCTCAATTGCTATGGTTTTCCATGTATTTATGCGAAATCGTGTGATACGACTCGGAGAAAAAATCAATAAAGCACGTGATCTTCGTTAGTTTATCTTAGCCTGCATTATTCATGGAATTTCAAGCATACCTAAAATTAGGTGTAAACTATTAATTGTTTTCAGGCTTTAAAGTGTTAGTATGTTGATATATACAAATACGCTTAATTTTGCGATGAATAATGCAGGTTAAACAAATTCCAATGGCATTATTATGTCCAAGCTTAAAACCCTGAAGGGGTTCAACATGAATTAACCATCGGTGAAACCGGTGGTGCTAAGGCGCGTCTAACTCAAAATCCTGAAGGCGATGCGGTGAGCATTTGCCGAACTGGATTCAACATGAATTAAATTAGGCTAAAGCACTCAAAAAAAAAGATCAAGAAAATCACAAAACATAAGTTTTGAAAAAAAATTGTCACAACTTAATCACTTACTTAATTTTATTTATCTTAAACAAATTACTGAGCTGTCTGTTTTTTTATAATAATTGGTCTTTGTAAATTGTAAATATTCGTGTCAGAAATAAACAAAACTTTTTGATAACACGACTTAAATAAATTGTTTAAGCTTTAACAACTAACATCCTGAAAGGGAGAATTATACTATTATGGAAATTACGAAAAATATCACAATTGAAGATTTAGCGGAAAGTTTGCCGGAATCCATTGCTTACCTTGCTGATGAAGGGATACGTTGTTTGCGTTGTGGCGAACCAATTTGGGGAACACTTGAAGAAGCAGCTAAAGAAAAAGGCTTTGATGAAAATAAAATCCAGGCCTTTGTAAAAGACTTACAGGCAATGGCTGATAAAGCCGGAAAGTAAGTTGTTATTTGTGTTTTTGATAAATAGCACCTTATGTTAACATCTAACTATTTGCGGTGAATTTTTCGGGTTAAGTTTCGCTTTTTCCACTTGCTTTACTAAATTTGTCGCATGGCAGGAGTCTATTTACATATTCCATTTTGCAGACGGAAATGCGCGTATTGCGATTTTTACTCAGTTGCAAGACCGGCATTAATGGAGCCTTTTATTGAGGCATTGAAGCAGGAAATCCGACAAACTCATATCCAAGAACCTGTTAATACGATTTATTTTGGAGGCGGAACCCCGTCAATGCTGCCTGAAAATACAATGGAAGCCCTTCTTAAATTAATTTTCAGCCAATTTAATGTTTCTGAAAATGCTGAAATCACACTTGAAGCAAACCCTGAAGACATCATAGCCAATCGTCTTAATATGTGGAGGAAAGCAGGGATTAATCGATTGAGCATCGGTATTCAGTCATTGGATAATACCCTGCTGAAAAATTTAAAACGAAATCATACCGCCGAAAATGCCTTGCAAAGCATCGAATTATCACTTCAAGCAGGATTTACAAACCTTTCTGCCGACTTAATTTACGGGCTTCCAGATTTAGAGTTATCACAATGGGAGCAAAGTATTCGTATTTTATTAAACACCGGGATTAAGCATTTATCTGCTTATCATTTAAGTCTTGAGCCAAACACGCTTATGTTCAAGCAAGTGAAAAAAAATCAAATTCAGCTTCCTCAAGAAGAAATCAGTTTGTCGCACTTTAATACCTTGTTTCAGATTACTGAAGCAATGGGTTTTCCATGGTACGAAATCAGTAATTTTGCAAAACAAGGGTATGAAAGCAAACATAATTCATCCTATTGGAATAATACCCCGTATTATGGTTTCGGACCATCCGCGCATTCATACGACGGGTACTCTAAACGCTATTGGAATCATCCCG
>Ga0307929_1002771_pt1 | contig 10848 bp, 11 predicted proteins | sample AceLakmetage1330_FD_203160 | JGI IMG/M metagenome (GOLD analysis project Ga0307929, IMG submission 203160) | Saline water microbial communities from Ace Lake, Antarctica - #1330 | ecosystem: Environmental > Aquatic > Non-marine Saline and Alkaline > Saline | place: Antarctica: Ace Lake...
ACAATTTCTACAAATTGATTAGTGCCGATAATTTTAGCGCAGGTGACTCCCAAAATAGTTGTTGTCTTTATTAGTAAGTAGTAGAGCTATGAAAATCATATCCGTTACGGAGGTACGCTTCCTACCCCTTTCTTTTTTGAAGAACGCCTCATTCTTCCACGCGATTGAACGGCATAATCAGGATCCGGAGGTCAGAGGCCAGACATCAGAGGTATGGGGGCAGAGATCTGAGATTTGAAGTCCGAGGTCGAACGTCAACGATCCGATCTCCGATCTCCGACCTCCTGTACAGGCTCTCCGAGCCTGTACAGTCGGCTTCAACCGTCGTTTTGCGCCGTTTGCGACGAAGATGAAATCACTCATCGGCGAGGGGCAGTGCAACATTGTGGCCACGATGAACGCTGGAGATATTCCGCCAAATGTATGGGTACATGACCTAGCCGTGGGCGGTGGGCGCATTATCGGCGAAGCTTGCCACTTCATTGACCTCTGTTCGTATTTGGCGGGCAGTCGGGTGATCGCCGTCTGTATGAACGCCATGGGGACTTCACCGGAGGAGAATACCGACAACGCTAGTATCCTACTACGCTATGAGAACGGAACCAACGCGGTGATCAACTATCTAGCCAATGGATCGAAGGCTTACGCCAAGGAGCGGGTGGAAGTGCATTCGCAGGGCCGCTCGCTGATCATGGACAATTGGCGCACACTGACTGGGTTCGGATTCAGGGGATTCAAGAAGCTTAAAGGCAAGCTAGACAAAGGCCACTCAGACCAGTTCAAGCTGCTGATTGAACGGACCAAGTCCGGTGGCGACGCGCTAATACCCTACGAGTCGATTATGAACACCACCCGAGCCAGCTTCGCCGCGATTGAATCGCTGAAGTCTGGAACGTGGATTTCTGTTGAGAAGTAGTCTTCCATTCTTCCTGCACTCTTGCTCCTCAATCGAAGCAATAGCGGATCTCTATCTCGAATTCTCTACAGACCTCTGCCATTAACAATCCGCAATCCCCTTTCGCGCCCGTTAGCGTATTTCGCGGTCACACTCTATTAGAATGGTACTGGAACGTTGACTAAACTCAGCCTCATATTCAACACAGTAAAACACCTCAAGCTGCGCCAGATCGCGGGACAGGTAATGCATCGTGTAAGCGGTCGGTTTAATAATCCTGCATGGCTCCTGCGTCAAAAAATTCCGGGCATTGAGAACTGCCGCTGGCCGCTCAACATAGACATATTGCCGCCAGGGATGCAGGGGAACTCTTCGAAGGATATCTTAGCGGGGCGAATGACGTTTCTAAATCGCACAGAGCAAGTGGGTTGGATGCCGGATTGGCGGTCGGACAGTCTGCCCAAGCTCTGGCTCTATAACCTTCACTATTTCGAGTGGCTCTGGGCGCTGGGATATGACGATGCCAAAGCCGTGGTCCAGGACTGGATTGAAAACCACAAACCAGAGAAGAGCCAGCAGGGCTGGGAGTCTTATCCGATATCACTCCGCCTGATGAATCTCTGCGGAGTGTTCTTTGCTAAATACCGAGCAGATATTGAGCAGGATGATGCGTTCCGCGACCAGCTATGGAAGAGCATCTATCTCCAGTCCGAATGGTTGATGCGTCATCTCGAGACGCACCTGCTGGCAAACCACTATTTGGAAAACGCCGCAGCCCTAGCATTTGTCGGCAGTTGCTTCGACGGTTTCACGGCTGAACGATGGTTGAACAGAGGACTTGAGGTCCTCGGCTCTGAAATACCTGAACAGATTCTAGCAGACGGTATGCATTTCGAATTGTCGCCCATGTATCATAGCCGTGCCCTGTATGTGCTGGCTATTCTGCAGGCGACCAGAAACTCGCGGATCACCGAAGTGGTCAGCGAGCCTATTCAACGCATGACTCGGGCACTGATAAAGCTGTGTCATCCCGATGGTCAGATCGCATTGTTCAATGACAGTGCTTTCGGCATTTACAATTTTCCAAAGCAGGTGATTGAATATTGTTTCACCTTTGGGGAAGTGAGCAGGCGATCTGCCGGTGACACAGAAACCGTACCGATGGTGATTGATCCCTTAAATAGCAACCTCCGTTTGCATTCAGGGGGTGCGTTCACCTTGCCGAATGCTGGTTATTATGGTTGGCGTGATGAAGGTGGGATCTATCTGGTTGTTGATGCTGGTCCAATTGGTCCTGACTATCAACCCGGTCACGCGCATGCGGATATATTCAGCTATGAACTATCCTTGAATGGATTCCGCGTGATTGTGGATTCCGGTGTGCATGACTATGAAAACTCGGAATTGAGACGCTACAGCCGGAGCACGGCGGCGCACAATACGGCGGAGATCAACGAGACCGATCAAAGCGAAGTATGGGGGACCTTCCGCGTGGCTCGCAGAGGAATTCCGACGGATATCTCATGGAATCCGCAGGAAACAGGTTTCAAACTGTCAGGCTCTCACAATGGCTATGATCGTCTTCAGGGGAAACCCAAACATGTTCGCGGCATTCAGTGGGATGGAGAGCAAGCGGTTTTATCGGTCTGTGATCAGATAAAAAGCGATCAGGCCGTACGAACCGTTTCTAGAATTCACCTACATCCAGACTGTTCCATCAAAGAACGAGACAATCAGGGCTTTAAAATCGCATACCCTGCTGGGATCTTTGAGATTAAGATTCAAGGCTCTTTTAGCGTTTCGGAGGAAAGCGGGTGGTATTTTCCCGAGTTTGGAAAAAAAGTTAGGAATACCGTGCTTGAGCTGTCTGCCGAAGGGGTCAATACGGAAATCAGCTATGCGGTGACACCGGTCATTTGTTTTTCGAGTGGTGATTATTCTCATTCAATTCCATCTCCAGTTGTAGATGATTTAGGCGAAGCATGAAAATAGTATATTTTTATCAATATTTTTCAACACCAAGGGGGGCGTGGGGAACTCGTGCCTATGAGTTTTCTCGTCGTTGGGTTGCTGCGGGTCATGATGTTACAATTGTTACGAGTATCTATTACAAATCAGATCTTACGGCAAGCAGGCCAGTTGAGGATCAGGAATTTGATGGAATAAAAGTCAAAGTACTAAATATTGAGATTAATAATAAGCAACCGGTTTGGAAACGAATCTTGACGTTCATCCAATATGGCTTTTTTGCTTCATGGTATGCGATTACGCTTCCCGCCGATGTTGTTATTGCTTCTTCAGGGCCTATTACAGTCGGAATTCCGGGGTTGACTGCGGCCATACTCAGGCGAAGAAAGCTTATATTCGAGGTACGAGATCTGTGGCCGGAAGGTGCTGTTGAAATGGGACTTCTCACAAATACGTTGGTCATCCGGTTAGCTTATGCTTTGGAAAAGCTTTGCTATCGAACGGCAAAGCTAATCGTAACCTTGTCGTCAGGTATGGCGGAAGATATTAACCGTCGATATGGGTTTACGCACACCCTTAGCATTCCTAACGCTGCTGATAATCGGCTGTTTGGTCAAACTGATGTTCAGTGGCAGCTACCTGATGCGTTTCAGGGATTTAAAATAGCCAATTATGTGGGTAATATTGGAAAGGTGAATAATACCGAACTCATATTATCTGCAGCTGCACTATTGGATAAATGTGGCCGCCGTGACATAAAAATAGTGATTATTGGAGACGGTCAGCAACGAGACAAAATTCAACGGAGTATAACGAAACAAGGATTAGATAACATTGTCATATTGGATCTTATGCCTAAGCAAGAAATGGTGCATTGGGTCCAGCACTCATTTTGCTCGTTAGTCCCGTTGCTGCCAACTCCGATACTCGACACGTCTTCTCCGAATAAACTCTTTGATTCTTTGGCGGCGGGTGTCCCTGTTATCCAAACGACAAATGGTTGGATTCGGAAATTTATCGAAGAAAATGAATGTGGCCTTTCTGTCGATGCCAGATCCCCCGTTTCTTTGGCGGATGCATTGATTAAACTGGCGGATGACTCTGACCTTCAAGGGAAAATGGGAAGGAATGCACAAAAACTTGCAAAAGACGTTTTTGATCGTGATGTTCTGGCTAATAAAATGCTAGCCGGTATGACGAAAGTTCACGCTGGAGAGCCCCCTGAATGAATTTTCTTGTCACAGGAGCAAGTGGCTGGATTGGCCGTTGTGTTTGTAAGTCTATCGTCCTAAACGGTCACTCGGTGCTTCCCACGGATCTCGTCGAGACCGAAGGACCGTGGAGTGAGTTCCAATGTCTGGACATCAGCCAACCGCTGGTTGCTTTCGCTTCCGGTGCAAAGGTAGATGCTGTGATTCATTGCGCGGGATACGCGCATCGCCCGAACGAGACGTCTGAAGAACAAAAGAAGTTCTATGCAGTGAACCGCGATGGAACCAAGCATGTGCTTAATTGGTGCGAGCTGAAAGGTATTGATCGTTTTCTCTACGTCAGCTCCATAGCTTTTTATGACTGGGATGCTCGGCAATCAGAGATAGAAAATCGGAGGTCGAAAACGGAGTACAAGGGACTTAGAACGAAGAACCACCAGTCGCCAAGGATCAATAATGGTCACTCTTCAATCCCAACGGGTGCGACCGAATATCATCCGGTTTCGTTAGTAACGCATTATGCGAAGTCGAAGTATGAAGGGGAGCAACTGGTAACCTCGTCTGATCTTGATTGGCGGGTAGTGCGTCTCGCGACAGTATTTGGTGAGGGCGACCGCGCCAACTTCTCACGCATGGTGAATGCAATGAAGAAGCATATCTTTCCAATTCCCGGAAAAGGCGGGGCCCGAAAAAGCGTAATTCCTGTTGATCTTGCCGCTGAGATGATTTTGGAGTTTGCCTTGATGAACAGACCCTCACATCAGCTTATCAACGTGGGCCTGCCGACCGCTCCGTCGCTGAGGGAAATTGCGGATGCTTATCATGCTGTTTGCGGCCTGCCAATATGTCCACCGATCCCCATGCCCCTCGCGAAAGGTCTCGGACGGTGCGGCGATCTGGCCGCGAAGGTGCTCGGCAAATTCCCTTTTACATCCGAGACGTTGGGTAAGTTGACGACTAGCACGGAAGTTTCCGTAGAGCGAATGCTTGAGTGCTTCCCCGATCGCAAGTTCGGTTCGTTTGAAGAATATTTAAAGGAATGCGCGGAGTGGTATGCGTCGGGAAAGCGCGACGGCTCGTGATGGATAGGTCGGGGTTACGGAGGAGCGGGGCAAGTACTAGCTGAATCAGTCATAGAGATCCGACTCACCGAAAAAGCTGGTAAGACCCATTAGGACCATGAAATGCCAGATCCAGACTCACATCAATTCTCATCGCATTGAGCGATGGGGACGCAAGCAGACCGATGGATATTGGGAGATTTAGTTGATGAAGCGTTTGTTTGATTTTGCGTTATCCTTGGCGGCTCTCATTGTGTTCGCTCCCTTTTTCTTGATCTGTGCAATAGCGGTTAAGTTGACCTCAAAGGGACCGATCTATTATGTATCCAACCGGATCGGGGCGGACAATACCCATTTCGATATGCTGAAGTTTCGCACGATGCGGACGGATACACCGCAGGTGGCGACGCATCTCATGAATGATCCCAAGGCGTTCCTGACGCCCATCGGTGATTTCCTGCGGAAGACGAGCCTGGATGAGCTTCCACAGCTGATCAACGTGATCAAGGGGGACATGTCACTCGTCGGTCCCCGCCCTGCCCTGTTCAATCAGGATGATCAGATTGCCCTGCGCACGGAGTCGGGTTCACATGTACTGACCCCGGCTGGGCACAGATCAATGGCCGCGATGACATCCCCATTGCCCGAAAAGTCGAACTAGACACGTGGTATCTGCATAACCAGAGCTTTGCACTGGATATGAAAATCATTTTTCTGACGGCGTGGAATGTCATCAGACGCACGGATGTGAGCCACTAGGACCGGAGGTTTGATGTCAGAAGTCTGAAGTCAGATGTCAGAAATCAGAAGTCAGAAGTCGGCTTGTCCTCCGTCTTGTGCGGGCGTAGCGTAGCGAAGACCCAAGCTCGACTTGTCCGCCGTAGCTCGGAGAGCGTAGGGGGAAGGTCGGAGGGGCGAGAACTGATGAGAGTTGACCGCGGATATCGCGGATGGGAAGTGTGGGGATGGAAGTGAGAATGAATTATCTTGCAGATGCGATTTTTGCATGTAATATGAAACCATGAATGGCATATTACATAAATATATCCTACGTGGGATTGAACCTAGGATAGCCTCATCCTTAGCAGAGGTGCCGGTAACCGCAATTTTGGGGCCGCGCCAATGCGGAAAAACTACGCTGGCGCGAAACATCGCTAATACAAAGGATTCTGAGCATGTGGTTTATCTGGATCTTGAGCGAGTATCGGATCAGAGAAAACTACGTGATGCAGAGTGGTTTCTGTCGCGACAAACCCATAAACTGGTTGTTCTCGATGAGATACAGCGCCTTCCTGATATATTTACGGTACTACGTGTTTTGGCGGATGATCCGGAACAACGGTATCGCTTTTTGGTGCTTGGATCTGCATCTCCAGAACTCCTGAGGCAAAGTTCAGAATCGTTGGCTGGTCGCATCCGGTATCATGAACTGACCCCGCTCTTGCGACAGGAGTGCCGAGGGGGGGGCGCAGATAATATTGAGCAACAGTGGGTGAGGGGTGGATTCCCAGGGAGTTTGCTGGCAAGTAATGAATCCACTAGTCGAGCGTGGAGGGAGTCCTTTACTCAAACATTTCTTGAAAAGGATATCGCACTTCTGGGCGTTGGTTCGTCGTCGGAATTGCTCGGGCGCCTTTGGCGAATGCTTGCGCATCACCACGGTCGAACGCTTAACACAGCCGCATTGGGTCAGGCGTTGGGGGTTAGCCATACGACAGCAAGAAAATATGTAGGGATACTGAGCCAGAGCTTTATGCTTCGTCTGTTATTGCCATGGGAGGCCAATTTAGGAAAACGTCTTGTTAAATCGCCCAAGGTCTATATTCGCGACTCAGGAATCTTGCATAGTCTTCTGGAGATTCAAGATATGGATGGGCTTCAAGGGCATCCTGTCATTGGCACTTCCTGGGAGGGGTGGTGTATTGAGCAGTTGTGCGCGGCACTTCCCGGGTGGCGACCTTCGTTTTGCCGAACCTCCAATGGGGAGGAGGTAGATTTGATCATGGAGCGAGGAACACGTCGCTTGGCATTCGAGTTCAAAGCATCGATTTCGCCGCAAGTGACAAAAGGTTGCATGACCGTGCTTCATGATGTCGCGCCTGAGCATACTTGGATTGTGTGTCCAGTTGCAGAAGGCTGGGAAATGCGCCCTAGCATAACTGTTGCCTCTATTGACGAGACGCTGAATGCGATTCAGTAGCATATCGAACCAAAGAGGGAGTGTGGAGGTCAGAAGTCAGACTTCAGAGGTCGGTAATCTTCAAACGACAAACTCTAAACTGCCAACTGCCTCAGAGTCCCAATCAATTACCAATGATCAATCATCAACTACTCCCGAGATAGTGGTCGTCGGCAATATTGATGCTTCGACGGATTGGTCCGAGGCTTTGAAAGGTATGGAGGCAGTGGTCCATCTGGCCGCTCGCGTTCATATCATGGATGATACCGCAGAAGATCCGTTGGCGGCCTTTCGTGAAGTAAATGTAGACGGTACACGCCGACTAGCGGAGGAAGCTGCAAAAGCTGGAGTAAAGCGATTCGTATTCATCAGTTCGATCAAGGTAAATGGGGAGGAGACCGGAGGTATGAGGTCAGCAGTCGAAGGTCGGAAATCAGATGTCAGAGGTCAGTGGTCAGAGGTCGGGAGAGGTCGGAAGTCAGGGAGGGGGGCAGAGGTCAGAGGTCGGAGGTCGGAGGACCGGGCTAAGAACCAAGAACTAAGAACCAAGAACTTAACAGCGGCGTTCTCCAAACGTGATACGCCTAACCCTGAGGATCCGTATGGTCAGTCCAAATGGGAGGCGGAAGTTGAGTTACGGAAGATTGAAGCATCGACGGGAATGCAAGTGGTGATCCTAAGACCGCCTCTTCTATACGGCCCGGGAGTAAAGGCCAACTTCCTGAAGCTAATCCAGCTTGTAGACAAGGGCATTCCGCTTCCACTTGGCAGCATTAGGAACAAGCGCAGTCTCCTGAGCCTCACCAACTTTGCAGATCTCATTTCAAGATGCGTCACAGACGAGCGAGCCGCGGGCGAGACCTTTACCGTCTGCGACGGTGATGATCTCTCAACAGCCGAGCTGGTCAAACGAATCGCCAAGGCTCTAGGCAAGAAGCCGCACCTCCTTCCAGTGCCGGAAGGCGTCATAAAACTGGCGGGCAAACTTACCGGCAAATCAGCTCAGGTCCAGCGTCTCTGCAGCTCACTTCAGATCGATTCCTCGCATGTCCGCAAAACACTGGACTGGGAGCCACCTTGCACCATGGAGCAGGAATTAGAGCGAGTTTCCCAGTGGTTTAAGTCGCCTAAAAGTTGAGCCATATGGGTAACCGCCCTACACGGAATTACGACTATAGCCGCGCGGGGGTGGCGATGCTGACGATCAAAGCAAACCCGGGCATACGGCTGTGTCGCATTACGCAGGATGCATTTACGCTTTTGCCAGTGGGCAAATGCGTGCAGCAGGCGCTCAAGGGCATTCCCACCTACTACGAGCAGATGAAGATCGGGCAGTACCAGATCATGCCGGATCACCTGCATGTATTGGTGCATGTCGTGCGCGACCTGCCTGCGGGTATCACGCTGCAACAGGTAATACGTGGCTTCAAACTGGGGGTGAACAAGGCCTGTGCCGAGGCGGCCGGCGGCGAACGGGTCCGGATCTTCCAGAAGGGCATGTACGACTCGCTCATCTTTGACCGCGACCATCTGCAGCGGGAGGTGGCATACATTCGCGACAATGTGCGGCGGTATCGGCTACTGAAGGCCAATCCGAAGCTGTTTCGGCGGGCCGCAAAGCTGATGACGCTCCCAGACAGAACGCCACTATGGGGCTTTGGGAACCGCTTCCTGCTGGGCCACCCACGACGCATCAACGTACAATTCTCCCGCAGCACGCCAGAATCAGACTGGCAAGAGATCGAAGAGCAGCTTGCAGACTACCTTCAGCAGGGGTTTGTGTTTGTTTCACCGTTCATCTCGCCATTTGAGAAGCGGGTGCTTCAGGCGGTCATTGAGCGAGGCGGTCGGGCCATCCGGCTGACGCACCGGTTCTTTGGGGAGCGGTATAAGCCAGCCGGCCGCCTTTTCGATCTGTGTAGCCAAGGGCGTCTGCTGGAGCTCTCAGTGGCCGGAGAGTTCGAGCGCTTCGCAAAGCTCGACCGGGCCGCATGCTTGCGGCTCAATGCGGTGACGAAAGATGTTGCGACCACGCAGTGGTCGCAACCGGGAGAGTAAAAGCGAGAGGGGACACGCAGTGGTCGCAACCGGGAAAGTAAAAGTGAGAGGGGACACGCAGTGGTCTCGAACGGGTGGGTGAAAGGAGGGGAAGATGTTCTGAATTTCTAGTTTTTACACTCTCAGGCGACCACTGGGTGGTCGTCGGCAACTTGGAGAATCATGAATGAAAAGACTTTTTGACTTGCTGGTTTCGGTTGTAGCGCTGGTGGTTTTTTCACCAGCGTTTTTGGTGTGTGCATTGCTTGTGAAGCTCACGTCCAAAGGGCCTGTATACTACGTTTCCGACCGGATCGGGGCGAACAACTCGCACTTCGACATGCTGAAGTTTCGTACGATGCAGACGGATACTCCGCAGGTGGCGACGCATCTGATGACCGATCCCAAGGCATTTCTGACCCCTATCGGTGATTTTCTGCGTAAGACCAGTCTGGATGAACTTCCACAGCTAATCAATGTGATCAAGGGGAACATGTCGATCGTGGGACCGCGTCCGGCATTGTTCAATCAGGACGATCAAATTGCCCTGCGCACGGAGTCGGGTGCGCATGTACTGACCCCCGGCATCACCGGCTGGGCACAGATCAATGGCCGCGATGACATCCCCATTGCCCGTAAAGTCGAACTAGACACGTGGTATCTGCATAACCGGTCTTTTCTGCTCGATATGAAAATCATCTTCCTGACGACATGGAATGTCATCAGACGCACGGATGTGAGCCACTAGACCGGAGGTCGGAAGTCGGATGTCAGGACGTAGAGATAGTTATATCTCTTGTTGCCTTTGCCAATACCTTGGTGGTTTATATTTTTCGTAATTTTTTCATTTTCTGAAAACTATTGGAGATAATCTGCCGTTGAAACGGGCAATAACATCTGTATTATGACCCTCATGTACACCAGACTGCAGACTAAACCAATAGAGCTAGGCAAAAGTTTTTTTCTGTTCGGCCCTAGAGGGACAGGAAAAACTACATAGTTAAAAAAGAATTTCTGTGGGAATGATAATCTCTATGTGGATTTGTTGCGTGGAGATTTATACACGGAATTGCTTGCACGCCCTAATCGTCTTGAAACACTTATCCCACATGATTTCTCCGGTTGGGTCGTTCTTGATGAAATACAACGCGTGCCTGCTCTATTACATGAAGTACATCGCTTGATCGAAAGCCGTAAACTGCGGTTTGCCATGACTGGATCCAGTGCCAGAACTTTGCGTCGAAAAGGCGTAAACTTCCTTGCTGGTCGTACGTTGACATTCCATATGCACCCCTTGACTGCCGCCGAACTTGGAGATGATTTTGATATTGATCGTGCCATTAAGTTTGGACAGCTACCTGCTGTTCCGGGCAAAGGGGGTATGCACTTGACTCCAGTGCCCACTACATGTTGTGGTCGAGGGTATGGAAGAATATCCACGTACACTTAGGGAATTGGACGAGCGGTATGGGACGGAAGCGGCCTGCCGAGAGTATC
>Ga0307929_1002772_pt1 | contig 10846 bp, 9 predicted proteins | sample AceLakmetage1330_FD_203160 | JGI IMG/M metagenome (GOLD analysis project Ga0307929, IMG submission 203160) | Saline water microbial communities from Ace Lake, Antarctica - #1330 | ecosystem: Environmental > Aquatic > Non-marine Saline and Alkaline > Saline | place: Antarctica: Ace Lake...
CGGTGTCAAAAAAAGTTTGATAATTGGCAAAAAAGACATGGCCGTTGGCATCGGTATCGGCAAAGCGAATGTCAATGGTCATGGTGAAGGGTGCATTTTCTGTGGTCATATGCTTTCCTTGATCTTCGATCATTCAATTTTTTGATTAAATAATGGTGAATGGGCTCAGGTTTATTTTCATTGTCAAAATACAAAAACAAGATGATCAAGGTTTAATTGTGTTGATTGTAAAAATCAACTGTTTATTTTGAAAAAAGAATAACGACCATGGAAAGATCTCTGTCACAACAAAATTTGATCCGTATATAACCGGCATGTCCTGCCGAACACAACGAATATTGAAAATGATATCATGCCGCCCCCCCCCGACGGGCAATGGGCCCGGCCCGGAACCGTAGACGGCCCAATTGGCCGGTTCCTATTACCCATCGGGGGGGGCTCTGCTGAGGTTGCCCGGAACTTTTATTTTTTAATAAACTGCCGCGGGCAGGGCGTATCCTGGCCCCGGCCTACCCACAATGAAGCATAAAAAAATGTTAGACATGTCTACTCTTTCATGTAAAAAACAAGTTATGGAGGCGGGTGGGAGAAGAAGTGCCTGAGCATATATTCCTCAAAATAAAAGCCATAAATATCATTAATATATGTCTGTGGAATACCGAAAAACATATGTGTGGGTACTTAGCACTGAGCAGGTCATGGAAAAAATTGGTGACATTATTAAAGGTATGGTGACTGATAAGCGGGGAGGTGAATAAAACAACGTGGCGATTTACAAAAAACGAACATTTTGGATGTTGGGTCTGTCCGCCTTTGTGCTGTTTACTGCAATGATGTGTTTTCGGTTGGGTTTTCATCTTAATACTGTTGCTGTAACAGGTGAAAATTCTTCTAAAATGCTGACAGAACAGACGCCGGGTGAAACATGGATGAATATCTTACAAAATGACACCAAAATAGGATATAGCCACCGTCGCCTGGCCACCGCCGGTGATGGCTATTTGATTGATGAAAAAACGGTGATGAACATAAATACCATGGGGCTGGTCCAGGAAATTATGGTGGTGTCATCAAGCACCACAAACCAAGATTTTGCATTGGAAGAATTTAAATTTTCCATTGCTTCCGGGACCTTTCACTTTGTCGTCAACGGACAGGTAAAGGAAAATATCCTTCACCTTTATACCAGTTCCGCCACCGATGCCGGTGGGGCAGGGGAGGGGAATGCCCTTGAAATACCCCTTGAAAATAGACCCTATCTCACCAGTGCGATTCTCCCTGCCGTGATGGCATCCGGCCTTAAACCCGGCAATGAAATGCTGCTTTTTCTGTTTGATCCCTCCACCATGGGGCAGGCCCCTGCCACGGTGAAAATGGTGGGTTCAGATCCCCTTATCATGGATGGTGAAGAGATATCCGCACGAAAGATCACATTGTCGTTTAAAGGGGCCACTCAATCGGCTTGGGTGGACGATGACGGGCAGGTTCTAAAAGAGCGGGGTCTGCTGGGCATCACCCTTGTGAAAACCACCCGGAAGGAGGCAATTGGGGACGTTGATCCAGAAGGCATGGCGGACTTAACCACGCTGGTGTCCGTGCCATCCAACGTAAAGTTCCATGATCCGGGTGCACTTACAAATCTGCAAATCAAAGTGACTGGCGTGGTCATAAAAAAAATAGCATTGGCTGCCAAGGGGCCTTCACAGCATCGTCAAACCTGGAATAAAAATATTTTGACCATTGAAAAAGAAACCCTTGGTACCTTACCTTCCTCCATCCCCCCCAAAGAAATTGCCGGGGTGGACAAAAAATTTATTTTGCCAGGGCCTTTTATCCAGTCCGAAGATGATCGAATCCAGCGAATTGCCCGGCGCTTGGTGTCTCCTGACAACACCCCCCTTGAAAACATTGGCAGGCTGGTGGCTTGGATTCAGGCCAATATTCGAAGACAACCGGTGATTTCCCTGCCCAATGCCCTGTCTACTTTAAAAAACAGGAGGGGAGATTGTAATGAACATGCGGCCTTGATGGCTGCTTTTTGCCGTTCTGTGGGTATCCCAGCGGGTATTGAAGCGGGGCTGGTGTATCTCAAGGGACGCTTTTATTACCATGCCTGGAATACGGTTTTCATTGGACAATGGATCACTGTGGATGCCCTGTTTAACCAGATCCCGGCAGATGTCACGCACATCTCTTTGACGGCGGGTTCCCAGGAATCCCAGCTGGATTTGATGGGGGTGATGGGAAAGATAAAACTTGAGGTGCTGTCCTATAAATGACCAGGAAATAAACATGATTGAATTGAAAAATTTAACCAAAAAATATGGAAAATTCATGGCTGTGGAGGGGTTGAGCCTTGTGGTACCCAAGGGCGAAATTTTTGGTTTCATCGGTCCCAACGGGGCCGGTAAAACAACCACCATCAGCATGATGGCAGGGATTTTGGTGCCCACATCAGGGAACGTGAGCATTTGTGGTATTGATATGCTGGCATCTCCCAGGGAAGCCAAAAAGAAAATCGGTTATATCCCGGACAGGCCCTATCTTTATGAAAAACTCACCGCCATGGAGTTCTTAAAGTTCATGGGGGATCTGTACGCGATGGCATCTGATGGATTTGAACAGCGTGCAGAAGCAAGCTTAACCCAGTTTTCCCTCCTGGACTGGGCAGATGAGCTCATTGAATCCTTTTCCCATGGCATGAAGCAGCGCCTGATCATGGCAGCAGCCCTGATGCATGATCCCCAAGTGGTGGTGGTGGATGAACCCATGGTGGGGTTGGACCCCATTGCCATCAAGATGGTGAAACAGCTACTTCGGGATCTGGCGGCCCAAGGAGTCACGATTTTCATGTCCACCCATACCCTGCAGGTGGCCCAGGACGTCTGTGATCGCATTGGTGTCATCCACCGGGGAGGTCTCATTGCTCTGGGAACCATTGAAGAGTTAAGAGCCCTTGCCAGCTCCGATGGGGGAGATCTGGAACAGGTATTTATGATTTTAACGGAGGGGAAGGGTGGTGGCAGGTAATCATATACAAACACTGTTAAAACCCCGCTGGTGGGGGACCCTGAACCAGGCAAGGGGAGAGAAAAAAAATGCCGGGATCGTGAAATTGATGATCATCGGAGGGCTGGGCGCGGCGTTTTGGGTGGGTGCATTGTTGATTTGTCTGAGAATGCTTCGGTATTTCAGTGGGGTGGAACAGCTGGGAGACATCCTTGCCTGGAAATTTCTTTCCATGGTGATTGTCACCATTTTTTCTTTGCTGATTTTCAGCAGCATTTTAAATTCCCTTTCCAAACTCTATCTGGCAAAGGATCTCAAACTGGTCCATGCCATGCCCGTGGAAGGGTACACCATTTTTTTGGCCCGGTGGCTGGAGATTACGCTGGATAGCTCCTGGATGGTTATTTTGTTCACCCTGCCGGTGTTTGTCTCCTACGGTGTGGTGTATCATCCGGGGGTGTTTTTTTACATCACCGTGGTGGCATCACTGGTGCTGCTCTCCTTTGTGGCATCGGCCCTGGGTTCTTTTTTGGTGATGGGGGTGGTGATTTTGGTACCGGCCAGTCGCATTCGTACCATTTTTGTTTTTCTGGGGCTGTCTGTTTTTATCTTGCTCTACGTTGCCCTTCGCATATTGCGACCCGAGCGACTGGTGAACCCCGAGGCTTTTTCGGCAACGCTTTTTTATTTTAAATCCATGACGGCTCCATCCTCGGCCTTTCTGCCCAGCACCTGGTGTTATGATGCCGTGATGGCGGCGTTACAAGGAGCCCCCCTTGAGGCACTTTTTCACCTGGGGCTGTCATTGAGCTTTGTGCTGTTGATGATTTTTGTGCTGGTGTTCACGGCGGACTTTATCTACTTTAAAGGGGTGTCCCGGGCCCAGACATCGGCGGCAAGGCTATTTGTGAAAAGACGTCTGGAACTGCCCCTGTTCAGGCGGTTTAGTGGCCCTGTAAAGGCCCTGGTGACCAAGGAGATCAAAACCTTTTTCCGGGACCAGACCCAGTGGTCCCAACTTTTTCTCATTGGGGCACTAATGGCTATCTATATCTACAATTTCAAGGTGCTGCCCCTGGACAGATCCCCCATTAAAACCATTTATCTACAGAATATCTTGTCATTTCTCAACATGGGGCTTGCCTTTTTTGTATTAACGGCTATCACCGGGCGGTTTGCCTTTCCCGCCGTGAGCATGGAAGGGGAGGCCATCTGGCTGATTCGTTCCAGCCCTGTATCCCCCCGCTCTTTTCTATGGATCAAATTTTTCATGTATCTGGTGCCGTTGATGGTCTTAACCTTGCTCTTGATCATCGCCACCAATGTGCTGCTGAAAGTGGTGCCCTTTATGATGGTACTTTCCTGCGTGAACACCCTTTTCATGGTGCCCGGTGTGGTGGCCCTTGGCATTGGGCTGGGCGCCGCCTTTCCTTCATTCAAATCGGAAAATCCTGCCCAGACCGTCACCAGCTATGGCGGACTTTTGTTCATGGTTTACAGTGCCATTTTTATTGGTGGAGTCATCGTGCTCCAGGCCGGGCCGGTTTATACCATTCTCTCTACCCAGTTCCGGGGAGGAGCGTTGTCTGGGTTCAGTATCTCCTGGATAGTTTTGTCCTTTACAACATCCCTTTTAATCTGCATTATGATGGTGATACTACCGCTTCGATTTGGGGAAAAACGACTTTTGAAAATTCTGTATTATTAAAATTTACAGGTTGTGGTTAAGCCCATTCGTTGACCTGACCCCATCAAGGCATTTTCAAGATAAAAAACTGGATCATCAACTTTAGCCCAAGGGGGGAATCATATCATGGATATAGACCTTCTGTTAAATCTTCGAAAATTCCTGGTTCCTGAGGTTGTGTATGGCTTGGGAGCACTGGATCTTGTGGGACGTCATGCTGAAAATTTTGGCGCCACAAAAGTCCTTGTGGTGACAGACCCCGGGGTCCAGGAGGCAGGTTGGGTTTCAAGGGTTGAAAAAAGTTTACTCAAAGCAGATATTCCCTATATGATTTTCAGTGATGTTACCCCCAATCCCAAGGATCATGAGGTCATGGCCGGTGCCGAGGTGTTTATCGCCCAGGGGTGTGATCTCATTGTTGCTGTGGGGGGAGGCAGCCCTATGGATTGTGCCAAAGGAATCGGTGTTGTCTGCGGGAATTCAGGGTATATCCTCGATTATGAAGGGGTTGACGCCGTGCCGAACCCCGGGCCCCCTTTGATTTTTGTTCCCACCACCGCCGGAACCTCTGCGGATGTATCACAGTTTGCCATTATCACCGACACCCGGCGCGGCGTCAAGATTGCCATCATCAGTAAGATGGTCATGCCCGATATTGCCTTGGTGGACCCGGGAACCACCCGGACCATGCCATCGGATCTCACCGCAGCAACGGGGATGGATGCCCTTTGCCATGCCTTTGAGGCCTATGTGTCCACAGCATCCTCCCCGCTCACCGACATGGCTGCCCTCAGCGCTGTGCGTCTCATAAAGGATAATTTGTTTGAAGCCTGTCAAAAACCGGATGATTTGAATTGCCGCAGCAACATGATGATGGCAAGTCTCATGGCGGGCCTTGCCTTTTCCAATGCCAGCCTGGGGCTGGTCCATGCCATGGCCCACAGTCTTGGGGGGGCTTTGGGCCTGCCCCATGGCGAATGCAATGCGATTCTTCTGGAGCATGTTGTTCGCTATAACTTTTCTGCAACTGGCCAGGGAAAATGAGCGGCGCCTGCAATTGCTCATTGATCATGTACCCGCCAGAATTGCTTATGTTGATGCAAAAGAGCGATATGTGACCGTTAACTATGTCCATGAAATGATTCTTGGATTGACACGCTCCCAGATCACCGGTGAAAAAATAGAGACCATTCTGGGTCAGGAAAATTATCTTAAGGTAAAAACGCATATCCGGGATGCGCTGAATGGAAAACAAATCTGTTATGAAACATCCTTCATTGGTGCCAATGGAGAGACTCAATGGGTTGAAGTCAATTACATACCAGATATTCACCCCCAGACTGGGGTCATGGGATTTTATGACCTCACCCTTGATTTGACGGAAAAAAAACGGGTGGAACAGGAGCAGATTCAGCTACAGGCCCAATTGCATCAGGTCCGCAAAATGGAATCCGTGGGTCGGCTTGCTGGTGGGGTGGCCCATGATTTCAATAATATGCTGGGGGTCATTCTGGGTCACACGGAGATGGCTCTGGAATGGGGAGGGCTCGATGAAATGCTTTCTTCAAGTCTCCAGGAGATTGACCGGGCCGCCCGTCGGTCTGCCAACCTGACCCAACAGCTATTGGGATTTGCCCGGAAGCAGGCCATTTCACCCCAGGTGATTGATCTGAATAAAACGGTGACAAACATGTTGCAGATGATCGGACGTCTCATCGGTGAAAATATTACCCTTTCCTGGTTTCCTGCATCGACGGTATGGCCGGTGAAAATAGACCCATCCCAGGTTGATCAGATTCTTGCCAACCTTTGTGTCAACGCCCGGGATGCCATTGGGAAAAGTGGTCGGGTGGTGATAACAACAAAAAATTGTTCTCTTGAGAACCCATGTTCCAGGGATCAGGCTGGCAGACAGCCTGGTGATTACGTGTTGCTGAAGGTGAATGATGATGGCTGCGGCATGGATACCAAGGTCCTGGAAAATATTTTTGAGCCTTTTTTTACAACCAAGGACGTGGGGCAGGGGACCGGACTGGGTTTGTCCACGGTGTATGGCATTATTCGACAAAATGAGGGGTTCCTTGATGTTGACAGTCAGCCCGGTAAAGGCACCATTTTTAGCATCTATTTTCCCAGACACCGGGGTAAGTTGGGCCGAATAAAGAAAGAAAAACTGTCCACAGAAATTACAACAGGCCATGAAACCATTCTTCTGGTGGAGGATGAGCCCACTATACTCGAAATGACACAGATGATGCTTCAACGGCTGGGGTATACCGTTATTGGCGCTTCCCGGCCAGATGAGGCATTGGAACTGGCTGAAGCACATGGCGCAGATATTGATATGTTCATGACCGATGTGATCATGCCCCAAATGAATGGACAGGAGCTTGCACGCAAGTTGCGGCATCGTTTTCCCAATCTTAAAGGGGTGTTCATGTCCGGATATACCTCAGATGTAATCGCAGATCATGGCGTATTGGATGAAGGCGTTCATTTTATTCATAAACCCTTTTCTATGCAAGAACTGGGATGCAAGTTGCGGGAGGTGCTGGATAAAAAGTGACAATGGCTCTTGTCCACAAACCAGATTGAAAAAATAGGCCAAAAAATACGAATGTCAAAGTGAAAGGAAAGGCTACCCACTTAAGGCGGGACAGCCTTTAAGATCAAGCGTCTTAGTAGCCTTAATTTTAGGGGTTAAAAGCTAATTATCCACATAAAAAACCTTGAGAATATCCCACATTAAGTGGGTAGCCAAAGGAAACATATGAAGGAGAGAGTTGATATTCAGTTTGAAAAGGGGACGCTGGAAGGGGTTTTCCAAGGGGCTGAAAATTCCTGCGGTGTGATTATAACCCATCCCCACCCGGAGTATGGCGGTAACATGAACAATATCGTTGTCAGAACCCTTGAACAGGCCTATCTCGACAATGGCTATGCAACCCTGCGGTTTAATTTCAGGGGCACAGGAAAAAGTAAAGGTAGCTATGACACTTTTTTTGATTTATGTGAGGATGTTATTGCTGCGGCGTTTTTTCTTCAGGATCGTGGTATTTTAAGCCTTGCCCTTGGGGGATATTCCTTTGGTTCCTGGGTAAATGCCCACACGGATTTTAAGGAAACGACTCTGCTGCATCAGCTACTGATCTCTCCTCCGGTGAGCTTCATGGATTTTACAGATGTCCCGGGATTTAAATGTCCCAGTTTTGTGATCTGCGGTGACAGGGATGAATACGCAGATGCGGATGAATTAAAAGACTACCTGAAACGCTGGCACATCACTTCCTTTGAACAAATCAGCGGATGCGATCATTTTTATTCTGGCAAGACTAAAGCATTGTCTGATTCTATATTTAAATGCATTTCTCCACAGTCAGAAGTTCTTCGATAGTTTTTTGCTTGTGATGACAAGTCTGTGGCAGCGTTTTTATCACTCAGATACGGTTTTTTCCAAATTTTCGACCTGTGCGGGTAGCACTTCCCGGCTTATGGCGGTAGCCGTAATAAATTCGTATTTTCATACAAAGCTGAAAATTTTAAAAGTTAGGCCTGATTAGATTTTCAGTCCCAAAATCCCGATTACGCCAATTACGATCAGATAAACAGCGACAATGAGATTCAATAATTTTGGCCTGATGAAAATGGCAATTCCCGCAACAAGTGCGAGCACATTTTCCATAGCAAAGTGCAGTTGAAGATTCATTTCTATCCTCCTCTTTATTAATATCCGGTAAGTGGCAGCCAGTCCCTTCCGCCCGATCGATATTATCGAACGGAATAATTACAATCCTGCCACACATTTTATCGAACAGCCCTGTAAGTTCATCGAGCTGGTCATCGACATGTAATACATCCTGATCAGCCGTATCAATCATGCAATACTGCCATCAGACTTTTCGGCAATCTTGCGATTAGATTCAATCATCGGTATCGAGACACGGCCCACTACTGTTTCAGTAACAAAAACATATCGTCACGATGTAGTTGCTTGTCTCCATGCGTTCCCCCTCAGTTGATAGTGTTATTTGTAAAATAAAATGCCCTTGATCACAATTTTATATTTCTCACTATATTTAATGAATGCATTCTTTGTGCCAGATTTATGAAACTCAGAAAATATGAGCTATCCTTATGATTTTTAAGAATAATAAGTGCAAGTACTTATTCTTTTGCCCTCATAAACGCTCATGCAAAAAGGGTCATATACGACCGATGGTCATATGTGACCTCACTTTTTTACGATCATTCTTCTCTTGTTTGTTGTTATAATAAAATCGAAGCTAATAAAACTGTAATTTCGTAAAAAGGATTGTGAAACAGTCACACCACAATATATTATTGTGTTGGGGTTTGGTTCTATCTTGGTCCAGAAGGCCAATAAATTTTGATGATTTCATTTCAAAAGTCTGATATCTTACCAAATTTTGAATAACCACGCTGACCGGTCTATATCAGTGGGCGAAGATAGAACCAAGCCCAAATTTTCTGCCCCGTAATATGTTTGAAGCGCTGGTGGAAGCCGAAAACAGTTCGTTTCTTAAAGATTTCCTGGGAGATCTACTTTATTTGGGGTGATGTGTTCCAACTCAACCGGAACGTTCTTTTTTCCATTTTAAAATCGATCGTAACCCTTCTTTTGAAACTCTTCTGCCCTGGGCCTGATCAGCCAATGCAAAATTGACGGCATTTATGGCATCAAGATTTCTTTTTGTCTCATCTTCAAACGCTTCCCTGTTGAGAATTTCACGGAAAATTATTTTAAATTCACTGAGCCTGTTTTTCGTAAAAATCTTTTGAAATATAATTTGCGGGTTCTTTTCATGACCGGACTCATTCAGACGTTTAAGGATATAAGACAAGGTTCTCATGGTTGGTTCAAACCCAAAGGCTTTTTCCAGTAATGCTGAAAAGGTATCCGGTATGGCGGGTTTAACAGATTTGGAAACAACCGTTTTTTTTGTCTTTGGTGGTTTTGAAAGTCTGTACACCTCGGACTGTCTGCACAAATGTTCAGCTTGGAGCGCTGCGGCCTGGAGATAGGCACTTAGATTGTAGAATCCGGTGTGGATATGATCAGGAAGCGTAATTCCGCTTCTGCTGAAGCCATATCTGTATTTATGATCAATTTCACCCCAGGCTTCTTCCAAAATGGTTCTCAATTGAAGCTCTATCTGAATTCCTTTTAACTCTTCCGGGGCATCGGCATTTTGACCAAGCGCTACCTGAAAGTGTATGGATGAATACCCGCTGTAATGAAGACTGAGACCATCCGGAATGGTATCCCCCGGGTCCACCGGCAGGATAAAGGATCTTTTGTGATCCGGTTTCTGGATGAATTTCAGGATTTTTTCATCGGCCAGCAAGTTAAGATAGGCTTTAAGGGTGTCAATATCAGAAAGCCGCAGGCAGATCAGTCTAACTCCTAAAAGGTCCCCGATTTTTTCCTGGAAATTTTTCAGGGTAATCCGTGTGTCGTCACCCTTGATCTGTTTGTTTTCCTCATCGATTTTTTCTATGAGTCTGACCTTGTCTTTAATGCGATAGATCATGGTGTGAAGGCTTTCTTTGGGGAAGGCAGGATCCTCTTTGATCAGATTGATCATATGATCTGCAAGTTTTTTGTATTTTTGTTTTTTTTTAAGAAACGAAATTAAAATCGCTTCTTTCTGGCGTTTCCTCATAGGCATGTCTCCTTGGGAGTATTAAATGATATTTTACCCTTTTTTTGACAATACGCAACAATTAATCTATCATACCACTTTGGTTTTTTGCAGAAATAACTTTTCTGTACGTATAGGATAGGCACCTTTATCCGGTTTACGTTGCCTGTTATATCAACTAAAGTTTCACGCTTTTTGATAAGAGTAATACCAGGAAAATTCTTACCAGCCTGATATCCGAGCCACATTGGATTTAATTTTATAGGGTTTTGCCCTCACAGTAGCAAAACCCTATAAAATCTTTTTCAAGAATACAACAATTCAAAGAGGCGTTGAAAGCTATGTCTGATAAGTGCGTCATGATTATAACCTCCATTTATGATCCTGTTGATTTAGTGCCATCTCCAAAACAAACAACTGGAGGCGATTTTTTTGAAAATAGCTCGAAAAAAGTTACATTTAATTTTTCAAATCCTAACGTAGACCA
>Ga0307929_1002773_pt1 | contig 10844 bp, 11 predicted proteins | sample AceLakmetage1330_FD_203160 | JGI IMG/M metagenome (GOLD analysis project Ga0307929, IMG submission 203160) | Saline water microbial communities from Ace Lake, Antarctica - #1330 | ecosystem: Environmental > Aquatic > Non-marine Saline and Alkaline > Saline | place: Antarctica: Ace Lake...
TACTTAAATGCATTCTCAATAAATGGGATAAACAGCAGCGGTTGAATTTGGATGTTTTCCATTGACCCTGTAATTTCAAAATTTACTATTGTTTTTTCTGTTAATCTTAATTTTTGAAGTTCAATATAGTTTTTCATATATCTGATTTCGCTTTCAAAAGCAACCTTTTCGGTGTTACACTCAGAAATAACATAGCGCATTAGGGCCGATAATTTTGCTATACTTTCATGGGTTGTGTCTGATTTTATTAGTGCTTGTCCATATATGTCATTTAGAATATTAAATAAAAAATGGGGGTTAAGCCGCGCTTTTAAAGCAATTAGTTCGGCCTCTTTCTTTTGAGTTTCTATTAATTTAAGCCGTTTATTAATTCTAAGACCGAAAGAAATGGCAAATAATATGATAAACCTGATAAAAAAACCACTTAAAAAAACTGGTCTTTGAATTCCTTCCTCATTCAAATTGAATCCATATATCATAACTTTTAACACAACAACTGTTAAGAAAAGATATATAATATTTGCAAAGATAATAGCTAAAGTCTTTTTTGTAAAATAGTATCTTGGAATAACAAAATAATAGTTGAAATAGAAGAATCCAATGGAAAAAAGACAAACAACAACATATAGAGTTAAATAGGAAGTATTATTTTGAAAAATGCTTGATGGTTGTGGCACAACAAATACGGGCAGTAGCACATATAATATCCATATTGCCATTTGAAATAAAATGCTTAGCGTTTTTGTCTTCATTTCCTTGGCTTTATTGTGTAAAACTCGACTTTTTATTGTTAATAGAAAAGAAAAATCGGAGTATTATACAAATCCATAGGAGTAAAAAACATTGGATCGGCTAATGTGTCGATTTTCTCGTCTTGTTGGTATTTCGATTTTCTGTCCGTTCACAATGGTTTACTTTTTAGATTATGGTTGTCTCTGTCATACTAACATCTGGCGGTTACTAATCAGTAAAAATAACAAACTCCTTCCGCAGAGCCTCGAAGCCCGGATGGTACTTTGATGAAAAAAGTGAATTGGCTGCAGATATAAACTGTATGCCTTTATCAGTCAGCGTAAGTACCTGATGGCTTTCTGACAGCAAGCCACCTGACAGAGCTTGTTTTACAGTAAGTTGAACAAAATGATCATCCCACAAAAAATGCTTTTTCAAGTGGCTGATGCGTCGCTCATCAACATCATCATTTTCGCCACTATGGTTGTAAACGTGCATGACAAGTGTCATCTGGGCAAATTCCGATTTTTGCCTGTTCCTTCGTTTATACACCGACAATAATCCACGCACAGGAGCAAACAGATAAACCAAAAGAAAGATAAATCCACACATAGTGGCCATCGACCCGGCTATAGAAACATCGAGCAGGTTTGCCATCCAATAACCCGAAATCGCCGCAAGCACACCAATTGTAGCAGAAAAAACAAGCATCAATTTAAGATCATCCGTAATTAAATAGGCTGTGGCTGCCGGGGTAATCATCAATGCAACTACCAAAATTGCACCTACTGAATCGAAAGCGCCAACAGTTGTTATTGATACCATGCCCATCATCGCATAATGCAGCACAACAGGATAGAACCCTAAACTTGCTGCCAGGCCGGCATCAAAGGTTGTAAGTTTTAATTCCTTAAAAAATACAACCACAAAAGCAACATTAAGCAGCAGTATCGTCCCCATTACCCAGGCACCTTTCGGACCCATGTCGATACCTGCCAATATTACACGATCGAAAGGGGCAAATGCCAACTCGCCCAAAAGTACAGTATCAGTATCGATATGGATGTTCCCAACATTCCTCGAAATCAATATCACACCAATACTGAACAACATGGGAAATACCAATCCAATGGCTGCATCCTCCTTAACAAGATTTGTTTTACTTATCAATTCCACAATAGCAACTGTAACAACACCGGTAACTGCAGCCAATACAATTAGCAGGGGTGAGTTGATGGAATTGGTTATTAAAAATCCAACAACAATGCCCGGCAAAATAGCGTGACTGATGGCATCGCTGATCATCGACATTTTACGCAACACAAGAAAAACCCCGGGTATAGCGCAACTTATCGCCACCAGGACTGCTATCAATTGTATTTCAAATTGTACACCTGTCATTAGTCCATCCCTCCCATTGCTTTAATTTGCAATGCTGCCTTCACACCTTTATCGGTCATACACCACTGCTTATCGCTACTAATTTCCACAAGATCTTTTTCTTTCAGTTGTCTTACCATCCTATTGCTGAACCCAGGAAGGGTTTTAAGTATGGCAATAGAATGCCGGTGGTCCAGATTATCATGAGTAGAACATATCTCATACATTTCAGCTATTACTTTATTGATGGCCAGGTTTCTTCGATTTTTTTCACGCATCAGAAATTTAGCAATCAGTCCACGTCCGGGGGCAAACAAAAACGAGAAAGCAACGATGGATACAGATGACAATATTATTGTAGGGCCGGTAGAAATTTTAGCACCATAACTTGAAATAGCTGTACCTAACAATCCCGATATTGCACCAAAAACTGCAGACAGGATGACCATCCTGTCGAGCCTGTCAGTCCATTGGCGTGCAGCGGCTGCGGGAGCAATAAGCATCGCACTCATTAAAACCACACCAACAGTTTGCAAACCCATTACAATGGCCAGGACGATAAGCGAAGTAAGCAATATATCGAGAAACCGGGTATTGAAACCAAGTGATTTGAAAAACTGTGGGTCGAAGGTAAGAAGCTTAAATTCCTTCCAGAGCAGGGATACCACCACAATAATGGCAGCGCCAATAATGCCCATGCTTACTACGTCGCGCTGAAGTAAAGTTGCTGCCTGCCCAAACAGAAAAGTTTCGAGCCCCGACTGGTTTGCATTGGGCAACTTTTGAATAAAAGTTAAAAGCACCAGCCCAACACCAAAAAATACAGCCAATACCATTCCCAGTGCAGTATCCATTTTTATTCGGGTGTTGCGGGTTATCCCCATAATCCACAAAGTAGCCAACCAGCCTGACAGCGTGGCACCAACAAAAAACATCAATGGACTCTTGGTCCCGGTAATTAAGAATGCAATGGCAATTCCCGGTAAGGCCGCATGTGCCACAGCGTCGCCCAACAGCGATTGCTTTTTAAGGATTGCATATACCCCAAGCACGCCACTTACTATACCAAGTATGGCAGTACCCAGGCCAATTACACGGGTGGTATAATCGGAAAACAGATCGATGAAAAATTCTAAAAAGTCCATTTTAAGATATTATAACTGAACAGGAAATAAATTAATCTTTCTTGTTACTAAGAAAATGGGTATATTTAATAAATTGTCATTAAGCTACGCTGTCATTGATTGTAATTAGGCTTCGCTGTCATTGATTGTCATTAGGCTTCGCTGTCATTGATTGTCGTTTGCTTCGCTGTCATTTGTTGTCATTTTCTTCGCTGTCATTTGTTGTAATTCGACGAATAACTACCAATGACCATCAATGACTATCAACGACCATCAATGACCATCAATAACCATCAATAACCATCAATGACTATCAACGACTATCAATGACCATCAATGACCATCAATGACCATCAATAACCATCAATAACCATCAATGACTATCAACGACTATCAATGACCATCAATGACCATCAATGACTTTTTCAGAATACAATATATCTTAATTTCCACAAGTTTTTTATATTCGATCATGTTTTAATCTACCGCCAGGGCAAATTTTGCCCCATAGGTTAACTCCAGGTTTTCAGGAGTAAATATTACATCAGATGGGCCACTGGCAATTTTTTTAACATTGAGCAAAGTCACCCAATCAAAATAATCGGTAACTGTTTGCAGGTCATGATGGACCACAATTACAGTTTTTCCCTTCTGGCGCAGTTCTTTCAAAATATTAATTATGGCTTTCTCTGTGGTAGCGTCCACACCCTGAAAAGGTTCATCCATAAAATAAACACTTGCATCCTGCACCAGCGCCCTTGCAAGAAATACCCGTTGTTGTTGTCCACCTGAAAGCTGGCTGATCTGCCGCATACTGAAATCCGACAAGCCTACTTTCTCGATCGCTTTTTCCGCTTCCCTTTTCTGCTGTGCTCCCGGGCGCCTTATCCATCCAAGTTGCCCATAGGTTCCCATTAACACAACATCCTTAACTGTCGTCGGAAAATCCCAATCCACGCTGCCTTTTTGGGGTACATATCCTACATCAGATCGCACATCCTGATATTTCTTACCTAATATTTTTACATGGCCGGCAATGGGTTTCACTATATCAAGCACTGCTTTAATCAGGGTAGATTTTCCGGCACCATTCGGCCCAACAATGGCCATCATCACTCCTTCGGGAACATCAAGGTCAATATCCCACAATACGGGTTTGAACTTGTATGCAACAGTCAGGTCGTTTACTTCGAGTGCAAGTTTTGGGTTCATGGTTATTCGTTTGGCGTTAAGCGTTTGGAGTTTTGCGTTTTGTGTCCCGAAAAGTAGAAAATTTTTAATTTTCGTAACTTTTCGAGGATGTTCCGAATCCTCGGATTCGTGAATCCGGGACTCGAGAAACAATGAAATCAAAGATTTCTAGTTTTTCGGCATTTGGTGTTTGTTGGTGGTTGGTGTTTGTTTAGTGATTTAAGTATTTCATTTTTATATTTAAGGTCAGTCACCTTTTCCCCTATAAACCCTATACCCCTTATTTCCCTTTTTCTTCATTACTTCAAGGCATCACTGATAGTTGACATATTGTGCTTGTACATCCCAATGTAAGTACCTTCGGGTGTGCCCGCGCTTCCAAGCGCATCCGAGAATAACTCCCCTCCTATTTTCACATCAAAACCACGGGATTCAACTGCAGCCTGAAGGGCTTCGATGTTTCGATGCGGCACCGAAGACTCAATAAACAAAGCAGGGATTTTTCTTTCTGCGATGAAATTAGCTAAATTCTTAACATCTGCAGCACCTGCTTCCGAAACGGTGCTTATCCCTTGAAGGCCTTTCACCTCAAAACCATACTCACGGCCAAAATACTCAAAAGCATCGTGTGCAGTAATCAACACCCGTTTAGCATCTGGTACCTGGGCAATTTTTTCGATATTGAACTCAGAAAGTTTTTCCAGTTCGCTAAGATACTTTTTAAGATTGGCATCGTAATAATCAAGGTTCTTTTGATCACGCTTAATCAGTTGTTGCGTTACATAGCTTGCCACCAATTTCCAATTTGAAACACTGAACCAGATATGTGGGTCGTGGTAAGAAGAAGAGGCGTCCACTGTAATTAAATCAGATTCAGGAATAGCCTCGGCAACAGCAAAGGTATGCTTGCCTTGCTCCTGCATTTTCTCAAAAATTTCAACCATCTTTCCTTCGAGGTGTAAGCCATTATAAAATATAATGTCTGCATTGAATAATTTTGCAACATCACCCTCGCTGGCTTTGTAAAGGTGCGGGTCAACTCCCGGGCCCATGAGTCCGTTGAGTTCAATTTTGTTGCCTGCAAGTTGTGTCAACAAGTCCGTAACCATAGTGGTTGTGGTAACCACCTTGAGTTTTTCATTTTCATTCCGTGTCTTTCCATCCTGTCCAACTTGTCCGCAAGAAGCAAGAAAAATGAATGCTATTAATAATAGGTGTACAAAATTTATTTTTTTCATAGAAGTTAGAAATATTATTGTTGTTTGAAATCGATTTTACTTGGTATATCCTAACGAGGAATTCTCCAGCTTACTCCGGCATTTACAAAATAATCCGGCGAAACTTCCGACAGTCCGAAACCTGCTGAAGCATCAAGCTGAAGGTTCGGCCTTATTAAATAGGTGAGGCCAAAATCGAAAATATTAATGCCCAGCTCATCCTGCGGGAAATAACCGTAAATTTCGACAAAACTTCCAAGTTTTTCTATCAGGCCGAATGCAAGTGCCACCGAATATTTTGCCGCGGGTTTGGCTGTTAAGCCATTCCAAACGGCACCTATGTTATAGCCTAGCGAAAATCTCTTTGACAAATCCTGAGAAAAAGCCAGTGCCATGCTTGGTGTTAAATATTGTGGGGAATAATCTTCCTCGCCCGACTTTGGAATAATAACCATTGTGAGAAATGCAATTTGTGGTTTCAGGCCATCCCCTTCAACCATTTTCAATTTCATCCCCACATCAACATAGCTCACCCCAAAAATGCTGGAGGATTCCCCGCCAGTCTCTGTCGTTTTCATATTTAATGCTGATCCCAAGCGCAATTCAAAAAATTCATTCACTCCATAACGCAACAGGGTAGTAAACAATCCAAAATTGGTTTCCTTAAAACCACCGGATTTATCGCCCTCAAACACAAATCCTGTTTCAATCTGCAAAGCACCTTTAGGTACAATTGAGGCTGATTCGGTAAGGTCAGGCCTGTCGGTGATCAAATCGGGTCTTTCATCCTCTTGAGCCACCATAAATAGTGGTGTTAGCAACAGTAGCATTAATATAAGAAATATTGATTTCATAGTTCGTTAATAATTATATGCGAGTTTAAATTTTCTACAAAATTAGTTCTAGTAAACAAACCACCAAATTATTTTTAAGTAAGCTTAACTTTTTTAAAATCTTTTAACATTACATAGCGATTTCAACAAATATGTTGCTGGCTATTTCCAAAGGCACCAAAACAGGTTTATCACCTATGTCGATCAAAAACACTTTATCTTTTTTACGGTTCTCTATAAAATCGAATTCCATATCTAAGGACAATCCGGCATCATTAACAAATCGTATGGTCTTCCCGTCGTAATCCAGAATCCGCCTGACAGCCAATTTCGCCGGGCTAATAAATTCCGATAATTTCACATAATTATTCTCAGGAATAAAGCCAGATTGGTCAGGAATTGGATCACCATGGGGATCGACCCGCGGAAAACCAAGAAAGCTATCTATTTTATCGATGAGGTAGTCAGAGGTTTGATGTTCGAGCATTTCAGCCTCATCATGTACCTTTTCCCAGGGAATATCCAATATTTTGTTTAAGAACAATTCCCACAGGCGATGCCGTCTGATAACATCAAGAGCAATGCTTTCCCCTTCGGAAGTCATTTGAATAGCCCTATATTTCTGATAAATGACGAGCCCCTGTTCTGCCAGTTTTTTCGACATATCGGTAACAGCGGCATTAGACACCTTTAACCTTTTGGCCAGGACCGAGCTTGATGCTTGCAAACCAACACTATTAAGCGCATAAACGTTCTTTAAAAAATCCTCTACTGAAATTGAAGCCATGGCATAATTTTTAAGCAAACTTAAAAATAAATGCGCAATTTAAACCATTTAATACAGCAAAAGATTTTACCTGATTAATTCATGAATAAATAATGCTTTCGGATCAATAGCCCCGTCTTTTCCCAAAGGGATGCCTATGGCATAAGGCGGGGATTGAAATAAGCTACATAACGCCCCTTGAAAATTTGAAAAAGTTTATTTTTTATTTTTAAACTTTTTCAAATTTTCAAGGGAGGGTATCTGGTGTCAATCATAGACCCCGACCTTCCCAAAGGGATGCCTATGGCAAAAGGACGGGGCTATTTATATTTATACTATCAGTTTTCATGAATAATTCAGGTTTAACCCCTAAAGAGCAAGTATGTGTAGCTCTGCGAAATACATTTTTATTTAGAAGTTTGTTTGTTAAATAAAAAAATAATTCTACTTTTGCAGCCCCTTTTTCAGGGGGGTTTACGTATTTGAACAGAAACAACTGATAAATAAATGGATACCTTAAGTTATAAAACCGTAAGTGCCAATAAAGAGACCATTACTAAAGAATGGATCCTTGTGGATGCGGAAAACGAAATTTTGGGACGTCTGGCATCAAAAGTTGCCTTGGTCCTCAGGGGAAAATTAAAGCCCAGCTTTACTCCCCATGCTGATTGTGGAGACAATGTTGTGATCATCAACGCTGAGAAAGTGCGGTTGACCGGAAATAAGATGTCGGATAAACAATACATCCGCCATTCAGGTTACCCTGGTGGACAAAGGTCATTAACTGCTGAACAACTCATGCAAAAGAACCCGATAGCTATGGTTGAAAAGGCTGTAAAAGGCATGCTCCCAAAAAACAGGCTCGGAAGTGATTTATTCAGGAATATGTTTGTTTATGCAGGCCCTGAGCACAATCAAGAAGCGCAAAAACCCAAGAAAATAAACTTAAACGAAATTAAATAAGCGATGGATGTTATTAATGCTTTAGGCAGAAGGAAAAAAGCTGTTGCACGTGTTTACCTCACACCCGGCAATGGCAGCATCAAAGTGAATAAAAGGGATGTTGAAAATTATTTTCCTCTTGCTACACTTCAATATGTAGTTCGTCAACCGCTCAACCTAACCGACAACATCGATAAATATGATGTAGTTGCTTTGCTTGATGGCGGTGGAACCAACGGACAAGCTGAGGCTCTCCGCCTTGGAATTGCAAGGGCACTTGTGAAGATTGATGAAGAGTATCGTCCTGTATTAAAAGCGAATGGACTTATGCGCAGAGACCCAAGAATGGTTGAACGTAAAAAGCCGGGACAAAAGAAAGCCCGTAAGAAATTCCAATTTAGTAAGCGTTAATACCGGAACATTAGGATGTTTAGTATCTAAACCTGTAAGACTTCGGATTAAACCGAGCTACTTGTGGGTTGCTAAATCAGAATGTAAACATAAAATTATATTTAAATGCCAAGAACAAATTTCGAACAATTACTGGATGCAGGTGTCCACTTTGGCCACCTGAAAAGAAAATGGAATCCCAACATGGCCCCATACATTTTTATGGAGCGCAACGGAATTCACATTATCGACCTTTACAAAACAGCAGCGAAAATAGAAGAAGCCGCTTCCGCGATGAAACAAATTGCACGCTCAGGAAAAAAAATCCTTTTTGTTGCAACTAAAAAGCAAGCCAAAGAAATTGTTTCTGCCAAAAGCAAAGCCGTTGGAATGCCTTACGTAACTGAGCGCTGGCCTGGTGGTATGCTTACCAACTTTGCTACTATCCGCAAAGCGGTCCGTAAAATGTCAACCATCGATAAGATGATGACCGAGCAAAGCTACACGAACATTTCGAAAAGGGAAAGATTGCAGCTCACACGTGAACGTGCAAAACTCGAGAAGCAATTGGGTAGTATTTCTGACCTGAACCGTCTTCCATCAGCGTTGTTTATTGTTGATATCCTGAAAGAGCATATTGCCGTAGCAGAAGCAAAGAAATTAAACATTCCAACTTTTGCTATCGTTGATACCAATTCAGATCCTAAAGCTGTTGACTTTCCAATTCCTGCTAACGATGATGCTTCAAAATCAATTTCATTGATCTTGGATATTGTTACCAAAGCAGTTGAAGAAGGTTTGATGGAAAGAAAAGTCGATAAGGACAGACGCGACAAAGAAGATGAACGCGAAAAGGAAGAAGCCGCCAAAATCAAAACACGCAGCAAAGAAGAGCTGGAGTTGGATTTGAATGAAGAGGACACTGCGAAGAATGCGAAAAAAGAGGAGCTTAAGAAGTTGAAGGATTCAGGAGAGAAAAAAGATACGCCAAGAAGGCCCCGCAAAGGTGCTGCTATCAGGAAATAATACCCCCCTTCAATTTTAAAATAATAATATCTTACAAAAGAGATGATGAATATGCTTTCTGAGTCTCTTTTTTATTAACAGAAAAATAATTCCATAACTTTTAAATATTTATAAAAATGGCAAATATCACTGCTGCTGAAGTTGCAAAACTCCGTAAACAAACCGGCGCCGGAATGATGGACTGTAAGAAAGCATTACAGGAAAACGACGGTGATTTTGAAAAAGCAATCGACTTCCTCCGCAAGAAAGGTGCAAAAGTAGCTGCTAAAAGGGCTGACAAAGACGCTACCGAAGGCTATGTTATCGCAAAAACTACCGAAGACAAGACCTTTGGTGTAGTGTTAATGGTAAACTGCGAAACTGACTTTGTTGCAAAAGGTGAAGAATTCATCAACTTTGTAACTGGCCTTGCTGACCTGGCACTGGAAAACAAACCTGCAAATCTTGCAGAAATGACAAGCCTGAAATTAGGAAACGTTACTGTAACTGATGCATTGGCTGAACTCGTTGGTAAGACAGGCGAAAAAATGGAATTTGATACTTTTGCTACCATTGCAGCCCCTAAGGTTTATGGCTACAACCATATTGGAAATAAAATTGGGACATTGGTTGCCTTCAATAAAAATATTGCTGACATTGACGAAAAAGGGCACGACATCGCAATGCAAATTGCAGCGATGAACCCAATCGCTATCGATAAAGAAAATGTTTCGAAAGAAACCATCGACAGGGAATTGGAAGTTGGCAAAGAATTAGCCCGTCAAGAAGGCAAACCAGAAGCAATGCTGGATAAGATTGCACAGGGAAGACTTGGTAAATTCTTCAAAGAAAATACCCTTGTCAACCAGGAATTCATTAAAGATGGAAAAGTAACTGTTAAGCAGTACCTTCAAGATACTGACAAAGATCTTACCGTTACTGAATTTTACCGTTTTGCTTTAGGCTCATAATTGACATATAGAATAATCATCCAGAAAAAGGGTCACCAATTAGGTGACCTTTTTTTTTGTTTATAGGCCACAGATTTCTCAGATATGCACAGATTATTGTTAATCGAATATATATTCTGAAGACTTACACCACAATCAGCTGATTGAAAATAGACTCCGGATTTTAAACCCGTTCAAATAGTACCGGCCAACAAAATAATTTAACGAAGAAAGGGCTACCCATTGAATGGGCAGCCCTTAATTGTTTAAAATCTAATTGCATTTATTTTACAAACTTCTTTATAGTTGTCTGT
>Ga0307929_1002775_pt1 | contig 10841 bp, 4 predicted proteins | sample AceLakmetage1330_FD_203160 | JGI IMG/M metagenome (GOLD analysis project Ga0307929, IMG submission 203160) | Saline water microbial communities from Ace Lake, Antarctica - #1330 | ecosystem: Environmental > Aquatic > Non-marine Saline and Alkaline > Saline | place: Antarctica: Ace Lake...
TGTGTGTCCCAATGCCTGGTTGCTCAACTACACCAACCCGATGTCGATCATAACGGGCGGCATGCTCCTTGGCACCAACGTCAAGACGGTTGGCTTGTGTCACTCCGTTCAGACTTGCACGAGTGGCCTCCTGAATGGTCTTGGCCTCGGGAAGAAGTACCCAGAGACCCAGTGGTCTATCGCCGGTATCAACCATATGGGGTGGTTGCTTGAGATTGCCGATGCGGCAACTGGTAAGGATCTCTATCCGGAGATCAAGCGGCTTGCAGCAGCCAAGAACCGAAAGGCCCGGAAGAACGGAGCCGAAAAGCACGGCGACATGGTTCGTTATGAGCTGATGCGCCACTTTGGTTACTACCTCACAGAATCCTCGGAGCATTCGGCAGAGTACTCTCCTTACTGGATTAAATCCGACAACCCGGAGCTAATCGAGGAGTTCAACATTCCGCTGGATGAGTATCCTCGTCGCTGCATCAATCAGATCGAGAATTGGGAGAAACAGGCTAAAGATATTGTCGGCAACAAGAAGCTCAAACACAAGCGAACCCATGAATACGGATCAGGTATCATTGAAGCGATGGAAACGGATGTTCCGTTCCGCATTGGCGGCAATGTCCTGAACAATGGACTGATCTCCAATCTGCCCGACAAGGCCGTTGTTGAAGTGCCCTGCCTAGTGGACCGTAACGGGGTTCAGGGATGCTACATTGGCGAGCTTCCCGAGCAGCTTGCAGGATTGAATCGCTCGCACATCAATGTCCATTTGCTCACCATCGATGCTGTGCTTACTGGGAACAAAGATTCTGTCTACCAGGCCGCATTCCTTGATCCCCATACTGGATCTGAGCTTACGCTTGATGAGATTCGCAGTCTTTGTGACGACATGTTCAAAGCACACGAAGGTTGGCTTTAGCATCCTGTCGGACTTTAATCGACACACGCCAGTTGAGACAGATACCCGTTCAAAGATATGACACCGGGCATTGATGAGGTATCCAGGCTGCTAATATGGGAGGGAAAGGGGATGCCGTTGGCATTCGGGTTTGCTATACTGGGGCATGAGCAATTCATTGAGAGCAAATCGTAAAATCAATTAATCGCGTAGTCTTTTTAAGTTCGACAGGCAACTTTCAACAGGATCAAGTTATGCAATTCACGATCAGGGACAAATCGTTCACGCTGAATGGAGAACCTCTTCAGCTTATTTCGGGTGCCATGCACTATTTCCGTACACACCCGGATCAATGGCGTGACCGGTTGCGTAAGATGAGGGCGTGTGGCCTGAACAGTGTAGAGACCTACGTCGCGTGGAATTTGCATGAGCCGGAGCCGGGGGAGTTCTGCTTCGAGGGATTCTGTGATATAGAGCGTTTCATCAGAATCGCGGCAGAAGAGGGGTTGCTGGTTATCGTTCGTCCAGGACCCTTTATCTGTGCTGAGTGGGAGGGCGGTGGGTTCCCCTGGTGGCTGCATAATGTGCCTGACCTGCGCCTGCGGTGCTACAATAAGCCCTACCTGGATTGCGTGGACCGTTTCTTTGGAGAGCTGTTGGGGCGCCTTCGTCCTCTGCAGTGCACGCAGGGAGGCCCCATCATTGCCATGCAGATCGAAAACGAATATGGCAGCTTTGGGAATGACAAGCGGTATCTCCAGCACTTGCAGGATAGCATGCAATCACTTGGGGCCGATGTGCTGCTGTTCACGTCCGATGGTCCCGAGGATTTTATGCTGCAGGGCGGCACATTGTCGGGGGTATTCAAGACCGCCAACTTCGGGTCGAATCCTGATGGGGCATTTGCCAAGCTGCGCGAATATGAAACCGAAGGCCCTATGATGTGTATGGAGTATTGGAATGGCTGGTTTGATCATTGGGGAGAAGGTCATCACACCCGTTCTGCGGAAAACGCTGCTGCTGTGCTGGACGAGATGTTGTCTGCGGGTGCGTCGGTCAATTTCTACATGTTTCACGGAGGGACCAACTTCGGCTTCATGAACGGTGCAAATTTAAGTGATACCGTTCAGCCTACGATCACAAGCTATGACTATGATTCCCCGCTATCCGAGGCTGGGGATTTGACGCTTAAGTTCGAGGCGTATCGCGAGGTGATCAGTAAGTACATTGCAGCCGACGAAACGGTCGAGGTCTACAACAGTGCCAAGCGTGACTACGGTGAGGTAGTCATGACTGATATTGCCACGCTCGAAGCGGCGCTTGATCCTGCCACGTGGATTGAGAGTGCACATACCCTCGGCATGGAGGAGGTTGGCCAAGGCTACGGTTTCATCCTATACCGCACGACGGTTCAGGGCGATTGGCTGGAGACAGCGTTGCGCATTCGCGGCCTGCATGACAGGGCCGTAATTATGGTCAACGGTGAGGCGCGGGGTGTACTGGAACGTAAGGAGTCAGAGGCAGGGGTGCCGGTGACCCTCAAGGCGGGGGATCAGCTTGATATCTTAGTTGAGAATCTGGGACGGGTGAACTTTGGCGCGGAGGTGTTCGATCGCAAAGGCATCGTCGAGCACGTCCGGTTCGGGCAACAACTGCAGTTCGGATGGAGGATCCATACGCTGCCCTTACAGTCCGTCGACAGCCTACTGTTTGTTCCGTTTGAGCGGGTCGTTAACGCACCTGCATTCTACCGTGCCCCCTTCGAGGTGGATGAGGTCGCCGACACGTTTCTCTCGCTTGAGGGCTGGACTAAGGGGGTGGCCTTAATTAATGGATTCAATCTCGGTCGTTACTGGGAGACAGGTCCACAGAAGACGCTCTACGTGCCTGCACCCCTGCTCAAACAGGGCATGAATGAGCTTGTGATTTTCGAGTTGCATGGTGCGTCCTCTCCCGTTGTGGCCTTTGTCGATTCCCCGATGCTTGGGTGAGAACTCCTTGATGTCACGACCCTTTTTAAAAAGGGTCGGACGGCAGTGAGTTCTCGAATAGAGATGGCCTTGGGACGTGCAGAACATTGCGACAACAGGTTCAATTCTTTTCGAGCTGCCTGTAGGCGGTTGGCGCAACGCTGGTGATAAGTTTGAAGGTTTTGGAAAAGTGGTAGGGATCGTTGAATCCGCAGTCTACAGCGATCTCCTGTACCTGCATGTTGGTGGAGCAGAGCAGCCGCTGGGCATGCTGAATCCGACGTTGCAGCATATACCGCTTTGGGGATATTCCAAACTCCCTCCGAAAGGCGCGCGAGAAGTACTCCACGTTGAGACCCAAAAGATCCGACAACTCCGTGATGCGTAACCGTTCAGCGAGGCGCTGGTCAATATGGCGCAGTGCAGGCAGTAGGCGTTTTCGACGCTGTGTGGCCTCGGCCGAGATGGGTTTTGATTCTCTGAGGTGGGTTTGAATCAGTTGTAGTAGCAACGCCGCCCGTTCCAGATGACTCCATGGCTCCAGCTCTGTCGCTTTGACGGTGAGATGCCTGAATGTCTCGCGGTAATCCGATCTCCGCTTCAGACACACCTCGATAGGGAGTGATAGCTCCCGAAACAGTTGCTGTGTTCCGTCGATAGCCGCGTTAAAATGACACCAGTACATATCAATGCTCGCATCACATTCATGGCGGTGGGGTAGGGTATCAGGTATCAGATAAGCACATCCCGGTCGAAGGGGGATGTGCGATTCTGCAGTATGGAGCATGGCTTCACCTGCTTCGATATAATAGAGCCTGTTGTAGTGACTGTGGGTCACATCTCCTACCCACTCCGCACCGAAGATAGAGTGGTAGGCGCAGTAGACATGGATGCTGACGTGGGACATGATGGGGTCTTCTGCAATGTGAGTCCATTGCAGTGTATGTGAGATAGTGCTTTGTGGTGCTCTATTCATAAGTCAGAAAAATACATCAAGACTTTCTGTTTTGTCCATTCCATAATACAGACCAATGTGGGAGCATATGAAAGTGTTTAGACCCAAATTGGCTGATCGACAACAAGAAGGAGCAACACTATGGCACATGCACCACATGAGCAAGTACGTGACGCAAAACTAAAGCAGGTTGATTTGCCTTCGGAGGATCGAGCGATGCTTCGCGGCCTTGCATCAGAGGTGGCGGAGATTGCATCAGAGTCGGTGCACCGCGAGAAAATCCGTTTGTGGACCAAGCTCAACGACTTGGAGTCCGAACGCCCAATGGTGTGGGTTAACGAAGTTTGCTGGAATGAGATGAACGTTGACGATGAGTTGACGCTACGATGCTCGCATGATTGGGCGAAGAGCGAGGAGACGCGGCTGCGGCGTCTGATCTACCAGTGGCGTCATTTTCCCGGTGATATGGTTGTCAACGACTACATCGAATGTCCGCTGGAAATCCATAGCACGCAATGGGGTATTTGTGAGGACGTGGATACGGTGTCCACGGATGTGAGCAGCGACGTTGTCTCGCGCCATTTTAATTTGCAGATCCAAAATGAGGATGACCTTGAGAAGATCAAGCTGCCGGTAGTGACATATGATGAGGCCAAGAGCGATTTCCACTACGCTGCCATGTGTGATCTCTATGACAGCATCATTCCGGTACGCAAAACAGGGCGCTCCCATATCTGGTTTACGCCGTGGGATAATCTAATTCGCTGGTACGGTATCGCAGAGGCGATGATGGACATGATTGACCGTCCTGACTTCGTGCATGCCGCTGTCGAACGAATGGTCGCCTCCTCAATGTCCGAGTTGGATCAGCTCATTGATCTGAAGGTTCTGAAGCTGGACAACGACAGCACACGTGTGGGATCCGGTGGTTACGGATACACGTCGGCATTGCCGGGAGATGATTTCGATCCGGACTGGGTGAAGCCGAGCAATATGTGGGGCTGCTCAAACGCTCAGATCTTTTCCGAGGTCTCTCCGCAGATGCATTGGGACTTTGCAATTGAGCATGAGCTCCGCTGGATGGAGCGTTGGGGCATGAACTACTATGGGTGTTGCGAGCCCCTGGACGGCAAGATGGACCTGATGCGACGTATCCCAAATCTCCGCAAGATTTCGGTCAGTCCCTGGTGCAACTTGGAGCGTGCAGTTGATGAGATCGCAGGCGACTATGTTGCCAGTCGCAAGCCGAGTCCGGCGATACTTGCCCCCGACCACTGGAATCCCGGCCAGGCCCGTGCGGACATTCGAGAGTTCCTCGACCTCGCAAAGGGCAAGAGCCACGTGGAACTGATCATGAAGGACATTTCCACTGTGCATTACGAACCGCAACGGCTTTGGGAGTGGACTGCCATTGCAATGGAAGAAGCCAGTGCCTAGCAGCCTGTCGGTCTTAAAAAGACAACGCATCACCCTCGATAAAAGTCTATCGTTTAAGGGCGAACGACTTGCTTACTCGAATTTCTTCCGTTTAATGATTTTGGCTCCCTGTGCCGGTTACGAACGATACATACCATGTAGGTGGTAGTGTTTTGTCAAAATAGCTTGGTTTTGTCCGGTTTTTATTCTTCCCTATAGAAGGCTGTAGCGTTTTTCTATCTTAAAGGCTCCGACGAAATTGTTGGGATAGGGAAAATTGCACAATTCGCATTTATTTACGACCTCTACCAACTATCTTATTATCATGAATAAAAAATCAGAACACCAATCAGTTGTTGTAACCTCGGTACGCTCAGATCTCTGCATAAATGGACGTTGGAACTTCAAAAGCGAAGCAGAGTCGGAATGGACTACGATACAGGTGCCCGGTACTTATGCCGGTGTCCGCAAGAGCTGGGGTGCAGAGCAGTGGGACTGTTTTGACTATCCTGAAAATTGGGAGGGTAAGGGGGCTGTCTACCGTCGAACGGTCACGCTACCCGAGAGCTTCACTGGCATGGATGTGCATTTTTTTTGCGGAGCATGCGCGCACCATACTGAAGTCTTTGTTAACTCTAACAAGGTCGGCGAATGGCACGATGGGTATACCCCCATGGAATTCAGTATTACTCCTGCGCTTCAGGACGGGGAAAATACAATAGAGGTGCGCATCAGCGGAGCGAAGAATGACCTGTTCGATGACTACGGCACCCATCGTCGGGGAATCTGGCAAGATTGTTACTTGCGTGCCATCCCCTTTGTCTCAGTCGAAAATCACCTTTTTATTCAGACATTGACCAGCGAGGCATGTGTTGTCTGTGAAATCCCCGTAACAAACCAAAGCGACACAGACCGAGCGCTGACGGTTGAATGCATCGTTACCGAATTGGACGGCACCATTGTTCACCGTTTTGCATCGCTCCCGGACACTGTGGTTGCTAATGGCCGGACGATGTTCACCCTCAAAGACGGATGGATGGCCCCCCACCTCTGGTTTCCACACGATCCGTATCTCTATTACATGCATATCCAGATTGTGGATATATCGGGGCAGGTCATAGACAGCACCTGTGAGCGTTTTGGATATCGCGAAATCACTTGGAAGGGACCTCATCTCTATATCAATGGCCGCGAACTGTTCCTTCGGGGGCACGGGGGTCATTACTTTGGTGATATACAGGGGAGCCGTGCTTATATTGAAGCCTGGCTTGGGGGGATGAAAAAACTAGGCATCAACTTCATGCGGCTTCACGACAGTCCCAAGCATAAAGAGCTGTATGATGTAGCAGATGAGCTGGGCATCATGCTTGAGTCGGAAGCGGTCTGTCATTTCAAGGTGCCGGAGAATCCTGCAATCTGGCAAAATCATCTGGAAAACTTGGTCAAAGCTCAGCGCAACCGCCCCTCGATCATCATGTGGAGTGTATCCAATGAATTGCGCTGGCGCGGAGGGGGCGAGAAACCGGAAATGATCCAGTTTGTCAAAAAGTTCGACACCTCTCGGCCGGTCTTCGCAAGCGACTTTAGTCTTGAATCACGAGCAGGTGATATCTGCACCCATCATTACGATCCCCTTACTGTCTTTGAAGACTGGGAGACCTTCGGTCCGGACAAACCCATGATCTGGGACGAACTTGGAAGCGTATGGCAACACGATCGACCGCTCTGTAACGGGACTTCCGGCTATGAAGTGCAAGCTCAGGATTATGCCACGGGGCTCTGGCACGATGGCCATGATCAGGTTGGGGATGACATTATCTGTACGCATGATGGTCAAACGTTTGCAGGAGAGTATCATCGCGTCAATGGCTTTTGTCCCTGGGATCTCTCTTACATCTTTTTTCGGTGGCAACCGACAAACAACAACCAGCTCATGGAACTTACCCTTGGAGACTTGGCGGCTCCCGGTATCAAACATCGGCATATACGTCCGGTGGCATCCCCGATCAACCCATGGGACAAAACCCTTCCCGATTTTGAACCCAATCCCGGCTACTATCTTTTCAGCAAGTATATGCAGGCAGTGCGTTTTTTCGACACATCAGAGCATCGTACCACCTTCTTTGCCAGTGACTCCGTTACGCTACACACACGCTTGTTTTATGAAGACACCCGTTTTGCCGATACGCTGGTCTGTGTTGTTGAATCTCTAGACGGCCAAAAGTTGACCGAAACAACCCAATTGGTTGATGTGATCCCTGGTCAGGTGCTTGGCGAGTTGTCTTTAACGTTTGTCATGCCATCGGTCGCTAGCATTACACCGGTCCGGCTCGTTCGTGAGTTCCGCTATCGTGGCACGACGGGATATCGGTCTGTCCAGTCAGCCAAAGTGTTTCCAACGTCGATTCAGACCGAGGCAGTCGTCTACACCGATAACAATCAGGTTGCCGCATTTCTTTCAGACCATGGTGTCACCGTCACAGCCAATAAAACTGAAAGCGCTGTAATCATCACTACTGAGACCCACTATTCCTCGGACACTTTTTGTGAATTTATCAAGGCCGGTGGTGCTATAATTGTCCTGCCGGAAAGTGCGGGCACCTGTACAGTACCCGCCAGCTCAATACGCGACAGCTTTGAGTCTTGCGAAGGCGTGTTGAACAGCGATACCCCCTTGGAGACAAGCGGAGGGTGTCAGTGGTTTGGTTCCCGTTCTCGCGGAACCCTCCGTATTTTTCAGAAGATCTGGGACCTACAGCAGGACAACGGTCGACTTGACTTCACTGAAGCAACACCGGGTGCATATGCATATGCTGAATTCTCCACCCCTCTGAAACACCTAGAAGAGGGCTCGATCAGTCTATCATGGAAGGCGGAGTGCAATGAATGGCAGTCCCGGTTGGAAACCCAACCGGACCTGTTTTATCGTGCGATTCGACTTGCGGTACGGAATGATCAGGGAGTGTGGTATGCATTGGCAGAACCGCTTGTCATCACAACCAAGGACAATACGGAAAGCGTTAACTTGGCAGGTCGGCAATGGTTTCAACTGGACGACCTATCTGCTGTCCTGGGAGATCCTCTGACGGAGGATGAGGTGGATCTCGTCACCATTACTGCCGCTGGCTTGGTGATGGAGTGCACGCCTTCGGAACCCGTCGAGTTCTGGTTTTCTCACATTGAGTGGTATGGTCGTGCTGCACCGTCTGCCCGTATCCCGCTTAACGGTCCTGACCATACCGTCTTGAAGGGCCTTGGTCAGGAAGACTTTTCGAATTGGTGTGGTGGATCTGCTCAGTCTATCCTTGATCTGCCAGAAACAGGAAATGGTCGTGTCATTCTCGCGGGCAACAAGGACGGGTTTGGCGCTTCTCTCTATGAGACGATGATGGGAAAAGGCATTGTGCTTACCGCGTCTCTCAACCTACTCTCTCATGATGAGCCGGTTGCATTTGCCATGTTGAGCAACCTGCTCAATTATGGTTTGCAATACGACGCGACGTTAGAGAACAGAACAGCCTTACTCGCAGGTGCATCACTTAGTCACTACCTGCTGAAACAGGGCCTGATTGCTGAGCGCTTTTCATCAAGTACCGTTTATACAGCCCTTATCCTCGATGGGAGCGATCGGGAATCCATGGAGATGGCAGAGGCCTGCAGTGATGCCATTCAGCAGATGGTGAAAGCCGGTGGAACTGTTCTGCTTATTGGAACCCACCCGGAAAGTCTAGAGCAAGTAAAAGCACTCTCGGATCATGATTTGATCCTTACCGAACCGTTTCTGGGTGAACGTACGCATTGTGTGAAAGCCGCTATCAGCTGGACGCGGTCGGATACTCCCGAGCGCCTGACTGAATACTATGATGGTGTATTGATTCCCCAACCGTTTGAGCCTAACTACGACCCCATCCTCTCCGGTCTCAGCAACCGGGATTTGCAGTGGGATGGTGTCACGATGTTTGAACACGGTATTGCGTTACAGGGGATGGACCCGGTTCGTGTCAGTGACGACTATAGCATTTTGCTTAGTAACTGGCGTATCGACTGGAGTCAACCCCACTGGGGGGGGGAATATATTCATGCCGGTAAGGACCAGCGACGAGCTGACTGGTTTGTCAATCGCGACGCCGTACTGTTTCGGGTGGCCTGTGGCCAGGGATGTTTCCTCTTCTGTCAGCTTGATCTCTCTGCCGGTGATGAGAAAGCCGAACGACTGACTCGGCAGATCTTGACGAACCTCGGGTGCAGTCTTGCTCAGAAAACCTCTTTTTCGAATCAGAATGTCACCTTCGATTTCACCGCACGGAATGACCAGCGGAAGCGTTTTGCCAGGCACTACAAGCACCTTCCCCCGGCTCGACGCCATTACTCTGGCACCCCCGAACACATGAAGAGTACAAGCCCTACAACCGTAATCCAGAAGATACCAACCAAGCTTATGGGTGACACGCTTCTCACAGCGACAGCACCCTATATTCAGGAAAAACTATCGAAAACACATCAGATTATCAGGGTTGGTAAAACTCAGGCTACTTCAGAAAATGGTAAGGGTCTTGTAACGGCTCTTGTCGACCCCAAGACCCGTATCTTTCTCATCAGTTACGGGCTGGAGGATTTGAAGTTAAATGATAAACATAAACCACAAACTGCTATCGACCAATGGGCCGCCAATCTGACCTCCATTGTGGAGACTCTGACTGCCACAGGAGCCAAGCTCTACTGGAACACTATAGTCCCTCTGCCGAGGGGGTTGACAGGTTATGCCCGTGAACAGGTTGAAAGTTACAATGCCGCTGCTTTGTCCATAATGGACCTGTATAATGTCTACACCAACGACCTTCACCGGTTTGTTTTCGATACTATGCAGGACTGGCTTGAAGGCGATACGCTGGAAATGACGCAGGAGCAGTTGTCAGCCATCGGAAAACAAACAGCTGCTGCCATCGAATTCTTCGGAGCGCAGTAACAATGCATCCTGCTACCGATGCGCTAGTGTTGCGGCCTGATCCAGGTAGCGTTTTATGCCTTCGGGGTTGACGTTGAAGGGGATGTGATTGCCGATGCACATCATATACCCTCCGGTCATCTGTGCGGTTTCGACCATGGAGTGCACCATGGCGTCGATCTCGGTGGGGTTGTTTCGCATCAAGACGCGGTTGTCGCCTTCGCCAGCCAGAAATAGATTCTTACCTTCATGGCGCCGGGCGATGGCCTTGTAGTCGGTGTATGGCTCGCTGATAATGCCGCGGGCACCGCAGGCAATAACGTCATCGGCATAAACGTCCACACAACCATCCACCATAAAGATGACCTCTTTGCCAGACGCCCGCAGAATGTCCCAGTATTCTTCGTAACGTGGGAAGATGTATTTGTGCATCCACTCCGGGGAGCAGACAGGACCACGGGTCAGGACAATATCATCGTGACAGACCGCAACGTTCACAGGCAGACGAGCAAATGCACGGAACACACGTCGGTTGATTTCGGCGAACTCGTCCATGATGCGTTCGAATTCAGGAAGGAGACAGAGATTCATAAAATTTTCGTAGCCAAAGACCAGCATGGGCCACATAAACATGGTGTTGTAAAAGAAAACCTCGGCGGGAAG
>Ga0307929_1002778_pt1 | contig 10829 bp, 12 predicted proteins | sample AceLakmetage1330_FD_203160 | JGI IMG/M metagenome (GOLD analysis project Ga0307929, IMG submission 203160) | Saline water microbial communities from Ace Lake, Antarctica - #1330 | ecosystem: Environmental > Aquatic > Non-marine Saline and Alkaline > Saline | place: Antarctica: Ace Lake...
CAATTCTTATTCTATCATTTTATTGCAAGGAATTTGATATTGATTCTTTGATCTCTAAAAAGAAACTGTTTGATGCATTGGACGTAGAATTGGAAAAGTACCCAGTGGTTAAAGGTGTAATTATTAACCTGGAAGGTATTAAATCTATTGATGATTCAGGCTGTGGCTTCTTTTTATCGCTGTTAAAATATTTATTTATGGAAAATAAAGTGGTCAATGTGACTGGATTGTCAAAAAATCTTAGGACAGTCTTTGAGTTGACGAGAATGAATCTCATTGTTCAATGGCATACTAATTTATCAGAGGCGGAGATTTCGCTTAAAAAATCTCTGTACCCTGAAAACATTGCCAAAGGAAAATAGATGAAAATTCCAGACTGGCTGGATGAAAAGGAAGAAGATGGTGTGGACGTGTCTCAAATCGAATTGCCCACCAATATGGATTTTGATGAAAACCCTGATGAAATTCTTTTTTTTAAAGAGATTAAACCTTGTGGGTTTTTATGTACAAGGAATCATCCATTTTCTAAGGTCGAACGTTTTGGCCATTGGTATTATTGCAAAGGCCAGGACAAGAAAGCAGGCATTCATTCATCAAAAATGAAGTGGAGACTGTTTACAAAAAATAGAGATACTGCGCTTCAAGTTGCCAAAACGCATATAGAATAGATTCTGAATTTAAGGATTGAATATAATCCTTATCTTTTTTGGCTATCCTCACCTAAGCTGGGACAAGCTGTCAAATCAATGGCTTGGATAGCCTTAATATGCACAGTCAGCAAGGTTGAAAATTGCCCTGCTTTAGAGCTTTACTCATGCAATAGGTTAACCTACAGCTCCCCACTGTCCCATCAAATCCAGTTTCTGCTTGACACGTGTAACCTGAATGGTTACGATGCTTTTATGATAAAGTCATTTAAACACAAAGGGCTGGAGAATTTTTTTTATTCGGGAAGTAAAAGAGGAATAAATCCTTCTCATTCAAACAAATTAGATAGAATTCTTGATCGCCTTAATTCTTCAAATGAAATCAAGGATATGAATTATCCAGGAGCTTATTTACACCAACTTAGCGGTGACAAAAAAGGACAATATTCAGTCAGAGTATCAGGAAATTGGAGAATTTTTTTTGAATTCATAGACGGAAATGCATATATCGTTGACTATGATGACTATCATTAGGATTTAGGAGATGGCAATGAGAAAAATTAAAAGAAAACCAACGCATCCTGGAATAATATTGATGGAAGATTATTTGAAACCCCTTTCAATAACCATTACAGAAATGTCTTCAATCTTGGGCGTTTCAAGAAAAACGCTTTCTAAAATAATAAATGAAAGAGGCAGTATTACCCCTGATATGGCTTTACGATTGGGTCGAGCTTTTGATACGACTCCTGATATGTGGATGAATCTACAGAAAAATATTGACTTATGGCAAGCATCGCACTCTTCTAATGAGTGGAGGTTAGTCAAACCGTTACCAATCAATTTAATTCATTCACCTCAAAATTCCCTGAGCTAAAGATTTTGCTAAGATTTCAATAAGTCCGGGCATTCAGAATTCATTTTGAATTATAGCCAGCGCTTAAAGGGCTAAATGCTTTATCACCCCCGGGTTATTGAGAATTTACAAAAAATCCTCATAACATATTGCTTCTAAAGATGATATTCTCCGCACAGGTCCAAAAATTTGGTGAGGCAGATTTTGTTATTGTCTGCAAATTTGGAATCTTCGTACTTGAAGTAAAGGGCGGGCGTGTTCGTGTGGAAGCGGGTGTCTGGTACACCATCGATGGAAAAAATCAAACATCTCAAATTCAAAATCCATTCAGACAGGCTGAAACCGCCCTGCACGCCTTTAAAAATAAAATTGCAAATTCTCATGCTTTCAGCCAATTAAGTATTCCCATAGGGTATGGCGTAATTTTCCCCGACGTGGAATGGTCACACCACGGCTCAGAATGGGATATGTGTATGGTCTGTGACTGCAAAAAGATGAGAAATTTTGAGTCATGGCTAACCGATTTTTTTCAGATGTGGCATAAAAAACCAGGTAATCATCACACACTTTCAAACAAAAGCGTTGAAGCGTTAAAACAATTTTTAAGGCCTGATTTTGAATCCATAGCGCCTCTATATTCAACGCTTTTAAACCTGGAACAAAAAACGGTGGAACTGACCCGGGAACAGTATAAATTTTTGGATGTAGTTGCCGCAAATCCAAGGGTGTTATGCGCCGGCGGTGCCGGGACCGGTAAGACGTTTTTAGCAGCAGAACTTGTCAGAAGAGTGGCCTGGAAAAATAAAAAAATTTTATTTGTTTGTAAATCAAACTGGCTTAGAAGATACCTTGAAACAAAAATTATTGATGAGTTTCTGACCCTATCGACAATAGATGGTTTAAAGATCGACATGAAGCGAGCAGGAATTGACCAGTACGACGTCTTGATTGTGGATGAAGGCCAGGATCTTTTTAACCTTGATGACATGCAAAAGTTAAACACCATTCTCAAAGGCGGATTTGATCAAGGGCAATGGTATATTTTCCATGACATAAATAATCAGGCAGGCCTTTTTTCTGAACCTGCCGCAGAAGTTCTTGAAATGTTGGAAAGCCATAAGCCTGCAAGGGTTCCTCTCACAAGGAACTACAGGAACAGTCTGCCCATAATAAAAAAAGTTCAATCCACATTGGGGTTGGATATGGGGATTTTGGGTATTGGAAATGGTCCAGAGGTTATGGAAGTCACCGTTAACAATGGAACAGAATACAGCAACGCCATTGAGCGCATGATCGAAAACTTGTTAGAAATGGGTGTCCCCCCGGGTTCAATAACAATACTGTCCGCTTTGAGCTATAATGAATCAAAAGTATCAAGCCTGTCATGCCATACTAAAAAAAGGATTGTAAGGCTTGACGATTATGCTGTGAGGGCTTTTCCCTTGTCCTGCATCTCTTTTGCTCGGATTAAAAATTTTAAAGGATTGGAAAATGACGCAATTATAATGATAGATTTGGAAAAGCCGGAATTTGCCAATGACTATTTCAATAAAACCAACTACTATGTGGCCATGAGCAGGGCCAGGGGCTTGCTCTGTATTATCTGGAAGTAAGCTGCAGGTGATTTAAAAGCAGATCTTGAAAAACCCTATGCGCCAGCACTGACCAAGTTATATTTTTCTTGACACGGCAGAGCCATAACGCATATGGTTGAATTCATTTGCGAACCTTAACCGTCATGGAAAATCTAAGGAGCGTCATTGAAAAGCCACAAAAAAGATGCCGTTAAGATTGAAGATCTGTATAAAAATTTTGGAGACCTCAAGGTACTAAAGGGAATATCTATAACTGCCAGAGAAGGCGATGTCATTTCGCTTATCGGCTCCAGCGGTTCCGGAAAAAGCACCTTCTTAAGATGTATTAATCTTCTTGAAAAACCGACCTCTGGAAAGATTTATGTGGGAGAAGAGCTTATCCGTTTGAAAAAAAACCGCAACGGCAAGGTTGTTCCTGAGGACAGAAAGCAGGTTGACAGAATCAGGACAAAGCTTGGCATGGTGTTCCAGCACTTCAATCTGTGGGCACATATGACGGTCCTTGAAAATATTATGGAGGCTCCGGTTCATGTGCTTAAGCGTTCAAAAAAAGAGTCAAAAGCCTATGCTATGTCGCTCCTTGAAAAAGTCGGTATTGCTGATCGATGCAATTATTTTCCCTCCCAGCTTTCAGGCGGACAAAAACAGCGGGCAGCCATAGCCAGGGCGCTTGCCATGGACCCTGAAGTGATGCTCTTTGATGAACCCACATCGGCCCTTGATCCTGAACTTGTAGGGGAGGTATTAAAGGTGATGCAGGATCTGGCAAAGGAAGGGCGTACAATGATCGTAGCAACCCATGAAATGGGGTTTGCACAGGAGGTCTCTTCGGATGTTGTCTTTCTTGATCAAGGCGTTATTGAGGCAAAGGGCTCTCCTGAAGATATTTTTAAAAATCCAGATTCCCAGCGGTTAAAACAGTTTATAGCAAATTTTATCTAACAAATCGCAATTCGCTCATTAGTACAACAACATCAACTCTCTTAAGAAAGAAGGAATGTTAAAATGAAAAAAGGAATTTTGGTTTCCATTATTATCTGTTTTTTTCTGGCTGCAGCCACAGCCTTTGGCGGAGACATTAAACAGGTACGTATTGGTACAGAAGGGGCGTACCCTCCATTCAATCTCATTGATAAAAACGGTGACCTTCAGGGCTTTGATGTTGATATTGCAAAGGCGCTTTGTGAAGCCGCCGGTGTAGAATGTGAATTTGTTGTACAGGATTGGGATGGAATGATTCCAGGGCTTCTTGCAAAGAAATATGATGCCATAATCGCTTCCATGGCCATTACACAGGAACGTGAGAAAAAAGTGGCTTTCACCAATAAATATTACATGACCCCTGCAAAATTTGTGGCAAAAAAAGGGGCTGGCATTGAAATTACCCCTGAAGGACTCAAGGGAAAGGTTGTTGGCGTACAGCGGGCCACCACCCATGAGAATTTTGTACGGGATAAATTTGGTAAATCTGTAACTATAAAATCCTATGCCACCCAGGATGAGGCAAACATGGATCTTGTTTCCGGCAGGGTTGACCTTGTTATCGCAGATTCTGTTGTGCTGCTTGAAGGGTTTGTCAATACGGATCAGGGAAAAGACTGTGAATTTACAGGCCCTGGATTCACAGATGAGCAGTGGTATGGAAAAGGCATCGGCATTGCCATAAGAAAAGGGGATAAAGAACTTGTGGCACTTTTCAATGATGCCATTACAAAAATAAGGGCAAGTGGTGCGTACAAAAAAATCAACGATAAATACTTCGACTTTGATGTTTACGGAGACTAAAAAGGGAAACGATCATTGTTTGATCTTCAAGGATATGGCTCTCTTCTTATAAAGGGAGGACAGCTGACATTGACCGTTGGTGCCTGCGCCATGATAATTACCGTACTGGTGGGATTGGCGGCCTCTTTGTGCAAGCTGTCTGAAATAAAGACGCTTCAGCGCATAGCTGGGCTCTACACCACTGTTATTCGAGGAATTCCAGAGCTTGTGCTCATCCTTTTGGTTTATTATGGTGCTCCCACACTGATGCAGGATACCCTGAATCTTTTGGGTATTGATATTTATATCAGCATCAACCCCTTTATAGCCGGAACCTTGACCATAGGGTTTATTTACGGGGCCTTTGCGACGGAGGTTTTTCGCGGGGCCTTTATGGCCGTTCCCAAAGGACAGATTGAGGCGGCTCATTCCTGTGGCATGGGCGGCGTTTTAACTTTCAGGCGCATTCTTCTGCCCCAGATGTGGCGTTTTGCCATTCCCGGTCTTGGCAATGTATGGATGGTTTTGATCAAGGCCACGGCATTAATATCTGTAATTCAGCTCCCAGAGCTCATGCGCAATGCAGATATTGCGGTCAGAAGCACAAGAAAGCCCTTTACCTGTTATTTTGCTGCCTCCCTGATTTACCTTGCCATAACCATCGTCTCTCTTTTATTCCAGCAGTGGGCGGAAAAGAGAGCAAGCCGCGGAATAAGGAGGGCCCTATAATGGATATCGGCATTATAGTTGAAAGTCTGCCCCGCCTTTTAAGCGGCGTCCTGGTTACCGTTGAGATTACAGCCTTGAGTGTGATTCTTGGGCTGATCCTGGCCATTCCGCTCTCCATCATGCGCGTCTCATCTAATCCTTTCATCCGTTTGCCTGTTTACGGGTTTAATTTCTATTTCAGGGGGACCCCCCTTCTGGTACAACTTTTTTTGATTTACTACGGCAGCGGACAATTCCAGGAATTTCTTTCCCATTGGGGATTATGGCATTTTTTCAAGGAGGCCTATTTTTGCGCAATCCTTTCACTTACGCTTAATACCGCAGCTTACAGCAGTGAAATCTTCAGGGGAGGCATTGAAGGTGTTGCCCATGGAGAGGTAGAGGCCGCAAGAGCATGCGGTATGTCAGGCCTCCTCCTTTACAGGAGAATTATCATGCCTGCGGCCCTTAGAATCGCCTGGCCAGCCTATACCAATGAGGTGGTTTTTCTGCTACAGGCATCTTCCCTTGTGTCGATTATCACCCTCATGGATATTACTGGGGTTGCCAGGGTCATTGCCGCAAGATCCTTTGCTTTTTATGAAATTTTTATCACCATCGCGCTTATCTATCTTGCCTTGGTTTACGGATTGATTTTTGTTTTTAAAAAGATGGAGAATAGAATCCTGGGATACCTTAGCCCTGATACCCTGTCATCCTGATATTTTCATATAACTGCCACGGGCAGACCGTATTCTGGCCCCGGCCTGCCCACAACGAAGCATGAAAATCCGTCAGATTTGCCAGGACTTTCTTATAACATACATGGCTGTAAGACCAGCCACAACGAAAAATGAAAGTCTTTTAATTCCAGCGTGTTGGTGAGACTTTCTTATAAAACCTACATGGCTGTAAGACCAGCCACAACGAAAAATGAAACTCTAATAATTTCAGAATCTTGGATGGAGTTTCATATAAACGGGCATGTACTGCCGGACACAACGAATATTGGGTCGTAGACGCGGAGCCAAATGCTATCATGCCGCCCCCCCCGAGGGGCAATGGGCCCGGCCCGGAACCGTAGACGGCCCAATTGGCCGGTTCCTATTCCCCATCGAGGGGGGGCTCTGCTGAGGGTGCCCGGAAGTTTTATTTTCTAATAAACCGGCATGACAGGCCACAGGCCCGTCTGTCAAAACAAAAATAGAAAATCGTATTATGCTGTTTCCTCCAGCTCATTTTAAAATTAGATCACTAATGGTTTAACCTGTTAAATATACTTATGATTGATAAACTTGATACAATAATGAATTCCCTTATTCAGCATGGGAAACTAAATGACAGAATTTATCTGTTAAAACTTGCCCATGAAGATTGTCCTGGGATTGTTTTTCACCTAAATCATCTTGCCCAAGAAAATGACTACTCTAAATTGATTGCCAAAGTTCCATCCAAGTTCCGGCAATGCTTTATAGATGACGGTTATTTGGAAGAAGCTTATATCCCTGGATTCTTTAATGGAAAGACTAATGAAAAAAACAATGGAAAAGAAAACTCTGGGACAGATGTCTTGCTTATGTCTAAATTCAGGGACGCACAGCGAAACAATACTCTTGAAAAAGATCCCATTGATGCCGTGTTGGCACTTTCTCGCAAAAAAGGGCAACTTCAGAAAAGACCTCAATTGAATGCTGGCTATACGTTTAGGATGGCAGAAAAAAAAGATGTTTTTCGCATGGCAAACTTGTATAAAAAAATTTTTCAAACCTATCCTTTTCCCGTTGATGATCCAGAATATCTGGCTCAAACCATGGAAGAAGACAGCCTTTACTTCAGTATCTGGAAGGAGGATAGATTAATTTCCCTTTGTTCTGCTGAAATAGATAAAAAGGAAAAAAATGCAGAAATGACCGATTTTGGAACATTGGCCGGGCATAGAGGCCGGGGCTTTGCCCTTTTTCTTCTTGAAAAAATGGAAAAGGAAATAAAAAAAAGAGACATAAAAACAGCTTATACCATTGCAAGAGCTTTATCTTTTGGCATGAATATCACCTTTGCCCAGGCAGGATATACTTATTCCGGTACCATGATTAACAATACCAATATTTCAGGTCAGATTGAAAGCATGAATATTTGGTATAAAACCTTGATATAACTGCTGCGTGCACCCGTCGGGGGCTCTGTCTTATATATGATCTCGAACAGCCTTGACATGGTAAAAACTTGAAAAATCGTTTTTTCCCACAAAACCCATTTCCAGATTCACGTACCACCCGGAAATTAAGGTACAGCGATCGCTGCTCCATAAATAGGGCTGGCGGTCATCAAATATGGGTTCAAGGCAATGGCCAGCGCCTTGGGGCAGGGGAGATAAAATACTTATCAGCTCGGCAATGGTGGGCAGACGCCAGGGGGAGGGCATTTTTTGTTGTTGGTTTAAACGTGTCACATAGGCATGGGCATTTTTCCAGTTCATGGGGTAGGGAGAGCCGGAAGTCTCCCACACCAGACCGGTGATATGGTCCACCACCTGATCCAATCCTATTTTTTCAAAATTGTTTTTTAAAAAGGCCATCGGTGCCATGAGAGCGGTCAGATGAAAGCGTTTCGGAGCATCCCCTTCAAAGGTTTTAATGGGTATTTTCCGGGGCGGATCACAGGAGATCTGCATGGGCGGCTCATCCAGAAAATCTTCGGGCAGGGCACACATGAGTTCTTTTTTTTTCACCCACTGATGCTCTAATTTTTCAAGATCCACGGCCATTTCTTGTGTTGTCTGGAATCTCTGGGAGGGGTCGGGATGCATGGCTTTTTTAAAAAACAGATCCCATTGTTCATCCAAATCACTGTTGTATGGGCTGGCCAATACCTGGTTGTTTTCCGGCAATATGCCGGTGACCATGCGAAAGAGCATCACTCCCATGGAGTAAAGATCACTGATCTCCGTGGCCTGCTCCGGGTTTTTCTCCTGCTCCGGTGCTGCATAATAGGGGGAGCCCACCTTGACGCTGCCATGGACCTTTTGCGTTTCTCCCCGGAGTTTGGACAGGCCGAAGTCACCGATTTTAACCCCATCAAGTTCGGTTAACATGATGTTAAAGGGTTTGATATCCCGGTGGACAATGCCCGACCAATGGAGACAGCCAAGGCCCTCCAGGATTTGCCGGGTATAGTGGAATGTCTTTTCAAGACTTAAAATCCGTGTGGGCCGTTCGGTCTCCATGGCTTCCCCCATCAACTGCCCCAGATTATTGCAGTAAAAATCCATGGTGTAGAATAACTTGCCATCTGATCGATCAAAATCAAACAGTTCCAATATGTTGGGGTGGCGGATTTTTGCCATGGTCATGGCTTCCTGGGTGAAAAGGGCTTCCACGGCGTCCTGACCCATCACCGATATCAAAAGGGGGTTGGGATCAAGGTATTTGAGGGCACCTATTTTTCCGGTTACCGGATATTGGATCTTAAAAACCTTTCCCATGCCTCCTTGTCCAAGGAGGCCGGTAACGCTGTATTTTCCTATTTTTTTCATGGATTTAAATTTTCTCAGTTTGGGGATAATTTGGTGGCAAAGGATTCGGGAAGCCCGGCATCCCTTATTTTTTGCATGGTCACCGGGTAGGGGTAGGGCACATACAAAACCTCTATGGTGTGGGTAAGAGACTCGTAGAGTATTACCTTTGCGTCCTTGTTGGCATCCCGGGGTTGCCCCACGCTGCCAGCGTTGATGAGATACTTGGAATTTTTTTTCAGTGTTTGAAGTCCCTGGCTCAGGGGGTGTCGGATGAGTTCTACATGACAGGTGCATTCAATAAGTTCCAGTTCATGGGTATGCCCACAGAAACAGATGGGTTGTGCAAGCGCTGATATTTTTCTGGCAAGGGCTTTATCTGATAATTGGAACGGATATAAAAAGGGAGAATGGGGAGGCACCCCATGGACAAAGCGCAGGTTCTCTTTTACCATGTGTTTTTTAAAGGTGTGAATGGTTTTGATATGATGTGGGGAAAGGGCCTCATTGGTGTTTTTAACAGATTTTTGGGCTACGGGGTTAAACCAAGTTATAAAACGGGGGTGTTTGACCACCATCTCATGATTACCCAGGATGGATTTAATTTTTTTTTGGGCCAACAGATCCATCACTTCGTTGGGGTTGGGACCATATCCGATGTTGTCTCCCAAGGATATGATTTGATCAACTGTGTAGGTTTCAAGGCGATTGATGACCGCTGTCAGCGCTTCGAGATTTCCGTGAATATCTGATAGAATAGCAAGTTTCATTTTTAACCCAGGCAGATTAATATTGATTCAGGATTGCTGCAAGTAAACATTTTCTGATTATAACGGATTTGGGGGAGAGGCTGCTTCAATATGGCAAAACTCCATATAATCATGGGTAAGTTGCATTTAAAATTGACAAATAATTCATTACGAGGCATTTAGGCGTATCAGGAAATCATTTTTCAAACCAATTATTTCAGTAGGTTATAGATACTCCCCCAAATCCGTTATAACCAGAAATTACCATCTTAGTCAAGGGGATAGATAATTCCAAGCAGCAGTTTTGAGCCTCGATGATAAAGTCCTACACACCTCATCGCCAGGGTTTAGCATGGTCATCGGTGATGGATTCAAAGGTGCCCCGGGTCAACTTTTGTAAATCGCCGGGGGCCAATTCTATTTCCAGGCCCCTGCGGCCCGCACTGACATAAATGGTGGAAAAATTTTGGGCCGAGGCATCAATGATGGTGGTAAGGCGTTTTTTTTGGCCCAGGGGGCTGACTCCGCCCAGCACGTATCCCGTGGAACGTGCCACATCCGATGGCGTGGCCATGGCTGCTTTTTTAGCACCACTGGCCTTTGCCATGCGTTTCATGTTCATCATGGCAGTCACCGGAATCACCCCCACAGCAAGCTTGCCATTGTCCAGGCTCACCATCAGTGTTTTAAATACCTGTTCCCCGGGTATCTCCATTTTTTGAGCAGCTTCGGTGCCATAGGATTCACTTGCCGGGTCGTGATCGTATTTGTGCAGGGTATATAAAATTTTGGCTTTTTTTGCTGCATTGATACCGGGTGTCATGAAGATTATATTCCTTCCAGGTTCTTTTTTTATATGAAAATGAAGTGTCCAAGTACCCTCAACAGAGCCCCCGGAGAGGGGTAATGGAACAGACCAATTGGGCTGTCTAACAGTTCCGGGTCGCTTCCATTACCCCTCCCCGGGGGCGGCATACAGCCATTTGGCTCCGCGTCTAC
>Ga0307929_1002779_pt1 | contig 10826 bp, 9 predicted proteins | sample AceLakmetage1330_FD_203160 | JGI IMG/M metagenome (GOLD analysis project Ga0307929, IMG submission 203160) | Saline water microbial communities from Ace Lake, Antarctica - #1330 | ecosystem: Environmental > Aquatic > Non-marine Saline and Alkaline > Saline | place: Antarctica: Ace Lake...
ATCTCCTCAATGGGCGGATCCATGTCCCGGTTCATTGTCGAATTCAGGACCGTATTGCAGTAGGCCTCGGCCACAAAGTGCTTGATTGTCCAGAAGCCCGACCAGCCAATCAGAACCAGCACTAAGACCAACACCACCCCTCCCCTGTATTTGAGCGGCAAGTTGTAGTAGCGATACGCCATTTTCTCCCTTCCGCGATGCCGCTCTAAATGAAGCGCCGCATATCCAATGGCCATCAGCGCCACAAGAATCATGAAATTGGCCGGGATGTGCAGGTTGAAATCAGCGTAGGAATGGATCCCCATATCTGCCAGGACAACGACCGGCAGCACACCGAGGCAAACCGCGTAAGGATCCTTCCTCTTCTTCCAAAGCTTCATTGTTTTAAAAAGATAATACGATATGCCGATGAGCAGTAGACAAAGACCAATGCTCCCGGCTTCAGCCAAGAATTGCGCCCAGTCGTTGTGGGCATGATAAAAGTAATATTTTTGATCTTCTCCCGCCTGGTATTTGGAATAGGCATACTGAAAATTCCCCACCCCCACACCCGTGACCCTGTAATCCGCAAAAACATCCATGGTTTTTTTCGCGTATCTTGATCTGCTCTCAAGACCTGATTCAAGCGTCATAAACCGCTCTATGGGGTATTCCACTCCGATCTTGATAGCATAGATAGAGATCAACAGGAACAGACCCAGGAGAACAAGCCCTTTCCGTCGATAATCTTTTCTGAGCATCGACATCAACCCCATCAGAAACATGGCCCCCGCAACAGAGATCATTGCGCCCCTGCAGGCAGAAAAAATCAGCCCTATACCCAGGACCACACCTGAAAACAGAACGAGAACCCTTTTCGAGAACCCCTCTTCTCCTGAAAAAGCATCTGTTATCCTTACCCTGAGACTCCGTTTCTGTCCTGATACTACCCCACTCCTTTCCCCTCTTGGCGAAAGTGCCCCCGCAAAGCCTGCGGCCAATACCACCCCCATCCCCATGAAATTGGCAAAATGATCAGGATTTATGTAGGTGCCTCTGACCCGGACCCCACGGGCCATCTTGAGCCACCAGATATGATTTGATCCTGAATAGGTCTGAATCAACCCATAGAGCGCTTCAAAACAGCCTATAATCAAGAGGAAAAGTATCGCCAGATCAATTCTCTTCTTTGAATTCAGGACCTGAATCAGGCCCAGGAAGAACAGCCCGTAAATCGTAAACCGGATGATGGACATGCGCACCGGATAGGCATAGGGCGCGAGGCCGAACCATAGCTTGTCCAAATTATCAGAAGCTAAGGCGCTTGAAGCCGGCAATGACTTCCGCGCAATCATGGCTGCCTCAGGCGACAATAACCTTAAAAGGAAGTCCGGCAAGGGAACGAGCTGCAAAAAAAGAAATGCTAATAAGGCAAAAATGATAAGATTAAGGCTGCTCTTGGGAAAACGAACCCGGTACTGACCGGTTCTGTGATCCTTCCTTATGTTTCTGATAACCAACAAAAGCGTCGCCGCCAGCACCCCCAAGCCCATCAGGGTATAGACATAGGTATGCACCGCCCCGAAAAGGAGTATACTCAGGATGAGAATGATCAGATAAATTATAAAAGCCGCTCTTTCCATTTTTTCCTTTTTTAGCCACAGATAAACGCAGGTTACCTCACGCAAAGGCGCTAAGACGCAAAGATTACAATTTATTGACAACCCTGGAAATACCGTCTCGAAACAGCGCACTTCCGAAATTGATTAGCAGGCCGAGCTTCTTATCAGCCAAACTGAGATATGTTAGCAGTTGTTTCTTATGCACAGGAATAACCTTTTCCACAGACTTAAGCTCAATAATGACTTTATTCTCTACGATCAGATCAGCCCTAAACCCCTCATCAAATTTTATACCATCAAAAACGATTGGCACCGGCACCTGCCTCGCAACCTTCAATCCCCTTCTGCCCAACCCGTGTGCCAAAAGAACCTCATAGACACTCTCCAACAAACCTGGCCCCAGCCTCTTATGAATCTGAAACGCCGTATCAACGATTATCTTGGCAATTTCATTCTCGGTCATAATTCCTTTTTTTCTTATCTTTTCTTGGCGGCTTAGCGCCTTTGCGTGAGACATCTAATCTGCGGATAAAAAAGCCTTCGTCTCATACGGCCTGAATTTGACCCTGATCTTCCCGTCAATCACCGGATACCTGCCCCCCGAAAAAACCTCCCGAGCCATCCGCTTCGCACCATGCCCTATGCCCTCTGCGCCATGCGCCATGCCCTCTGCCCTCTGCGCTCTGCCCTCTGCACTCCGCCCTTCCCGCCATGCCCCATGCGCTATGCCCTTTGCGCCTAGTTCCGCCTCCACAAACGTCCCAATCGTATTAACCGCAATCAAGAGCCATTCATTCCCTTTTCTTTTCACACAACAGTGGACGGCAGGTATCCCTCTCGGGCCTACCCGGTAATCAGAAACCATCTCAACCAATACATCCTGATCAACATTCTTTTCAATGAGCCATGGATACACCCGATTCAACCGACTCACCACCCGGCCCAACCGCTTGCAGCCCTCTTCGGTCTTCCCGATCCAGGAGAAAGTGAAAAAGAAAATGGCCCTGCTCCCATGAACCACAGACAAAAACGCAAGGCAATCCATCTCCTGCCACGTAGGCAACCTGGGATGATCCATCGTGGTTTTCCCGCCAAAGGCCTGAATCACAGACGCCAACCGCCCCTCTGCCCTTTCGCCTTTCCTCCCTCCGTCCTCCCTGCCCCGTTGAACCGGGTTCCCTTCCAGCCTGCCCTGTAGCTCCGGAAGATGGTACATGGGCGTATTCAACTGGGGTGCCCTCTGTCCTCCGTCTTCCCTCTTTGCGTCTTTGCGACTTTGCGCGAGAATTTGTTTTTTATCCGCGTAACCCGCGGATCCGCTGCTCTCCGCGCCATGCACCATACGCTTCCCGCTCTGCGCTATACCCTCTGCGCACACGTCCATCGAATCCGACAACCATATCATCGGCATATATGGCACCGGATATTGATCCATCATAAAAAAGTCTGTTGCTTCGAGATAGTCCCGGCAAACCTGCGGCCGGACCACGGCCATACATGTGGCCGAACCTGGAAAACTCCCTTTAATCAACCGGTTTATGTCAATGGCCTTATTGGTCGGAAAAGAGTGGATGCCCGGCTCATCATTGACATAAAAGGCAAGATCGTCAGGCCGAACATATTCTGAAATCTCTTTTAACAAAACGGGGAGTTTGTCCGGATCATGTCTTGTGGCAATAACATACCTCAAACCGATCGCATGACACTTCTCCACCAGGTTTTTCAAACCCTTACCCCGCCCGCCGATCAACACCGTATTGATGCCCAATCGTCTGATCGGTTCCAGATTCGCCAGATTCGCCCCATAAACACCAATGGGAAAGAAGTCCCCATCAAAAAAATCCTTTTTAGGGTTAACACCCCCAGCCTTCCAAAATGAGTAGCTTTTTGTCAAACTTGGCTCAGTCAACCAAAAAGTCTTTCCCGGATTACGGTTTATAAAGCGAAATGTACTCTCTTCCGGGTTTTCAGGACATGTCACATGTACCCTGATCGGCTGAAACACTCGAGACCGCCAATGCGTATTCAAATAATGTTCTTTTCCCCAAAAACTCACAGATGGATATTCACCATTATCCCAGGTCCCCTGATAAAACCGCCCAGTAAAAACATATTCCTCCCCGGGCACACAAGCCGGGAGATCAATAGACCAGTTCCCCGTTCGATCATTCCCCCCGGTAATACCGATACATCTTGTCGCCGGTCCAACATGCTTCAACCCCTTTTTCAAAGCAAACCGATTTGAAAGACTGACCTTGTACCTGCTTTCAGGGACATCGTACCACCCTCCCCCCTCCGCTCTCTGTCCTCCGACTTCTGTCTTTTCCTGTCCTCCGACCTCCGACCTCTGACCTCCGTCCTCCGTCCTCTGCTCTCCATCCACCCCTCCATCCATCCTAATCATCCCATCTTTTTCGCCCTCCGACCTCTGACCTCCGACTTCTGTCTTTTCCTGCCCTCCGTCCTCTGCCCTTTTCCCTCTCTGCGCCTTGGCGTCTTTGCGCGAGACCCCTTCCGCCCATCCCTTCCCACCATCTTTAATTTCAAATCCAGGATTGGGTATCAAATTCACCAGGGGCTGAAAGCTCCGAAAGCCTTTCCACATATCCGGTTTCATTGCTCTGAACGGATACCCGATAACGCCATCCGCCCCTCCCTGTCCGGCGAACCTGACCGCATTCCCGAATTCGCTCTGCGCTATGCTCTCTGCGCTATGCCCCTTTCGCTTCTCATCTGTGTAATCTGCGTAATCTGCGGACCCTATGCGCTTTCCGCTCTGCGCTATGCTCTCTGCGCCCTGCGCTTCCACAATGGGCCATACCTGACATGGAACCGTCTCCTCATAATACTGGGTCATAAAGCCCACCCACTCCGCTCTCCTTCCGCACATCTTGTGGTAGACCATGGGAGATATGACATCCACAAGGCCGGACAATTGAAACGCATCCTGGGCCAGGAGATAGGAGATGGCATCCCCCTTTTCTCCTTTTGTCCATGGCACCAAAAAGAGCCCTAACTTGAGGAGGTTCTTTCCTCGATTTTTTTCCATCACAGCACGCGTTTCAGAAACAAAGGATGCGATCTGCGCCTTTTTCCACTCCATCCACTTATAAAGGGCGTGGGCCTTTATCCAGGAGGCCGAACCTTTTGCGCCGAGCCCTGATGGAATGTTGATGCCGGTGTCCTGCTGGAATTTTGCGAGACATCTCGGGCAATAGCACGTATCCGGTATCTCCGGTTCCGGGACCTCCCAAAGCCCCGGATAGCGGATAAAATCAAGCCATACGCCGTCGATCCCGCCCTCACTCCCCAACTCCTTTACGAGCTTTTCAATATATTTCAGCCGTTCGTTTCGCCATCCCTGGTGTGTGGGACACATGCCCCCATGGCCCTTGTATCCCGGAGTTGACCCCAGAAATTCCCCGTTGCTCTTCACAGGCCTCGAATCGGGGTATTTCTTCCAACCCCCCTTACCCCCAAAGGCATTCACCGACACATACACCTGAAAGCCTCTATTTTTAAACCACTTCACCGTCTCATTGTCCGCCGGCACAAAGACCGCGTTGACGCCGGCCTTTTCCAGTTCTCCCACATACGATGAAGGATCCACGTTCTTGATGGAAGGAACCCCGTATATTCCCCGGACTACTTCCCCCATTGCCAAGCCAGGGAGAACGAAAAAAACAAACGCAAAAAAAAGGGGGCCCAGCCTACTCAATATCAGCCGCCCCCCACTTTCCATTTCTACTGCCATGTCATTAGCCCCATCTATTATCATGAAACATCGTTTCTTCTTCATTGAACCCTTTGAAGGCATATCCATTAACTCCTTAGCCATTCAGTTATGCTGATTTTGTATGTTGTCTCATCCCTCATCTTTCGGTAATCCGTGTAATCTGCGTAATCTGTGGATTGAAATGGGTAAAGGTAAACTTTTTTCCCTTTCCTATCTTCTATTTTCTATTCCCTCTTTATCTTTGCGACTTGGCGTCTTTGCGTGAGACATTTAAGGCTTTGCATTGTCCTGGGGCATATATTCCGGCACAATCCTCTTCAACTCTTCCCTGATCCCCTTTTCATCACACGCCTCAGAGAACCTCACTAACCGCTTTATATGCCTGTCCATCTTCTTCAACGTCAACTCATCCCCGACACCAGACCCCTGACTCCTGACCCCTGTCTCTTCCCGACTCCCGACCTCCGACCACTGTCCTCTGTCCCCTGACTCCTGACCCCTGTCTCTTCCCCGACCTCCGACCTGAGTACCATAATCTCCTCATGCTCGGTCTCCTGAATCCCTTCCCCTTCCGTGATCAATTCCTCGAACAGCTTCTCCCCAGGCCTCAAACCAATCTCCTTGATTTTTATCTCCTCATCAAGCTCAAGTCCTGACAATCGAATCAGATCACGGGCCATATCCAAGATGCGGATAGGAGTGCCCATTTTCAAGATATAGATCTCTCCCCCACTGCCAATAGCGCCCGCCTGCAGGATAAGACTTGCGGCCTCCGGAACACTCATAAAATATCTCACCACGTCTCGATGGGTGAGCGTCACCGGGCCACCTCTTTCAATCTGCCTTCGAAACAGCGGAACCACACTGCCGGCACTGTAAATCACATTCCCAAACCTGACACACATGTTGCAAACGCCAAGTTCCGCAGCATAAATCTGTGCCAATATTTCGCAAACCCGTTTTGAGGCCCCCATCACATTGGTGGGCCGCACCGCCTTATCCGTGGACACCACAACACAACGCTCCACACCATTTTTAGAACAAATATCCAGAATCGTCCGCGTCCCTACGATGTTGTTAAAGACCGCCTCCCACGGGTGAATCTCCATCATCGGGACATGCTTATATGCCGCAGCATGGAAAACCACCTGAGGCTCATACAGCTCAAACGTCCGTTTCATAATATGCCGGTTCTGAACAGAAGCCAGAATGCTGACAATCTCCGTGTCGGGAAACCTTGTTTGGAGATCCAGCTCGGCATCATAGAGACCCGACTCATTCTTATCTAACAATATCAGTTCCCTCGGATAAAAGGCAAGAATCTGTCTGCACAGTTCCGACCCGATAGAGCCAACGCCTCCGGTAACCATCACCCGCTTCCCGGTCAGATAACCGCCAATCTGTTTGATGTTCAGCTTTACCTCTTTTCTGCCCAACAAGTCCTCGTACCGGATCTTTCGGATGGATTGCACCGAGACCTTCCCCTCAATCAGCTCACCAACCCCGGGAATCGTCTTACAGGGAATACGCGTGGCCTCACAGAGCCCCACAATCCGTCTCATTTCCCTTGCCGAAGCCGCAGAGATAGCGATGATGATTTCTTCAATCTCCTGTTTCTCCGAGATCTCCTTTACCTCATCTATTAAACCCAAAACAGGAACGCCATGAATCGTCTGGTTCTGCTTATTCTTATCATCATCAAGAAAGCCGGCCACATCATATTTGATAGCAGGGTTGTCCTTAATTTCTCTCACGAGCTTTTCGGCCGCATCCCCTGCGCCCGCAATCAATACTCTCTTTTTCTCCTGATCTTTCCTGCCGAAAACCCGGAACCCGGACATGTCGCGCCCGGAGCTCAAAAAGAGCCGTATCCCCACGCGTACCCCTGACAAAAACAGGAACGTCAACAAAAGATCAATAATAAAAATACTACGGGGGAACCCGACAAACCGCACTGTGACAACCAGAATAAGGACAATAATCCCTGAACTGAATAAACACGCCTTAATCACATTCTCTAAGTCGTATATGCCCGTATACCGCCACATGCCTTTGTAAAGGCCAAAAGAGAAAAAACAAGCTAATTTCAACGGGACAATCCATACAACCGTATCCATCCAGTTCGCAAATTCCCGTGCCGAAATGTCGCCGTCAAACCGAAGATAGTAGGCAAGGAAATAGGCCAATAACACAATAACCGCATCCCCCAAAAATACGATCCAAAAATTTCTTCTTTTGACCACGCTGAACATTAGAGTCCTCTATCCTCCCTTCTTATCCACCCCGGTTAAATAAGTACAAAAGAGATTTAACTGGGCAGGCAGACACACACCGACACACACAGACGTCCCTTCCCTTCGCGAAGCGATTTGGTATTTTCAATTTCGTCCCCGCCCGCCTCGCCCGTCCCCCATTCCTTGAACGCTTGACAAGGAATCCCACAACCTGTACAAGACGCCAAGATTTTTAAACAAAACTATTATATCGCTTTTCTTTGCGTCTCTGCGACTTTGCGCGAGTCATTAAATCTGCGATCTGAGTTTCCCCCACACCATCCCCAAATACTCATGCACCGTCCTTTCCGCCTTTTCCAGCGAATCCGCATCCGGAAAGAAAACCCCTGGCGTCAATCCCCCTTCCCGCTCCTTGACCATATAGTCCGTTGGCGCCGGAATAGGCGCCATCCCATATTTCCTGAAAAGCGCCATAGCCCGCGGCATATGAGAAGCAGACGTCACCAGAATAAACGGCTCGCTTCCGACTATCTCTTTCACAAAAACCGGATGATCCTTGGTATCCGCAGCCTCCGCTTCAATGATCATGTCGTCAGGCTTAACCCCCCATTCCACAGCCACATCGCCCATCACCTCCGCCATCGGCGTGATGCCCTCAAACCCGCTTCGACCCGTCATAATCAGTTTGCTCCCCGAAAGCCTGTTATGGAGGGACACTCCCTCGGAAAGGCGTGACAGCGAAACCCCTGAAAGATAGGTTGAAAGAGGCAGGCCCGGATCAACGCCGGAACCGCCTCCCAAGACCACAATCCATTTAACATCTTTGACAGCTTGGAAATCTGCGATGGGCGGATATCTCTGCTCCAACGGCCCTGCCAGTATATCAACCACCACACCATAGCTGAAAATCCCTAACACAAAAGTTGATATCGTAACAAGAACCTTCCCCGTCTTCTGCCTCCGCGTAAACCACAGAAAAATAAGGCCCAAAATGGCCAATAGAAGACACGCCGGAACAGGCATGAAAAAAGGAGAGATTATTTTTTTAAGAAGAAACATCTGGTTATCGAGCCAAGATGCCAAGATTTTTAAACAAAACTATTATATCGCTTTTCTTTGCGTCTCTGCGACTTTGCGCGAGTCATGTCTTTTATGTTTCACGCAACGGCCTCATTACATATCAAGTGGCAAGGTTAAAGGTATGCTCAACTCTTAAGAATGCCTTTTCGGCGCCCTCAACACTTATCTCTCTTTCGGTTAAGGGGAAATCCTTGTCAAGAAACTCTAATTCACACCCATCCGACAGCTTTTCTATCAGTTCAGGATGATCTGTTAAATACCTTAAGAAGTCAAAAATCAATGAGATATTTTTCTTTGCAATCTCGTCTTTTCTCATCTCCTCAATCTCCTTCTATATCGATCCCGATACCACTTCCAACGACTTTACCTTTTTCGGTCTCAATCTTTAACCTGAGCCTATCATCCCCTGAATGGCTGATTACCTTGGTAAATTCCTTTTTGACCATATCTTAAATTACCATCTCAAAGCCGAAACCGCAAACTAAATCTGCGCCTGTTGAAGCGAAGCGGCCTCCGGCTCGGAAAACTACGGCTCAGAGAGAAATGCCGCCATGCGGTGCCCTGTTAAATCTGTTTTGCCGTTATTTAACCGGGGTGGCTAATTAAGATCTTTGCGGCTTGGCGTCTTTGCGCGAGACCCCATTTACCCAATATCCAACACAGCCTTAACAGGATAATGATCCCCGCCCACAATGACACGCTCAGTGCTGTGCGCGTTCAGTAAAGCCACGAGTTCTTCTACTGCGCCGCTCCGTGGCGTCTCCCCTGTCATTTCGCCCCTCAGAAGATTCAACGCCTCTTTCCAGGACATCCGAAACCCATCTTTCTCCTTCTTCAAACACCGCACCCGCTCAAGGTGTACCGAACAGACCAGAACACGTCCCGCATCCTGTTTCATCTCTGCAATAAGCGCCGCATGGCCGTACGGCTTCAGATAATGCATCTCGGCATTGACAAGCGGCCTTGAAGAAACAATGGCCAGGCCATACCCTTTTCCATGAGCCCGGTAGCTGCCGTAAACGTGATACCCCAACCCCAGACTTCGCGCAATGCCCACAACCATCTCCTCATTCGGAATCTCCTGAAGCAGCAGCAGGTCCGGTACCCCTCCCTCTTCAACAGCCTTTACGATTTCCCCGAAAGCCACCTTCGTCCCATGTAGCGTACCCACATTGTAGGTCATCACCGTTAATCGGTATTCCGTCGCTTTTAGTCCCTTCCCGACCTTTGTTTCCCATCCCGCAGGGATCATCCTATTCATCCAACCATCCCTTTGTTTTGACCCCTGACCACTGACTCCTGACCACTGACTCCCGACCACTGTCTTTCCCTCTCCGAAGGATTGTGTGCAGTAAGAATTTAGGTGCTTAAATTCTTACTGCGACAACAACAAAAATACCCAAAACCGTGTAATCCGTGAAACCTGCCCGCAATGCTTCGCAACGCGAGGCAAGCGGGTCCGTGCCAAAAATAAAGTCAGAAGGTAACAACGTCCCCTATTCTTTACGACCTTTACACTTTCCCTTTGCGTCTTTGCGTGAGACCCCGACATCCGCGCAAAAGGTTAAAACCACAAAAACGCAATAAAGAAACAACGTTACTCAAAACATAATGTCCCCTATTCTCCATTAGCATTGACACCCGCCCATCAACAGGTTACATTTCCCATATGATTAAAAGCTTCAGACACAAAGGACTTAAAAAGCTTTATAATACGGGAAGCCAAAAAGGCATAAATTCAGGTCATTTTAAACGTCTGAAATTAATACTGGCCAGACTTGACGCCAGTCTAAGCCCTCAGGATATGAACTTGCCGGGTCTTGATCTGCACCCGTTGAAGGGGCAATATGCGGCCTTTTGGTCTGTTTCGGTTTCCGGTAACTGGCGGGTTATCTTCCGATTTGAAGACGACAACGCTCTTGATGTCGATTATCTCGATTACCACTAAAGGAGAAGAAAATATGGTTATGCATAATCCACCACACCCGGGAGAAGTCATTCGGGAGTTGTGTATCGAGCCGTTAGGCCTGACGGTGACTGAAGCTGCCGATGGCCTTGGGGTGTCTAGAAAAACGCTCTCAGCGCTGGTTAATGGTCGTTTCGGGATTTCTCCGGAAATGGCCATCCGTCTTTCCAAGGCTTTTGGCGGTAGTGCAGAAAGCTGGATTACCCAGC
>Ga0307929_1002780_pt1 | contig 10816 bp, 9 predicted proteins | sample AceLakmetage1330_FD_203160 | JGI IMG/M metagenome (GOLD analysis project Ga0307929, IMG submission 203160) | Saline water microbial communities from Ace Lake, Antarctica - #1330 | ecosystem: Environmental > Aquatic > Non-marine Saline and Alkaline > Saline | place: Antarctica: Ace Lake...
GGAGATATCCAACTGGCGCGCCTTCATGCCTTCTTTTAGCAGGATATTGGCGACGGCGTTGGCGATCAGGGCGAAAATCAGCATAAAATATTCGGGTCTCATAGCAATCCTTCGAGAATCAGAACACAGGTTACAAGCCACAACAGAATATTGACGGCCAGCGGACGGTCGGTCAGAAGGATGCGCGTCGGGCTGCCGCCGCCTTCTTTGAGGTGCACCAGATACAGATAGCGGAAGATTCCGTAAAGCACGAAGGGAATGGTGTAAAGCAGGTGATTGGAGCCTATGTGCTCGACGGTATCGGCAGAAATAGTGTACAGGGCATAAGACATGACCGTCGAGGCGGTCACGATCATTATCATCTGGTCCAGAAAATACGGGCTGTAGTGCATCAGCACCTTGCGGTGCGAGTTGGCATCGTCAAGCTGTACCAGCTCGTGGCGGCGTTTGGCAAAACCGAGGAACAGCGCCAAGAGCATGGTGCACATCAAAAGCCAGGGAGTTGGAGGAACGTTTATCACCACCGCTCCACCCAAAACGCGCAGGATGAAGCCGAAGGAGATTACCATCACGTCGATGATGACTACATGCTTGAGGATGGAGGAATACAAAAGATTGATGATGAAGTACAAACCGGCCACCACAAGAAATCCCCAGCCGATTGCAAAAGCTCCCCCCAAAGACAGAGCCAAAAACAGCACAGAAGCAAAGGTTGCCACTCCACGCGAGAGCTTGCCGGATGCCAGCGGGCGCTTGCTCTTGGTTGGATGTACCTTGTCACGCTCCAGGTCCACCAAGTCGTTCATCAGGTAAACGGTACCCGACAGGAGGCAGAAGATAGCAAAAGCAGCCAGTACCAAGCCCAAGGGCTCCGGGGCAAACAGGTTGCGCGAGAACACCAGCGGGGCAAAGATGATGCCGTTCTTTATCCACTGGGTCGGGCGCATGGATTTTATTAGATATCTCAACATTCAAAACCGCCATAAATAAATACTTTTAACAAAAGCTACCTGCCCGAAAGGATAAAGACAAGAAAAATGAACATTTCGCAGCAGGAAGATCAGGAAAGCCGCCAGTTTTCAATCTTCTATGGATACCGCTAGTACTGAGCAAGGTCGGACTCAATCCGAGTCCGACAATATTTTCATCTTCACCAACTCCAATCCCAGGAAACCTCTACCGATTCGCTGTCAGTGCTTATCATGGGTATATAAGCAGAGGCCGACTGTTTCTTCGGTTTTTTTGTTTTATCAATAGAAAATAAAAGCACCATAGAAACCAGCAGGCTTCCACCCCCTATTACGAACAGCGTTATGCCAGCATTCTCATATTCATTGTATTGAGATCTGGAGTGATTGGGGTTGCCATCCTTTATGTCAGTCATTTCCTTGAAGCACAATCCGGCTGCCAGTATAGACACCAGACTGACTCCCATAATCGTACCACCGGCAATTAAAAGATTAGTATTGGTGTCCAGGCCGCTTTCGTTCTTGGCATTGGACCCGACAGAAGCTTTGGGATCAAGCTTAGAATTGTATCCGGGTGGAGTTTTGGGCTGCTGTTCGAGGGTGACGGCAAGCTTTGTTTCCTTTTTCTCCTCAATTGATACGCGCCGGCTGTAATCTTTGTAGTCATCAGCTTTGACGGTAAGTTTTTCAGCGCAAACCGAGACCGGATAACTTCCCGGCACCGAGCCTAAAAGTTTTCCGTCGATATAGGCCTTTGCCCGCACGGAATCGCTCTGCGAGTTTATGGATTCCAAATCAATTGCCCCGAGGATTGCATCGGCATCGATGGCAAAGCTTTGCCTTATTCCCTGTTTGATATCGAAGCTGCTTTTCCGGCTGTAAAAGCATTTGTCCCTGATTTCCATTTCGTGTCTGCCCGGATACAGCTTCACATTCCTAAGTGGTGTTACACCTGCATATTTTCCGTCTATGAGCATACGCACTCCAGACGGGTCGGTGGTCAGATCCAGAAGGCCGAAGTTGGCCTGCAATTTCCATTTTACAGAGCTGTCTTTGCCGATATTGACCGTCTCGGTCTTGGATGTGTAATCGGCGGCCTGGATAGAGATTTCATGTAGTCCGGCTTCAAGCGAACGCGAGCAGGGCGTGTTTTTACATATCAGGTTTCCATCCACACTGACAACCGAGCCTTTAGGAACAGGAGCGAATTCTACGACAAATCTTTTGGAACGCTCCCAAAGCCAGATATATCTTTTGCCACCCTTTAGCTTGGCAGGCCCTACCTTGACCAATGCCCGCAATAAATCCCTTACTGCGCTTTTAGACGCCTTGCGCATGGAATCCTTATCCTCGGTGAATCCCTCTCCCTTGTACAAGGCTTGAGAAGCCGCCAGTACGCACTGGTCTTTTTCCAGCGTGAGCGACAGAATGCGCTCGTTGGAGCCGTCGCCTTGAAGACCGATACGCAAAAAACTGTTCGGGGGAAAATCCATGGAACAGGTTTCCGAGCCGTTGGCCCTTGGCCTGTGATGGGCTTCGGTGACGATATCGAATTTCGACTGTTCCCTGATTTGAGAAATTATGTTGCCGCGCAACCATTCCGGGTTGCCGCTGACTGCATATTTGTCGCCTATTACATCTATCTGTCCCACTTCCATTTTCAAATGGGTATTCTCGAAATAATCTTTGACGGCCTTGTCTATGGGGTTCACCTTGTGACTCATTATCGCCAAGGCTCCTTCCCAAGAATACAAAAACGAGACCGGCAACGATGGATTGTCCATGCCGGAGGCGCTCGATATCCGCTTGAGAATGCTTCCGTCGGAATCGCAGATGGTTTTATCGGGCAACCAGTCCGGCGGAGCGGAACAGACATCGGAGTTCTCGGATACTACAATGAAACGAAGCCCTTTCCCTTTGTATTTATCATGCAGCTTTTTCCACTTAGGCACGGCTTTCATACACGGCTTGCACCACGTGGCGTAAAACTCGACAACCACCAGCTTGACCCCCGGCTGCGACAATTCCTCGGCGATATCCAGCCCTTCATAAGCCCGTGCCTGGTCGAGTCCCAAGCAGAAAACGGATATAAAGACGCAAAATGAAACGATGCGAGAAAGCACCCTGAACATACTCAAATCAACTGACATGTTTTCGTCACTTTTGTTAAATACCACAACGCACAATATCAATATCTTATCCCAATGATTTTCATACTCCAAGAATGTTTTAAGACAATCGCCAAACCGTCGCGGGCGGGTGGGTGGGAATTGGCGCGGGATTTGCTTTTTGGACAAGGGCAGGCTTTTCCCGTAGGTCGGGCAAATTTCTTGCCCGACATTAGCTCTCAGCTTGGAGCAGAGCTTTAAAGCCTGCTCCAAGCATTTCAAGCACCATCAAGAAAAATTGCAATCTGCAAATGCCGTGTCGATTGGGAACCCGCGACACTTGAAAGCTTGGCAACGAACCCTTCTGAAAAAATCGGCGGCAACAAAAAACGTGTAAATACCCCGTAGGGGCGGCCCCCTGTGGCCGCCCTTTCCAAAAATTTAGCGGCAACAAAAAACGTGCAAATGCCCCTACCAAAAATTCAGGTCGAAGGTAGGTCGGACTCAATCCGAGTCCGACCTACCTTCTGAAGGGCGCGATGAATCGCGCCCCTACGTTGGGATGGATTGTTCTGAATAAATCAGGCATAAAAAAAACCGATATCGTAAGATATCGGTTTCTTGAAAGTTTTGGCGACCCTGGCGGGATTTGAACCCGCGATCTCCGGCTTGAGAGGCCGGCGTCCTAACCGCTAGACGACAGGGCCAGGTAAAAAAATGGTTCGGGGACGAGGACTCGAACCTCGATTAACGGGACCAGAACCCGTCGTCCTGCCATTAGACGATCCCCGAACACATGATTATCTGACTAGAGGTTACCGTCAGTCTTTTCTGCGCTCAATGACGAAGATAAAAATCTTGCCCTTGATGCTGCTGACATTCGCGCTTTCCCACCTGGAGTTCGGGTCGTGATTGACAAAGTGGATGCTCTTTACTCCCGGAACGGAAACTGCTGTAAACCTCGTTACGTTGTCTGCGGCCTGGTAGGCTTTCTTGTAGAATTTCTTGACTGCCGTCCAGGATTTAGAAGTCTTGAAACGATTTCCTTCAACCTGGGCAGCGTCATCGGGCAATCTGAACCCGAATTGACTCTCAGCCATAGCCGGGACGCACAACGAACATGTAAAAATAAATATCCAAAGAACACGCATGTGAGTACTTAATCTCATAGCGACAGAGAAGCTATAATCAAAGCCCATTTCTGTCAAGAACTTTTGTTGATTTTTGAAAAAAAAAGCGTCTTCTACAAATTTCCTGCCCTAAGAACAGCAATTGCTTGTTGCGCCAAAACTTGACTAAGCATCATGCTAGTGTAAGATATTATGAAACAGCAGGGATAATTTGTATATATTGCCTTCTACATCTTGCTAAGGGGTACGGCAGTTTTTGAGTAGCTAAGTGGAACTTAAATCATTTACTCTTGTAATGGAGGAAGATTATGAATAGGAAGACTGTGTCTGGCATTCTGGTTATTGCCTTTCTTCTGATGGCTCAGGCCGCTTTTGCGGAAGATGTCACCGAGCAATCCGGTAAAAGCACTATAAACTGGACTAAAAAAGAAATCGTCTTCACCGGAGACGGCGCCCCCAACCTCAAAGCTCCCAATGCCGCATCAGGCCGTCTGGGTGCTGAACGTGCCGCGGAACTGGTCGCTTTGAGAAACGCTCTCGAAGCGCTCAAGGGCGTCAAAATTCGCTCGGGCATGAGCATCGGCGATAAGATGCAGCAAACACCGGGGATAACTGCCGAGGTTGAAGGCATTGTAAAAGGCTTCATCGTCAAAGAGACACGCTATTATTCCGATGGCGGAGTGCAGCGCGATCTGGTGATTCCCATCGACGGCGTTTTGACCAAGGCTATTTTAGGCGATGAAATGAAAAAGGTCGAAGTCACCCAAAAAGAAAAAAAGCCCTGCAAAAAAGGCAAAGTCGAAAAACGCGACACCGCCGCCGCCGAATCCAGAGCAAAAAGCGCCGCCCCGGTCGCTAAAGCCGAAACCCCAAAACCCACCGGTCTTGTGGTTGTGGCCAAAGGCTTAAAGGTCGTGCCCGTACTGGCTCCTAAAATCATCGACCAGCAGGGCAAGGACGTCTATGACGTAACCATGGTCGAGAGTTCCGCCGGCAATGGCATTGCCAGCTACACAAAAGAAGAAGCCACTGCTACAAAAGACGCCAAAGTCACTGATAGACCTCTGGTCGTCAAGGCCATCGAATCCCCCAACTCCGTAGATCTGGTGGTTTCCGATGCAGACGCTAAGCTTATCAGAGATAACAAAAGCATCCTGGCCGAAGGCCGGGTAATCATAGTCAAGGACTAACCCGGACACATTCGGTTCCGATAGGAGAAAAACAATGCATAGAACCCTTGTCATTTTAATAGTAGCGCCCTTGCTGGTGCTTTCATCCCTTATGGCTTACGCCCAGGATGCTGAAGTCAAAAAAGTCGTCGTCACAGGCGAAGGCGTAATCTTCAACAAGGATCAGGTCACGGCCAAAGAAAAAGCCATAGACACTGCCCTGCGCCGCGCAGTCGAGCAGGCCGTCGGCACCTTCGTCAAGTCTTCGACGCTTGTTGAGAACTACGTCACGGTCGAAGATAAGATCCTGGCCCAGTCCAAGGGCTTCGTCAAAGAATGGAAGATTTTGAGCGAGAAGGTCGAAGACAACGTGATGGTAGTCAAGATCGAAGCTGCTGTCGCTTCATCCAAGCTCAAAAAGAGCCTGGACGCCATACAGTGGGTCATGGCTCAAAAAGAGTACCCGCGCCTAATGCTGATGATAGCCGAGCAGAACATCGGCGATCAGAGCTACTCCTACTGGTGGGGCAACACCGCATCCAGCGTCTCCATGAGCCAGGTCGAAAACGCCTTGACCGACGAGTTGGGCAAAGCCGGATTCACCATCATCGATCCGCAGGTGCTCTCGGGCAAGATCAAGCAGAAAGACGTTTACAAAGTCACCGCCGCCGGTGTCAAAGACGATGCCGCCCGCGAAATCGCAAACTTGACGGACGCGCAGGTCGTGGTGGTCGGAACGGCCATCGCCACCAATGCCGGACCCGTCATGGAAGGTTCCAAGCTGATTTCGGGACAGGCCGATATTTCGGTCAAGATGATAAACGTCGATAACGGCGAAGTTCTGGTAACGGGCACCACCCATTCCGCCGAAGCCCATATCTCGGCTATCACAGCCGGAAACAAGGCTCTCACCAAAGCAGCTAAAAAGCTTTCAAAAGAGATGCTTGCAAAGCTGGTGGACAAATGGTCGGCCACAGCCGGAACAGTCACAATAGAGTTGACCGGGCTTGATTCATATCAGACTCTTTTAAAATTCAAGCAGGCCTTGAAAGAAAAAGTCTCCGGCGTCAAGGGCGTCAACGAACGCAAAATGACCGGCGAGTCGGCTCAGTTCGATGTGTACCTTTCGGGCAAGGCCAGCTATCTGGCATCGGAACTGTCCGGCAAGAATTTCAAGGACTTCAGCTTGAAAATTCTGGAAGTGACCCAGAACCGCATCAAGATGAAGATCTCCAAGTAACAAGTCACCTGCCCTCGGGAGCGTTCTGAATATTCAGGAGGCGTCCCGGATAAGGAAGGATGAAAGCTATGATCGTCAAAAAGTATAAAATGATCGCGCTATTGCTTGTCTTGTCGCTGGCGGGGGTTCTGACCTTCTCTCTGGCCTGGGCCGCAGAGTCCAACAAGGCATCCATCGCTTTCATGGAAGGCAAAGTGCTTTTCAAGGACGGGCGCAAAGGCGAATGGAAAGCCGCAGCCGTGGGTACAGAACTCGGCAAGACCCATTATTTAAAAACCGAAAAAGGCGCCAAAGCCGAATTGAAACTGCCGGACGGCAGCGTCATTCGTGTAGCTCCCGATTCGCAGATAAGAATGAAAAGCCTGATTTTCGGTAAAAGTAAAGTCCAAAAGGAGCGTGACTTCGACATGAAGCTCGAAGCCGGACGCATCTGGGCCAACGTCTCCAAGGCCGTAGGCGGCGACCAGAACTTCAAGATCGAAACAGGAAACGCAGTGGCAGGTGTGCGCGGTACAGTTTTCCAAATCGGACTGATCGGAGCGGCAAAAGATATCGCAACGGTCGTCAAGGTCTACTCGGGAGCGGTGGCGGTTGTTGGCAACGCCCCGCAATACCAGCGCAAAGGAGACACCAAAACCAACCGTGTGCAGGTCAAGGGTCCGCAACAGGTAACAAAAAAGAAGTGGGAAGAACTGGTGGCCAAGGCCATGCAGCAGATTAGAGTAGCCTCAAACGGCGAAATGACCATGGAAGGCCTGGTCATGGAAAAAGAACAAAAGGACGATTGGGTGGCCTGGAATCTAGAGCGCGACAAGGCCATCGCCAGATAAGCTGATTATTGAAAATCGTGATCTTTCAAGGAGCAGGGTTTTGGATCGACCCTGCTCCTTTGCTTTTGAAGTTTGAAACAAACTTGGGGGAATAGTTTTTTCATGTTCCGGAGGGGTATCATATCCGTATTGTTGTCGTTTTTTATCTTGGCATCAGGTGGATTGTTGTATGCAGAGGGCAACGACTCTCCATTTTTCATGGGCCAATCCATAGACAAATACAAAATCAGCAGCATAGACAAACACCCCGAGTACTGGAGACTGGATTTTGCAAAGGGAACCTCCAAAACCGGTGTTGCTTGAGTCTTTCGGATACCTTCCATGAAAGATCGGAAGAATATGTCCATATTTTCAAAGGAAAATCTGAGAACTTCACAAATATTGCTGCTGGCACTCGTTGTTTTGTCTGTCTTCGCCGCTTCTCAGGCTGTTGCATCTGTAAAGTTGCCGTTTGACAAAGGCGAGATTATCGCCGATGGCTGGCAGGTGCTGAAAATCAATAAACACGCCGAATTCGTAAGGATAGAACTTGTAAATAGCGGAGAAAAAACCGGCCTGGAAATCGCTGCCAATAAAGACGGTAATCCTTCGGAATGGGCGACAAAGCAATATCGCCTGCAACCGGCACCGGAAAAATTTCCGCCTGAGGGTCTGCTTCTGGCCACAATGGAGATACTTAAAAAGCACGAAGTCTCAAACTCCGATCCATTCGTCTCTTCCGCTGAAGACAAGAAAAGTCCTCCTCCACAAAAACACATCGAAACAACACCGGAGTTCTCGTATCAAATACGCTACTGGCTGGGGACACCTTACCTGTCCATGTTTCTGGCCCTGTTTTTTGTGCTGGTTATTGTCAGGCGCAGTCGATTGGTTGTCTATTCCGAGCCGGACACATGCCTGATGCCGGCCTTGATAGTCTCGCTCTTTTGCGGCGCGGTGTCATTCGCTCTTTTTTATCACTTGGGAGACGATGCGCCCATCCACCATCCGGTGAGCGATACGCTGCTCAAAATAAGACATTATGCAGAAGGAGATTTCCATCTCCTCACTGGAAACGTTTCCAGCTACAGTCTGCATCATGGAGTTTTGTGGCTGAAGGCTCTGGGTGAATTCAATCGTCTCGGTTTTGGATTCGGCGGACTTTCTTTCCTGGCGGCTGCTCTACATTCTCTGGCAGTGATTATTCTCACGCTATATCTGGCTTTGAAGCGCGGTCCGTTCTTCGCTTTTCTGGCAGGAATCCTGTTTGCACTGATAAGCCTCGGACAATCGGCCTGTCCCTACATTGCCAACACGCGCTTCATAGCCTTACCGCTGGTGTTGTTTTATGTCCTCATGGATTCAATTTTCAACAAGCCGGGCTTTAAAAAGTTGATGCTGGCAGGCGTGCTTCTAGGTCTGATGACAGACACTCACATTGTCATGCTGCTGCTTTTGCCGCTATACTTTTTCTGCGCCGGACTGTGGCATGAAAACAGATTGCGCAATTTCATATTCTCCGTTCTGGCTTTCTACGGCAGCTTCTTCGCCGCATCATTCGAGACTCATATTCTGGATCTGGAACCGCTCTGGAACTCGGGATTGTTTTGGCCTTTCGTGATTGTTCCGCCTGTGTCTGCGATTTTGGGAGCCTTTTCGTCCTGGCGATTGCAGGCCTATTCCGATGATGATCGTCGCCTTTTGTGGTGGAGTCTTTCTGCAGTCTATATAAGCTTCTCCATACATTCATTGAGCCTCATCGGAGAGAACTATCTGCATCCGCGTTTTTTCATCGCCGCCGGACCCGCCTATGCCCTTGTACTTGCAACCTTGCTTTTTAAAGTCTACCGCACGCTGTCGCAAAACGGCGGCATGGCAAAGAAATCGTTTGCAGCCCTCCTTATCTGCGGCCTTTTGTTTTGCTACGCTGGCTTTTTGTACGACAAAGACTGGGCACACCTGCAAGCAAAGAGCAAACAGGGATGGAGCGTGCGCGATGTTGAAGCTCTGGCGGAGAAATTCCAGCATGAGGGATTTGAGTTTGACGACCTTCTCAACAGACTTGAAACACCGAACAGAACACACTTTATAAACGCCCTTTATTTCTTTTATTCCGATCGAACGACAGAACCTCGCAAGAAACCGGCATTGCTTGTTTTCAAGAAACGTAACGACCTGATAGCCGAAAAGCTCCCGCCCGGATTCGAGCGCGTGGCATTGAGTCGCGATTATTCTGCGCTGATACGTAAGCTTGATTCATGGATCGTACGCGAACGCTCCGAGATGTGTTTCGAGGAACTCGGGAAAGAGTCCAAAAGGCTCAAATGTGTCAATCGCAAAAGCATCAACAACTGCCTGTTGCACGAGGATTGCTCTTATCTGGCGGATATCAGCGATTACCACGAGCCTTTGAGCATCAACAGCATGTACCAGACATATGCAAGCGAGAAGGCCGCCAGCCGAAGACAAGTTAAGGTGTCTCTGCACTTCCCGCTGAAGGCCGGGCGCCAGGCGGAGAGCAGAACCTTCATGATATCGGGAGACAACTACAGCATGGTGGAGGGGTTATCCTGGAAAATAGACTCCGTAGAAGGCTTGCAGTACAAAATCGATAAAGACGGTCTTTCGGTAGTGGTGGTGGCGGGCGGCACGAAAAACGAAGGCAGTCTGACTATCTCCGGAATCATAGACCCGTCTAAAAACATCGCTCAGTATCAACTTCATCCAAATGTCATAGAATGCAGACAGGACCTTGAGGAAGACACGAAGGCGATGCTCAAAGGGATCGGGTATTGAAACAGCGATAAACTGGCCGAGTCGCAAGTTTTTAAACTACCCTGAGCTTCGCATACTGTTTGAAGTCTTCCCACTTGACACGATGCGGGGCTATCTGCTATCCAAGTCCACAATGATTTACACGCTGGTAACGAGGAGACGAGTCGTGCCCAAGATCAAGATAAACAAAAACCACAATCTGCCCATGGAAGAGTTGCGCAAGCGCGCCGAGGAACTGGTGGAAAAGCTTCAGGACAGAATGGCGTCTTTGAATATGGATTACGAATGGCGACCGGACAAAAGCGGCATCGACTTCAAGGGCAGTGGCTTTAAGGGCAAAGTGGAGTTGAGCGCAAACGGCATAGGGATCATGATAGATCTTTCCCTGATGCTGGCGGCCTTTAAGGGCAAAGTCGAAGAGCGCGTCGAAAGATCCCTGCAGGAGTTGATAAGCGCCTAGCCTCTGCTCCAATCCGACAAGACAAACTTCCGTTGAAGCGGGTGGAAAATCCGAAATTGTCATTCCCGCGCAGGCGGGAATCCAGCGCGTAGGTCGGGCAAATTTCTTGCCCGACAAATGGCTACAAACCTGGATCTAGGGCATCAATTTTTGCACA
>Ga0307929_1002781_pt1 | contig 10813 bp, 14 predicted proteins | sample AceLakmetage1330_FD_203160 | JGI IMG/M metagenome (GOLD analysis project Ga0307929, IMG submission 203160) | Saline water microbial communities from Ace Lake, Antarctica - #1330 | ecosystem: Environmental > Aquatic > Non-marine Saline and Alkaline > Saline | place: Antarctica: Ace Lake...
CGCGATTGAGTATCACCTAAAAGCTGCAATTAGCTTTTAGCTATCAGCCGTTAGCTTAAAAATTACAAGCGTTTGCATGACTTTTCCCCATATGGGGACACTCACTTTTCGATGCTGACCTATTGGACCGTAAATGCATGATATTGTTTGGCTATGTAACGGCTAACCGCTAATTGCAGTTTTTAGGTATCACCTAACATGGCTGGTGAGCAGTGAAGATGAAGGCGGTGCCGGTCCTTATATAATGAAAGGCATAATAACCGAATGATCGAAAAAAATTTTGACATACCGTTTATCGCGGACCTCGCTCAGCGTGAGAAACAGATTCAGCAGAACTACCGCCCGATTATTGCTGTGCATAAGTGGTTCGCCAGGCGGCCGGGTACGCTGTTTCGGGGGCTTCTTTTATCTGAATTCTCCGACGGGCCACTGAGGGAAGTGTTTTACAAGGCAAACGATTTTTCAGGCCGACATATTGCCGATCCGTTTATGGGGGGGGGAACGCCGATAATTGAGGCAAACCGTGTGGGATGCGACGTTATCGGATTTGATATCAACCCCATGTCTTATTGGATTGTTAAACAGGAAATTGAACATCTTAACCTGGATGATTATTCAGAAGCAGGTAGGTTATTGCGTTCAGCCCTTGAAAAGAAACTTGGACATCTTTATCGAACACAATGCGCTTTTTGTGGATCACAAAATGCCCACGTGAAATATTTCCTTTGGGTGAAGATAATACCATGCAAAAAATGTGGAAAGGATATTGATCTCTTTCCTGGATATCTGCTGTTTGCCGATTCCCGACATCCCTTGAATGTCTTTGTGTGCGCCGCTTGCGGAGAGCTAACGGAGACCGTTGATCGGAAGAAACCCGGCCAATGTATTCATTGCTCTTTCGAATTGACTGCAGACGGGCCTGCAAAGCGAGGCCGTTGCAGATGCCCTGAATGCAGCGCTGACAGCCATTTCCCAAACGCAGATCTTGGCGCACCGAAACACCGCCTCTTTGCAATGGAATATTACTGCCCTGAATGCAAACCTTCTCATAAGGGTAGATTTTTCAAAAAACCCGATGATCGGGATATCTCAAAGATGAAAGAGGCCACACAAGGCTGGTCCCGAATGCGCCCAAACTATGTTCCTGAGAATAAGATCCCAAGCGGCGATGAAACGAACCGACTGCATCGCTGGGGATATACACATTACCGGGAAATGTTCAACGAGTGTCAGCTTCTTGGATTGGAACTCTCTGCAAGAATTATTTCTGGTATAAGCGAAAATAAGGAACATTCAATAAGCTTGTCCAAATTGAGGTGGGAAAGTGCCTGTGGCAGATGGAAAGATTGAAAGGGGAATTAGCTCCATATGAAAGTCAATTTGCGATGGATAGCCGGGGAGCATGGGTTGAGTATCAAAAGGGAAAACTTGGGGATGACGGAGATACCATGGAATGGATGATGCTTTTTGAGAATTACCAGGCCCTTCAGAAACGGTATGATCGGGTGATGCAAATCGATACTCGCCAATGACTCGGAAATATTTTTACGAAATAGAACTTTCTCTTGCTTCATTGTGAATGGGGAGACGTTGCCACCTTGTAAACTTATGCGGTATGGGAAGAGCTGGCAAAAAAGCTAAATTAATGGGCATTGGAGGCTGTGGTTACACACGCAGCGGATTGAGAGATTTGAGGTTTGAGGCGACTTCAGAACGTCGACGGTGGTGAACACAGCTTTTTTCACCCTGTATTTTCGGGATGAGGCAGGATGCCATAATGGCTTAAGCTAAAAAGACGGGCAAGATTGTGGGAAATGTATCGCCCATATCAAGGAGTGGGATCTTCCGATGGCAGATAAAGACATACCTGACGAGTATTATGGTTGGTGGCGGATCATCGAGACGTCACAATGGGGTAACGATGACATCGATATGATCGGCACGGCGTTGATTCCGCTGACGGGATATGACGACCAATCTATGACCGCAAATGACGGTTGGATTTTGTAACCGCCTGCTTTTCTTCTAATATATTGCGCCTGTTCCTGTTTGCATAGTATACGTTTTAAGGTTTTAGGGTCATTTGCGTGGTAATATCGTGCATAAGAGCCATAATTAGCTTCCCATTATGCGCAGTGTACGTTATGTCGGTGACTATTCCGTATAATGAGCAAAAGGAGGAGGCATGCCTACCATTGATTCAGAAACTATTGATTTTGTCAGTGCAATTCTCAAGAAAGAGAGGGTGTTTACGCTCCAACGGCTTCTCTCTCTTTTGGATTGTTCTCGTAGAACTGCCCAAACAAAGCTTTCCCAGTGGAAGACACTTACGAGTTACAACCATAACAGCAAATACTATACTTTCCCGGAAATTCCTAAGTTCAATATCAACGGTCTGTGGTGCTACAAGAACATCGCCTTCTCAAAACATGGAAATCTTAAAAAAACCATTATCCACTTGGTTAATTCATCCGAGGCGGGTCTTACAGGAAAAGAACTTAGTGCTCTACTCGGTATTCCTCCCCAAAATTTTGTTCACCATTTCAAAAACTGCCCTGGTATATGTAGAGAAAAGCATGGCGGTCTATATATCCATTTTTCTGATCAAGCAGGCAGGTATCAGCAACAGATGAAAAACCAACTTGTTGCTTGCCGACCAGCTGCCAAAGACACGATCGCTGAAGGAGATGCAATCATGATTCTTGTAGCTATCCTCAACCATCATATGATTTCCCTGAAAGACAGAAGTGTCCGATATACGGCACTACGCTTCATGTTCAGAAAACATGGCCGAAGACTGTTGTCACCATGGATATCGGTGCCTTTAAAGCCAAGGAAACAGTACTGTTCTGCCCTCAAGACCAAACAATTTTCAACTCAAAGGAGTTACGCAGGCTCGTACCTAAAGGGGGCACCTTTGGTTTTGACGTAATCGTGGAGGTAGGTTTGGCGATTTTTGTTCGATGCCGCAATAACCAGGAAGTCATGATGGAGTTAACTGCAAAAAATACATTTTTTATGAGATGTTGGAAAAGATTTATTGCTGGATGAATACACTGCTCTGCAAAAACGTCTGCGCAAATTCAAGGTTCGAGCATTGCTAAGGCAAAGAGCAAAATATCTCGAACATAAAATCAACCCCGCCTCCCAAACAATTGATGAAATTCTGGCAAGCATTGAATCCAGTGTCTAGCAGACCACCTCTTCTGGGGATATCCCATTGCTCACTACGTATGCCCTAATTCACTGGGTGTTTGATTATCCACACCAATCTGATGGCTATGGATTTCCCTTTGACAGACCATATCTTGATTTTTACCGGCGTCTGCAAAAAATTCATCGGTTGCTGGGAGAAATTATAGAAGTTCATCTCAGCAGCGCCTCCAACGACGACAAACCCTATTTTCAAGTCTACAAAACATTTATAGAAGCTGTTGAAGATAAGCGGTTGAATGCCTTGGCTGCAAGCCTGGAGCGGAAAGCTGAAGTGTTTGACAAATTGCGCACGGCCATGCGTATAGCTCTTCCTGAAGGCAAGAATGGCATCAACGACAATGGTGATGATATGGACATGAAAAGCATTGAAGAAAAAGTAACTGCATTTAGAAAATGGTTGGTCAGTAATGAACGAAGAATAGTGGTGTACGCAAAAATGATTACACAACTTGATAAATATTGGAACAAACTGTTCACGGATCCATTAACGATCATTACACCTGAAGGGATTCTGCACATTCAACCCCAAAGAACGAACAACATCCTGGAAAGATTTTTTCGTGGGGTAAAACAGCGAGGTCGCAAAAAGAGTGGAATGGCCTCTATGAGTAAGCTTCTAAAAACAACTCTTGCCGATACTCCTTTGGTTCAAAACTTGGGAAATAGTGAGTACATGAAAATCATTCTCAACGGTTCCGAAAATTTAGCAGAAAGGTTTTCACAAATTGATGCTCAGCTGGTACAAAAAGAGATGTCAGAGGCAAAGAACAATGGCGAAAGGATATTGCCTGCAATCAAAAAAATTATCCGCTATCCCGACCTAACAACGAAAATATCAACGTTGTTTTCGTCATCAGCAAGATGAGTGCCAACCGTCATTTGCGGTCATAGCGACCAATTAAGGATGTTCGTTCTTCTCGCTCACGTGAACTGCAAGCCCATCAAGACGGGTGTCTCTTTTACATGGTGGGGGGCTTGGGAGTACGACCCTGTTTCAGGAACCGGGAGCGTAAGGCTACGCAAGGACGGACGTCTCGCAGGTAGATTCCGGATCAAAGACGGTGATGAAAGTACTTTTATCGCAGAGAGAGCGGATGAGCCGGACGAGCCTATCCCCGACCCGCAAAGCTACCGGAACAAATGGCGGCGCAGGTGGTAGACGTACTCAAACATATCATGGACCCTACAATTCCAAAGAAAGGCCGAGCTATTTTATTGGGAGGGACGGGCTATTTCCCGATTTTGAAAGGTAGTGCAGGGGAACTTTTGGATTTTATGGATTGTGAACAAAAAGATGGAGCGTGCCATTGATGAAACCATTACCATGTCCATTTTGCGGCAAAGATCCGGAGATCGACAAGTACAAATTACAAGACGTTATGTTTTGGAATGTTGGATGTATGAATGATGATTGCCTTGTTGATGTTGAAACGGCAGATTTTGAGTCAGAAGATGATGCAATAAAAGTGTGGAATCAAAGAGCGTAATAGTCATAATGTTATTGTAATTGAGAATCAGCTACTTCCCATGATGTGGAAGAAACGCAGATTTGGATATATAGCTTTTCAGATAAATAATTTCACAACTCCAAAGAGTACCACATCTCCAACCTTACTGATTTGGTGTTATAATTTGTGTCTGTTTAAATCCGAAATCCGAAATGCCTAGCATCCCCCTTGTTTGCTATGTTCGCCTGCTATTGAGCTGACTTTGGTTGATGCAATTGGATATATAGGGTTGACTTTATGTGGATAAATTAATAATATTGGCTTTACTATAGAACATGAATACGTAGATCGTGGATAATAACGGGGTGTTGGTTAATGTTTTCAAGAAGGATCATTACGGAACTTAGGATGTGGGCAGCCATGGAACATCGAAAACCGTTGATCCTTCGAGGGGCAAGGCAGGTGGGAAAAACCACTGCCGTGGAAATGTTCTCAAAGGATTTCGACCAATATGTTTATCTGAATCTGGAAAAATATGAAGATGCGAATATCTTCGATCGGGATCTTCCCACGGAAGAATTGATCGAAGCGATCTTTTTTTTGAAGAACATCTCCGGCTCGGAAGGCAAGATCCTGCTCTTCATAGACGAAATCCAAAATTCTCCCAAAGCCATGGCCCAGATCCGCTATTTCTATGAGTCGGCGAAGCACATCCATGTGATTGCGGCGGGGTCCCTCCTTGAGAGGGTCATGGATCCTGACAAACCGGCCTTTCCTGTAGGCAGGGTACAGTATTTGTTCATGTACCCTTTAACCTTCGAAGAATTCCTCACCGCAATCGGAGAGGAAAAGGCCGTGGCCTATTATCATCAACTTCCTTCACCCGGCTTTGCCCACACAAAACTCCTCAAACTTTTCCATAAATTTGTGCTTCTGGGTGGTATGCCGGAGATCATCCAGAGGTATACGCAAAAGACCGATCTGGTAAGTCTTTCCGACGTATATGAAGGGCTTTTGATGTCTTTCCAAGATGACGTGGGAAAATATGCTCGGAATGTCTCCATGGCTCATGTGATCAACCATGTCATTGCCTCGGCGCCTCTGGAGGCGGGAAAGCGGGTCAAGTTCAACGGTTTCGGAAATTCAAATTACAAGTCTCGTGAAGTGGGCGAAGCGCTGCGAACACTCGAAAGAGCCATGATCGTGTACCTTCTTTACCCTTCCACATCTGTTGAACCGCCCATCAGGCCTGACTTGAAAAAATCCCCACGGCTGCAATTCCTGGATACGGGCCTGATCAATTATGTCGCAGGCCTTCGGGAATTCTTCTTCAAGACAACCGACCTTCATGCCTTTTATCAGGGCCTTCTTGCGGAGCACGTTGTGGGGCAGGAACTTCTTGCTGCGGACCTGAAGACGTCTAAAAAACCCGCATTCTGGGTGCGGGAGAAGAAACAGTCCAATGCGGAGGTGGATTTTATTGTTCAATCAGGATCCCACATTGTTCCAGTTGAAGTAAAGGCAGGTAAGACCGGGACCCTCAGATCTCTCCATCAGTTTGTTGAGCGCTCAAACCACCCCTTTGCCATTCGTTTGTGGGCCGGACCTCTGGAAAAGATTGAGGCCTTTACGCCCGCCGGAAAACCATACTTGTTGCTTAACCTGCCCTATTTCTTAGCAGGAAAGATACCGGACTATATTGCCTGGCTAATGGAGTGAATAAACAACATCGCCGATATTTACGCGGTCAACAAATTCTAGATTTGATGACTCAAAGGCGAACAAAGAAAGAAGCATTCGAAATGGTTGCTGATATGCTGGAATCAATGGTCAATAAAGATGGATTCAAAGTTCAGGTATATAAAGGATCGAAAAACGATTTTGAAGTCAGTTCTTTAGAGCCCAGGCATATGGTAAGCCTGCTTCTCCAGCGAAAACGTGAAATTAGTGCACTTTCTCTTGCTCAAGTCGCCCATCGATTGGGGACAAAATCACGCAATACATATGCTCGGTATGAGCAAGGAAGGTCAGTTCCAAGTGTCGAAAAACTTAATGAGTTGCTTCATGCTGTTTGTCCAAAAACTGATATTGTCATTAACGAAAGCGCTATCCTTTAACAGGTTGTAAGGTAAAATGAACAAGGAAGAAGATTTGGTCATCTTAATGAGTTGGAGCGGTGAAAGTTACGTGTCGGAGTACTCTGACCCTCTTGATTTTGTCTACGAGACTTCAGGTGACCTTTTTAATCTCGATGAGTTTGAGGGCAGGGAATTTATTGGAAAGTTTAGAGTCTACTATATCGATGTTGAACGGGCAATGAATGAAAGAGAACCCATTTATCCTGTCTTTGATGATCATTCCGCTGAAGTCGCGGAGTATTTTGAACCCATCTTCGGATCAGAAGGATATGATTTCAACGAAAATTTACTGGAGGCCGTTGGTTACGATGTAACCAGTTGTTGATTTCCAGAATATTTCGACTGTTTTATGCTAATTATTTAAGAAAACATCAGGATTTTTTCTTTTCATTAAAAATGCGAGGTACAAGAATCTTCCCTCCTTCCCTTAGGTATTGATTTTTTCGAGTTGGGATATAGACGGTGAGCGATTTTAACTGCCGACTTCATAATCATCCGGCAAATCCAAAAAATATTTTTTTGCCAAATGATTTTCGATTAAATAGCCAATTTCGCCGTTTCTTTTGAGCTGTGAGATCATCCACTTTGGCAATCGGATAGTCACAAGTTCCCGTCTTAAATGATCGGGTTTCTTTTTTCGACCTGCTCCTACGCGTTTACCTCCTCGCATTTTATCTCCTGAATATAGAGCATGTTTGATTACTGTGTAACGATATTCAAATTTAGGATGCCAAGGTTGTATGATTTTCAATGTTCGGCCATTGCTTGAATGTAAAGATATTGGATGTTTTTTTGTTAGAGAGGCCCGCAGGAACTGCGGACCTCTTTGAGTATTATTTAGAAAGGGATATTCTCACCATCAGGATGGCTTCTGATTTCCTCGAACTCTTTGAAAATCATGTTTTCATGGTTGACCCTTTTTAAAGCTACCAGAAGTATGTCCAGTAAGAAAATACCAAGTTGATCTGTTAAGGTATCGATCTTTTCCTCTAATTGTTCATCCTCGTAAATATTCATACATCCTCCTGGTGAGGTTAAAGAATTTCAGTAGCAGCAAGCCGGACATGTTCTGGTGATACCATTGTTGCTTTGCTTTTGGCTGCGGCAATAATGGCACCCCTCGCCAAATGATTTGCCTTTCTGAACAGGCCTCCGGAACCTTGATGGATAGCAGTAACTGCTCCGTCTTCAAATACAGAACGTTTCAGTCCTGCAATGGAAAGATGATGTTTCAGATACTCCTCCATTGCTTGCCGATTGACCCCCTGCAGGTGGTTTTTAGCCACCACCCTGGATGCAAGAGGTAGGGAATCTCTAAAGCGCAAATTGTCGACAAGATTGTTTTGGCCTGCCAGAACAAGCGGCAAGAATGGTTTGGAGTCATTTTCGAACTGTGTAAGGGTGTGTAATTCTGCAAAGACAGATAGACGCAATAGGGAAGATTCGTCAATCACCAACAGAACTTTCATTTTTTTACCACGAGACAGTTCGATTATTTCCTGTTTTATCGTTCTGGTTAAGATGGCTCTTGAGTTGCTGGCAACATCAATCCCCATTTCACCAATAATCTGCCGGTACAACTCAAGTATGGAACCGGAAGTGGCTGTCACATACAGAATCCTATATTCGGCTGGATGCAAGTTTCCTATCACATATCGTAATGCCGTTGACTTTCCGCTGCCGATCTCTCCTGTAACCAAAGCCACTGCTCCCAGGCGGATTGCATAGTCAATACGGTCATGAACAGTGTTAATGGCAGGCGTCACAAGCACTTCCTTGAGACTGATGTCTGCGCAGAAAGGTTCTCGCTGTAATCCAAAAAAAGATCGATAATTTTCACCCATTATTGTCCCTCCCACAATTGTCCGGACTCTGGAGATGAACCTTTACCTGTAAGTTCAATCTGAGAATCTTTGTCTCGTTTAATCCTGCAATTGATGTGAAGATCGACCTGATGTACAATGCCATAGGTTTTTTGTTTGCATTTCACTTCTATCTCCTCGGGATTACTTTCATGGAACAAAATTTCTACCTGTTTCCCGATCAATTCTACCGGTGCTTCGAACAATCGATTATTCGCCATTATGGTCCGATCTTTGTTTACCTTTCGCCTGAGAACTGTGCGAAAATGATCTTTTAAATCACGTGGGGCTGTCCGAACACATTCAAGGTTTGTGGTAAAACGTCGAAAGGGAGACTGGCCGGTGGCAGAGTGTCGCCGCTCGTGATAAACTTCTCTCAACCACAAATCGAAGGCCTCATTGATTTCGTCCAAGGTTTCGCCATGAAAACATGGGAGAAACTCAGTGCGAACGGTTTTAAAAAATCTCTCTATTTTTCCTTTTCCCTGAGGCATATAAGGTTTGGCGTGGATCAGGGCGATACCCAGGGAGGCAGATGTGAATTGAAGTTGTTTGGACTTGTAAGCCGCGCCATTATCAACATAGAGTTTCCGGGGAAGCCCCCGGGTCAACAAGGCCTGTTCAAAGGCAACTTTGAAAGAAGCAAGGGCCTCAGACACATAAAATTGTCCATGGGTGATCAAACGAGAATGATCATCAATAAAGGCAATCAGGTAGGTCTTCCTGGCCCGCTCCGCGCCAATCTGAAGCTTTGGCCCATGCATGACGTCGCTTTGCCATAAATCGTTAGGAAGTTCCGCTTCAAATTTGCGGCGGTCTACTGATGCACTGGGACTTTTGTCCATCAATCCCTGTGAATTCAAGAATCGATACAAAGTGGAAAGATCCTGGGAAGTGTTCAGTTGTAACACCCTCCGATCTATTGCCTCATCGCGAAAGATTCGAACCGGGATTTCAGGCATCTCCTTGCGAAGATGAATCAATCCTAAACAGGTATCCTTGTCGTATACCCGTGATTTGCCACGATCACCACGATCCTTGGGATATAACGACTCCAGTTTGCCGCCGCTCTCTTTGTACACGCTGATCCAACGCAATATTGTGCTACGCCCGATACTGGTTCTGTCGGAATAGGGAATGTCCCATTTCCGGTCGTACTTGTCCCTGAGCAATTTTTCTTGCTCGCCAAATGCCAGTTTCGGTTCATTTACAAACTCGTGAATGATGCTGAATCGAAAAGTGGCTACTTCCTGTTTTTCTTTTTCGGCCATTTTGACCCTCCTTTTTGAATTTGTAGCAATCTAATTTCTTCAAAAGGAGGTGTCACCGGCAATGGTCACTGGAGTCAGTATCTATTGAAAATTGTAGCGAATTAGATGGAACTGCTGACAGGTGTCTGACCGATGGAAATGAAATAGTCAAAGGCGGCTATTTCCCCATGACTCCAGACCTCGGTAAGCAAGGCCTTAATTCGGCGCCGTAGGTTTTTTAACCAATGCCTTTGTTTGGAAAAGCAATGACCGGGTGGCGGCCACCGACCTGTTTGCAGGCGGCAGTAAAGGCTGGATCTGATCGTTTTAATGGATGCCTGGATTCGGGGGAAATGACCGTCAGGTCTGAGAGTCATTACACAACCACAATTAGGACAGCGATAACTTTTCAACAAGAGAAAGGTGTCGAAAGCATCGAAAAATCTCTGAACAAATCCATGGCTCCAAACTTTATAATGGTTGCAGGCAGGGCAAGCTGCAGGTCGTTCCCATGCATATTTCCGACCATGTTCAAATATTTCCTTGAGAATAACAGAAACAAAGATTATCATCTTCTCATATTTTTAGTTGTTGGGTCTTTTTGGACCCGTTTGTTTGGGGCGATGAGGTTCAGCAAAACTTCATCGCCCATTTTTTTGTCATAAAAAAAGGCCGCCAGAAGGAGACCAATAAATCTGCAAATACGATCAAATTGTCAAGCTATTCTAAAAAATAAACGATTATCCCTTTTCGGATATTGTGCTACTCAACAATGGTTCCTCCAGGGTTTGTTCAATCGTCTGGATTTCTGATTTTATCTGCATCAGATAAAATCTGAGTTGTTCATTTGAATCCAAGCTCTGAAATGATGTATCCAATCGTTTTTTGAAGACTGAAAG
>Ga0307929_1002782_pt1 | contig 10809 bp, 9 predicted proteins | sample AceLakmetage1330_FD_203160 | JGI IMG/M metagenome (GOLD analysis project Ga0307929, IMG submission 203160) | Saline water microbial communities from Ace Lake, Antarctica - #1330 | ecosystem: Environmental > Aquatic > Non-marine Saline and Alkaline > Saline | place: Antarctica: Ace Lake...
ATATTGGAACCGCAGCCCTGACACCCGACACCTGACACCTCGGCGAGGAGAGAATCTCGAAATTCTTCACCGTAAAGCGGCATGAATCTCATTCATTCACGGGTATTGGTTTTAAGTTGGCTGCCAAAAATCAGTCAGACGCTTCGAGCCTGTTGCAGGCTCGCCTGTCTGGCTCGATACAAAGATTCGACAGCTTCCTCCCCGAGGCTTCCTACGCTTTCGCCTCCTCGCAGACAGATTTCAGATGCGAACTCAAAATAGGCGGCTCTTTGGAAAGCTTCTCGAAAATCTCTACCCACCGTCACCTGTCCATGGTTCTGCAAACTCGCCAAGTCATGCTCGCGAAGTGCCGAAGTGACCGCTTCGGCAAGACCGACAGAACCGGGATCCATGTACGGTACGACCGCCACGGGGCCAATATAGTAGGGAATCTCCGGGGTTACGAAGAGACGATCATACGTTTGCTCCTTGCGACAGGCCAGAATTGTTGCGCACGGTGACTGAAAATGCAGGACAACATTGACATCTTGGCGTTCACGCAGAATGGCGCTGTGGAAACCGAGTTCAATGGACGGTGTTTTGCTGTTAAGGCATACGCCATCCCGAATTCGGCAAACCGCCACTTGATCTTTGGTCAAGTCTGCCAACCATGCACCGGTCGTGCTGATCAGCATCGTCTGGTCGTCAATGCGTCGGGACAGGTTCCCACTTCCACAAAGCACTAACCCGTGGTCTGCAATACGACGGGCAGCAAACACGAATTCCTCCAAACACTCCTGAGAAACATTGTTTTCCACGTGATCTCCTTATTCCCTGTTCTCTAATTGCCTTTATCGCAAACACGGAGAATAATGGCGAAGGGACCTGAATGGGGGTGTCCTAATGAGGCTCCGAAATAAGTTGGTGAAGATCCACCGGCAGTTTTATGGAAACACTTAGTCGGCATATAGGACTTTTTTCCCCTTTGAGGGGCTTCCTCATACAACGTCCTATGGGCGTGGTTGGTGATTCTTTTATGTATATGACGTCAACCATTTTCCGCTTGTTTTCCTTATGGCCCGTTTTCCCGGTCGCAAGACCGTTTTCGGGACCCACCTGAAGGATCTGTTCTGAAGGCTATTTCAATTCCTCAAAAAGACGCTCCACCTGATTCAGGGTGTCCTCCTTTGATCCGTCATTTTCAATGACCCAATCGGCAAACCCGGTCTTTTCTTTTACCGGCAACTGACTGGCGATAATGCGTGAGGCCTCCTCATCATCGATCTCGTCCCGTGCCATGAGCCGCATTTTCTGGGTCTCCGGGGACACGGACACCACAATAATTTTCTCAAACAGGTACATGAGATTCAATTCCACCAGCAGGGGGATATCCACTATTACAACGGAAGCCGGGTCCTCTTTGCCGAATACCGAAAGTTGTCTGAAAAACTCCTCATAGATTCTGGGGTGGGTGAATTCCTCCAGTTTCTTCCTCTTTTCCATGTCCTTGAACACCACATCGGATATCTTTTTCCGGTCCAGGGTTCCGTCTTCCTGACACACCTGGGTGCCGAAATATTTGATTACATCATTGTAGGCGGGTTTACCCGGTTCCACCACCTGCCGGGCGATGAGGTCAAAATCGATCAATTTGCCCCCCAGTTGGGCCAGCCTGGTGGAAACCGTGCTCTTCCCACTGGCAATAACCCCGGTAAGTCCGGCCACCAGGCCTTTGGGAACGGCCCCCCGCACTTTCTCGATGCGCTCCTCAAGGGTGGTATAGGACACGGGCAGGACCGTCTCCAGGTCTCCTTCGGCGCCCGCATAGCTGATGGGATAGCGGACCCCTCTGCGGTAAAGGATCTCCAGGCCCCGTAACGCTTTTTCCATGTATCCCGCCGGAAGGGCCATGGCCAGTTCGTCGTCCTGGGCGTGGCCGTACCGCCTTTCCCCGTAACAGGGGATGGAAAGCGACGGCTTCCCGTCCAGGTAGCAGCGGGCAATGGCGTCGGAACAGGAGGATTCCCCCACGCAAAAGAACTGCATCACTTCATAGTCCTCAAACTGCAGGGCGTTAATCAGCAGGATCATCTGGGCCGGGTTGGCGTAGATGAGGACGATGTCCGGCTCAAAAGGATCGTACACCAGGGGCGCCATGGCCACCGCCTCATATTGACCGGTTTTGATCCGGGGGATGGCTGCTTCGTAACGCTTTCCGTCTTCCTTGGTCTGCACCCACACGATGGACCGGAAGGTGCCGTCCGTGTAGCAGGAAGGGAGTTCGTTGAGCCCCAGGATGGAAGAACAGGTGGAAAGCCCGAAATCCTCAATATCGGCCCCCACGGTCCAGTCGCAGTTTCGCACCAGGTTAATGATCTGGCACATGGTGGCCTTATGACCGGGCCGCCTCAAAAAAGGGATCTCCTGCAACTGCTCCTTTTTTTCCAACATCTTCATGGCCACCGGAAAGGACCTGAGTCTCAGTAGGATTTCCATCCGGCGCACCAGTTTTTCCCATTTTCCTTGTTCTTTACTCATTTCCATATCTCCTTATTAATTATTTCTGAAATCCACGGGAACCGCGTCTCCGGCCCTGAGGGCCGATATCGGTTCTTCTTCACTATGGATGATTTTACTGAACCGTGCAAAAGACATCGGGGTCAGATCTACATTCTTGACAAATCCAGTTTTCTTGCAATCTTATCAATTTTACTTTTAAGCTTTTCATCTTTTCTTATTTTATCAGTAACACGCCTACTTACCTGGGACACGCCGGATTCTCCAATTCCGAAATGGGTGCCAATATCTTTCAGCTTTTCGCCTGTATACCTCTGAGAAAAAAACATTTTTACATTTCTACCCAAGGCGGATTCTTTTCCGAAAACGGTTTCCGTTTCGTCGAAACGGTAGCTCGACCATTCATATTCTTCCGGAGTTTTAACCATTTTCGCTCTGATTGGGTTTAAGTGACTATCTTGAAAGCTCTTTTGCGTACTCGTCAATGTCAACGAGAAGCGCTTTGTAACGCCCCTGAAACAAATAACCGGACCTGGCGCGTTTCACATTAAGATGACGTTGTATATGCACCGTTAATCTGCCGCATGACCTGGGGCAAATTCCCGAAAGGCGTTTCAATCAAAAGATGATCATGGTTGTCCATAAGACAGAATGCGTGAATAACGGCATCATATCTTTGTGTGGCCGACTCAAGATATTCAAAAAACTTCTCCCTGTCGCGCTTACTTTTGAATACATTTTTTCGTTCATTACCTCGGGAAATCACATGATAAAAGGCCCCCGGATAATTTATCCTCAAGGGACGAGCCAGTTATCCTATATATCGGCAGTAAATATTTTACCGTACCGTATAGCTATTAATCATATAACCTGTCAAGAATGTAGACCTGACCCGTTGTCTTTTTCAGAAAAGGAATTACTGTCATCCTTGTCCACCCAAGGTCCATATCTCGCGCCCGGTCTTGAGGATCTTTTTGAGGATCTTTACGTCATCAACGCCCTCGGCTTCGGCGATTGAGAGGAGCTCAGTGACGTCCTCGGGGCTTCCGTCACAGAACCCAATGGGGCGAGGATTATTGGGCTGATTGAGTTGAACCTTGAACTCGCCGCGGTCCCAGCGTGTCTGCGTAGAATTGTCGTATGGCTGAATCATATGTTTGATCTACTCCTTAATTATTAGATGAACGAGTCCAATGAATTACATGCATATTTATCTTGTAATCTAACGCCGCTGCTTACAGGTTCGGGCCACAAGGTGAAGAAACAAACAGGGTCGTATCTTAATTATTAATTATTGGCATTATCATCCAACCAAACTATCCAACTAACACGTTGTTTTTCCCAATTCTTTGTATTTTTCAGCAACTGGTTCTTTACAAAAAAAAAGGTGAATAGTTAATAATTAAGATGCGACCCCTTATCTTTCCTTTTGACGGCTCTTTGAATATATTTCATCCGGTTCTACGCCAAAAATCGCGCAAGCCTTCTGCCCTATTGTATCAAGATCATATCCTTTGCTTTTTAGCTCATAGAAACGTTCAAATTTCTCTTCTGCCTCTGCAAGTACCGCCATCACAAAGGCACTATCCCCCAATATTCGATGATCACCCTTCATTCTATCCTGACCGCTAAAACGAGCCTTTTTTACGGCCCGCCATCCACCGAAACTCCGTATCAATCCACCGCCAACAAGCTCCGGGCGCCTTCCCTGTTCAATCCCCGATTCAACATATTGAAGGTAGCGTTTTCGGGCTTCACGAAGCGATTTGCCAAAAAAAGACAATACATACCCCGTATCCTGCCATAGCCGTTTCTTCTTGGACATTAACACACTGTGACCACAGTAGGGATAACTGTTGAGTTCGGGTACGTCAGAGACGATTCTTGCCCTCAATGGGTTTAAATGGATATATCGTACCAGCTCTTTTAGATAGGCATCTTCCTGGCAAATAATAGATTTATAGCGATTTTGAAAAAGCTGGCCATGTCGATTGTGCCTGCGGTTGAAACTTACGGCATACCCCGTAAGTAATCGCCGCATTAATGTTGATAGAGGTGTATCCCCGGTTCGGAATAAAAAATGCGCGTGATTGGATAGAAGTGCCCACGCATAGCAGGATATTCTTGTTTCAGGTAACAGGGTTCCCAGGCGGTCAAGGAAATTGTCCCTGTCCAAATTGTCCTTAAATATTTTTCGGCGTTCTATCCCACGGATGATAACGTGGTGCAGAACACCGGGGGCATCGAGTCGGGCTAATCTGGGCATGAAAACTCCATTATCAGTATATCAATATCGTGTCAAGTTATTTACTTAGTGATGGACGTCCCCTACTCCCATTCTTTTTGACACGCTCGATCATGTCTTTGACAGGGTCTTTTATTTCGCTGGTGATACTGTCAATCAACCTCTGCGCCTTTGCTTCTACCATTTTCACATTCTTCTCATCTGAGAAGAGTATCTCAAAATATCGTATTACATGATTTAAAGGATTGAATACTGACGCTATATCCTGGGAAATATTCTTCAGTTGTCCGATGAATTGCTTCGTTGTCTCTAAGCGATCCCGGCTTATAAGCTCGACTAGAAAATCCGACAATTCCCCTAGGAGAAGATGCTTTTTTTGAGATTCAAGAGAATCAGCAAGCTTAACGGCTGTTTTAAGGTTTTTCAAAAAGGGCGTCTGGTCCTTTTGGAACAGGAACGCTAGCGACATTAAGAAATGAATATATGCCTGAGTATCCTCACCAAGCCCCGTTACATCCTTCATTATTTCTAAATTCTTTATAAGTTCTCCGGGCCGTTGAGCTTCTATGAAGACTTCAGCAAAGCTCGAATAGAGATTGAGTTCTTTCGGATTCAGCGCGATAGCCCTTGAAAATGCTTCTTCTGCACCGGCATAGTTTTCTTGTTTGAAGCGGGCGAATCCGAGAAAATTCAAGTATTCAGAATCCTTAGGCTCCAATTCAACGGCTTTCAAGCACGCTTCCTCTGCACCGGCATAGTTCTCTTGTTCGAAGCGGGCGAATCCCAGAAAACCCCAAATCATAGTCATTTTCGCTTCCAATTCAACGGCTTTCAAGCACGCTTCCTCTGCACCGGCATAGTTCTCTTGTTCGAAGCGGGCGAATCCCAGACGAACCCAGTATTCAGTCTTTTTCGGCTCCAATTCAACGGCTTTTAAGCACGCTTCCTCTGCACCGGCATAGTTCTCTTGTTCGAAGCGGGCGAATCCCAGACGAACCCAGTATTCAGTCTTTTTCGGCTCCAATTCAACGGCTTTTAACCACGCTTCTTCTGCACCGGCATAGTTTTCTTGTTTGAAGCGGGCGACTCCCAGACGAACCCAAATCATAGTCATTTTCGCTTCCAATTCAATGACTTTCAAACACGCTTCTTCTGTACCGGCATAGTTTTCTTGTTTGAAGCGGGCGACTCCCAGAAAATTCAAGTATTCAGCATTCTTAGGCTCCAATTCAACGGCTTTCAAGAACGCTTCTTCTGCACCGGCATAGTTTTCTTGTTTGAAGCGGGCAAGCCCGAAGAAACTCCAGCCTACAGCAATAAGTTTCTTATCTTTTCTTTCAAATGATGGAAGCGTTATCGCGTTTTTCAAAACTTCTTCAGCCTCAAAATATTCCTCCTCACGAAACAAAGTTCCAGCGAGTCCCAAATAAGGTTCAATCTCATCAGGGTGTTCTTCTATTTTCCCACTGAAATAAATTTTCAACTTATTTAACCCATCATTTTCTTCAATTTTGTTAATTAAACCAAACGCCATATCATCGGTCTTGTAGCCTGTTTCCTCCAGCAAATCGATGGTATTAAAAAATGCCTCATAGTCCTTTTTTTTCAGGTATTTTTGAACGAGTTCCTCACTTTCAGCATGAAAAGCCTGCCAGTAGCCTTTGAATCTTTCAGTTGCGCGAAATCCCAACGCCTCCCTGCAATGAACTCCCGTCAGGTCTTCGCATTCCGCCATTTTTAAAAGCTCTCTTTTCTTGTACCAGATGGCGAGGAACTCGACTATGGCGCCTATTACATGCCTGTCATGAACGCTGGTCCGCCACTGATGCCAAAGTCTGAAAAGCTGATCCGTAAGCGCATAAAGCGTGTTCTTACCTTTCTTTTCGGTAACAGCTTTTACAAGTCCGTCATTTTCAAGCCTCACAACGGCAGTTCCAATGCTTTGCATTGGCAGAAATGATTTCCTCGCGATTTCTTTCTGGGTCAAATTGAATTCACTTTCCGCAAGAGCGAGGATGATCGGTTGGAGCTGATTCGAAAGGTCTCTCATGCGGTTCAAGTAATAATTGCTTAGATCTTCTTCCAGAAGTGTCGAAAATGTATCAACCGCATTACTGATCCCCTCTTCGCCCGTCACTGCCATGTAAAGGAACAGAAGTATTCTGGGATTGCCACCGGTGAGATGAAAGAGAACCTTAAGTCTGTAATCATCTTTGTCAAAAAAGGCGGCCGTCTTCCTTTTGTTGATTCTTTCATCCAAAACCGCCCAACGTTTTAGCAATTCAACAGCCTCATCAAATGATAGAAGGTCTAATCGCCGGATACGAAAAAAATCATAAAGAGGTGCGCTGTTTTTGCTAATACCTCCAAAAAAGGTAGGAGAAGTTGCCACAAGCATCATGAAGTTATCTTGCTGGAGTATATTTCGTAACTGCTTTATTTCATTGTTTTTATGAATATATCTCTCAAAGACATCATCGGCGTTTTCCATGAACACGAGCAACTTTTTTCCTGATAACTTGACATAGTCCTTAAGATAAGAAACTGCATAATCAATGATGTCGCTCTTCGAATGATTGCCGTTTCTCATGCTGTTGATGAAAGCCGTAATATCCTCAGATATTTGTTTGTTTTCAACTATCAGCTCTTCACCCAATTTGGTCACTATTCGAATAAACAGAGTGTGAAGGGAAAAGATACCCTGTTCTTCTTCATTCATTAGAACCGGGGTCCAAGATGTATTCAGGTTTTTCTCCTGTTTCACCATGTGATATATCATGGCAATTATATGAGATTTTCCCATTCCCCTGGTTCCAATAATCATCCAATGCTGCAGAGCCTTCTTGCCGGACTGTTCCCTTATATTGGTAATGAGATCATCTATAAGCTGCTCACGGCCAACAAAAGTCGATTCAAGGTCTTCAAAAGGCATCTTTCTCGGAGTGTACGGGTATAATGATTGCACGGATTGACTCCTTTCAAGAACTATTGGACAGTTGATAAACGATGCATATTCCACCAGTCCAACAACAGCTTGCTGTTGAAGGACAAGGTATCGTCCGTATTGTGTTTAATATAGAAATCATCCTGAATAATCCCGACCATGGCCTCAAAATTCCGTTCACTCCCTGTCGCCTCTTGCCAAATCGCCTTTAGCATCTCGATCGATGCTCGTTTACTAACGGCAATCTTATCCAATAGCCTCTCCGCTCCCTTGCCTGACAACTCTCCATATCTCTTATAGCGATCCAATTGTCTTACAATGGATTCGAAATTGCGTTTCCTGTCCGGTCCTAACAATTCTTTGTAGTAGATCTTTTTAATATCCTTGAGATCAATATTTTGCCTTTTATGGCAGTTACTTATGATGACATCGAGAAGGAGTTGCAGAAAATAGGGGATGGGATTGCCCATGAGTTCCATTAAGAAGTCTATTTCCTCATTCCTCACCACAATCTTTCGGCCTGCTAAAACAAGGAAGATGTATTCTTTGGCTGTTGTTTTGTCGAAAAGTTCGAGGGTTTCTTCTTTCAGATTATCAAGCTGTCCGTCTATACCGTAAGCCCTTAGAAACTCAGGAAGATGTTCGGAGCCTGAAATGATGAATTTTATCTTTCTGTAAATCTTTCTTTTCTCATCAAACCATTTCAAGAGGTCGCGCGTAGCTTCTACACCGTTCTCTGCGCTATTGATCATATCCTCAACAAGAAATGAGATTTCATCGAGAATTAACAAGAAATTGTTTTCTCCTGACTTTTTCTCTATAGAGTTAAAAAGCGCATTTGCATAAGCCTGCCAATCAGAGATAATTTTTTGGCGCTCCTCCCTGATAATTTCAGTCTTTTTCATTTCCGTTGCGCCAGGAATGTCCAGATTTGACAGGTGATCAGGAAGACATGTTGCGCATTCATCTTGAAGAAAAATTCCCTTTTTAAGGATATACTCAACAAAGTCTTCAGCAGATTTCCCTCCTTCAAGATCTGCATAGCATACACGCCATCCTTCCCTGGGATTGTCCATCATGAATTTCAGCATGCTGCTCTTGCCATATCTCCGGGGCGCCCTTAATAAGAAATTTTCACCCTTTTCCAGACCATTCCATATGGTTTCAATCTCATCTTTTCGATCATAGAAATCACCGCCAGACACCAATGCGCCAGTAACGATCTCCGGAAAAAGCGGTCTTGGCTTGCTGATGTGACGGTCTATTACAATTCGTGCGAAATCTTCTATGAATTCCTGATCTTCAGCAAGAAACTCCTCCAGTTCGAAGGTGGAAATTCGGTCTGTATTCAGCTCCTGAAAATCAACATCTATTTTCCCCAAGTCCGGGATTGAATATCCTGTGAATTCATAGTCTGGAAAATGTTCATTTATGCATTTTTCAAAACCGTTTGTTACTTCAAGAAGAGAATCAAACTGATCAAGATCTTCGACCGGGAAAAAGAATGAAAACCCTTTTTCTCTTTCCTTGACAGAAGTAAACGAAAGAAGATGACCGGTTTTTTGTTTTTCATCTCTCAGTCTCATGACGCCTCCTTGTCACCCAATGCATTTTCTCTGGTTTGTCGTAAGTCATCAAAATAATTGTCGGCGACATTCAGAAGTTCCGACATTGCATGCATTTTTGCGTCTAAAAAATCTGGAAAATTTTCTTCATCGCTTTCTGGTGCTCGTCTTCGTATTTCATAAACCAAGAAATGATCCTTCTTGTCCCAAGCCTCTGCCAATTGGGTCATTACTTGTATTTCAAGAAAAAGACCCGGACTTTTCTTGTATCCCAAGATCAATTTTATCGATCTTTCTCCAGACTTCCTATCCTTTGGCCTCACTTTAGTTGTGTCCTTCACATCGAAAGTAAAATGTTCATTCAGTTCTTCGCTTTTCCTCAGCGCTTGTGAAATCTTCTCCATGTCAGCCAGAAAATTGCAGACAATCCTGAATCGCGCAAGATCGGTCATTGTTTCAGCAAAATTTTTGATGGTTATTTCATTTTTTGTGTTCGCCTGTTCTCCACGGCGGATCTTGTCAATGATGCTTTCAAGACTCTTGGACGTGTTACTGTCATCGATTCTATAAAAAAACCTGTGGCCAAATTGTCTCTTTAAAGGCTCAAGTACTTTCTTTACTTTCGCAATAACTGTCGTGCATAAGGCCCTATGATATTGAATTTTAGGCAGAAAGTAATCCCTATATCCCTCCTTTGTATTGAACGGCGGTTGCAGGTGTTCTAGAACGAACCGTAAATCTGCATCAGAAAGTTCCGGCATAGCCTCCTCCTTGATCATAATATCTGTTGCACAACAATATAGTTGCACAACAGGTTTGTCAAGCAAAAAACATGGAACAATAAAACTCTTTCATTTTATAGAATTATTGTCTGAAAAAAATAGATCAGGGAGGGATAGAAATATTGGTGGGAATATTCACTGTAACTGGCTATCTTTTTTCAGAATACGTCCTTCCCGCCTCATACAGTTTCAACCGCCCTTGCAGCTCTCGGACCAGTTCCTCATCGGATGCGGCCCGGGGCAGTGCACGACTCTCCCGGGCGGTCTTCATCGCTTCCTTGAAACGGCCGGTTTCCGCATAGGCCGCCGCCAGGGTATCCAAGTATTCGGGGTTCTTGCGCCCCTCCCCCTCACAGGCGACCCGGGCCCACCGCAGGGCTTCAGTGGGGTTAGGGGACGTCCATCATTAAGTAATTAACTCAATCTATGAGTCTATAATTGTTTTTTTTAGCGATTCGCTCACCCCTTCGCACAGCATACCCCACCCCTTGACCAGTCATACCAAGAAGTCTCGCCAAATCTGCCAATGGATATCCCAATTCCACGACCGCCCAGTAACAATACAACCCCCTTGCTTCCGCCCTTGTTTTTTGACGGCTCTTTGAATATATTTCATCCGGTTCTATACCAAAAATCGCGCAAACCTTCTCCCCTATTGTATCAAGATCATATCCTTTGCTTTTTAGCTCATAGAAACGTTCAAATTTCTCTTCCGCCTCTGCAAGTACCGCCATCACAAAGGCACTATCCCCCAATATTCGATGATCACCCTTCATT
>Ga0307929_1002783_pt1 | contig 10807 bp, 11 predicted proteins | sample AceLakmetage1330_FD_203160 | JGI IMG/M metagenome (GOLD analysis project Ga0307929, IMG submission 203160) | Saline water microbial communities from Ace Lake, Antarctica - #1330 | ecosystem: Environmental > Aquatic > Non-marine Saline and Alkaline > Saline | place: Antarctica: Ace Lake...
GGTGGTGGTATTAATAATAGTGGCGATGATATAAAAACAGGTGAATTCAAATTCATTACGATTAAATTTAAAGCAGTGGCTGATAAGTCAATATTAAAAGTTGTAGACCATATTGCATATTCTGGTGATGGGTTTGGAACTCTGCTAAATCCTAAAACTAAGGTTGCAAATTTTATTGTCAGTACTCCACCCATCGAAACCATTTTAGAACCAAAAATTCCGTCTAATACTTCTGTAGCTCCTCAAGTCTCTACCCCAGCTACTCCAGAAGTAATAAGTACACCTTCAGTTCCTTTAGAAAAAGAAATAACGATTGAATCAACCCCAGATGAAAAAACACCTGTACTCGTAGATAACGAAATTATTTCAACTTCTTAAGATGAAGTTATTTATGAAGAATCAGCGCAAGAGATTAAGGACAGTGAAACAGTACAAGAAGTAGAACCAAAACCGTCTATTTTTAAACGAATAATAAATTTCTTTATCAGTTGGTTTAATTAGGATTAGATTAGTTGTGCAAAATATTAATACCTTAAAAACTCGAAATCTTAAATCACAAACAGAAAAATTTGCCTGCGAAAGTTTTTTGCAAGCGAGCAATAAGATTTCAAATATCAAATCAGATTTTATAAGGTTTGGAAATCCAGACCTATCAGAACCTGACTGTATCTGCTCAAACAATATCGCTATAGAAGTGCTTGGAGTTTACGATAATGAGTATCAGGCGGAGAAAATATGGTCTGATGTTACTGGAAACAAACCTAGGAAAAAATTTGAGCCGAAACTAACTACGTTGAGAAATTTAGGAGATAAAATTTTTGAAAAAATAAACAAACTAAATAATGGTAATTATTCGGGTCATATAGGTAAAATTATACTCGTCTGCCATTTACATAGTCCCCTTACTGAAACAAGAGATGTACAGAACTTCATTAGTGAACATAATCCGTTTAAAGTCGATGCTTATTTAGAAAAATGCTTTGATGAAATCTGGATTATTTGGAAAGATAGCGACCCGAGTTTACAAGTATCACAACTAGAGTAATATTTATAATATATGGAAAAAGACTTTAACCCTAGTGTTGTCCCTTTATGGAAAAAATGTGTAGCATTTGCAATCGACTTTTTTATTGTTGGTCTACTCTGCTCATTTCTCGATATATTTTCAATTGACGCTGCAAGTAACATAGGAGCATTTTTTGTCCTGTCCATATACATACTCTACTTTGTAACAAGTATTTATATGTTTAAGACAACACTTGGATTACGTCTATATAAGTTGGAAATTAAATTTGAAAATGAGAATTTTGTTATTTTAAAAATAACACTGAGAGAAGTAATGTTCCTTACTCTCGCAACAGGAATTGGATTTATTGCATATTTAATTTTTGGTACATATTGGGACAGGATATCGGGCGTAAGCACAATTTCGTCCAAAAAATAGTGGGAGCGAGCAACCGACACCACCGAGCAGGCGGCGCGAGCGAATGCGAGCGTGCCAATGCGAGGTGGTGTCGGGTTTGTGAGCGAGGGTAAAATTTACTACTGCACTCGAACGCAGAGCGTCTCGTGTCGGCGTGAGTTTGTAAAAGAGCGAAGTGAAAGCTCTCAAGTAGATGGAGATTGAACGGAGCTTTTTGAAAGACGATACGCCGAACCAAAACCAAAAAACCTTTCCTTCTTTTCAAAAGCGGGAAGGGGTCGGGGGAGGGACGCAAAAAATTGGAAGGTTTTTTGTTTTGGAAACAAGCGTTAGCTTGTTTCTCGAGGCGCACCACCACGAACCCCAATGCGTACGCAGAAGTATCGAATCACCACGCGCTCCGCGCGTTGCGATCATTGTTCATTCTCGAAATGGGTTCGAGCAAAGGTAAGTAGTTCACCGCAGATATAATAGAAGTCGGGCCCTGTGTCCGGCTTTTATTATATGTTTTTAATTATTTCCCAATTGCTAAAGAGTATATATAATGCTCATTCACACCATCAACTCCCAACATTTTGTTGACAACTGTATAATTAGCGCCTCCCATTGGACATACGCCGATCTTATTAGCAGCTGCCGCAAGGCATATGTTTTGACCGCGATGTCCAGCCTCAAGCAAGACAAGTGTATAACTAAGCGAGCCATATTTATAAACACAGCGACTTTTAACCATAGTCATCAACACCAACGCTTGGGGCAATGTTGTAAACTCAGTGCCAAAGTCTGAGTTTAAAGATACTATATCAAAGACAGCATCACTGATGCGAGCAATAGAATGTTCAGTGGCAGAGTAGTGATATACTCCAGATTTTAATCCCTCAACATCAATAACTAATAAATATGTTTCGATTGGGTACAATCCCCCACCTGACGGAAACGAGAAATGAAATGAGCTGTCACTTTTTGTATCTTTACTCAAACTCAGTTGCAGGAGCCCAGAGAGAGCAGGCAGCTGAAGAGGTGCGTCTTTAAACATACGAGTAGTTTTTCTACTGCGCAAAGTTTCCACAAGTGAGACTGTTGAATCATTAGTCTGAGGCAAAAGTTGGTAAGCTTCTCTTATGTAACGCTTTTCGTTTGTTTCCTGACCATACATTTGGTTTGAAACTGTATTCCTATTATTTGTTATGTAATCAAAGAAAGGTTCGCTCATATAAAAGGATGGGGTATTCTATTTAAATCTGACAAGGCGACCTCAGTATTACTCAAACCCATAGTTTTAGCAAAAGTATATATTCTCTTTATATTACAATGTCGCTTAGCTTCCACAAAGTACATTGGAATTAAATCTGGCACAATAACTTTTACCACTGACAGACCTACTTCTGACGCCAATTCATTTTTATATTCAAAATAGTAGGCATCACTATCACAGGACTTTAATTTTTTTTGCATATAAGCAAGAGCATCGTCTTTAGATGTGTAGTCTGAAAATTGTGATTTGTATTCCTGATATGAAATCATTGGGCCATCAATAAAAAAATTAATATGTTTTCTCATTGCTCCGCTATACCACAGTTCCTCGCGCTGCTTCATAGTAATTAACTTTTCATATGAAATCACTGGCTTACTTGGCCGATAATCAGTATTCCACTTAAGTGTGTCCGCCAACACTTTTTTAATTAAAACCTTAACATCTAATCCTGCAGCAGCATTAATTGCAACGGCGCCGGACCTATCATCAATACAAACCAATACTATGGTAGGAATATTATATTCTGTTTTGCAATCTAGAAAGTAGAGCGAAAACTGCTTTGCTTGAAGATTCTTAAGCACAACAGTGGTCTCTTCATCAATATTGATTGTATCTATATCAATCCGTTGGGGAGAGAGCGTATTCAGCCAATACATCAAAAAACCATCCCGTTCAAACAGCTCACTCAAAGCACCAAGTAAAGCTTTTTGTTTTGTAATATGTGCTCCTGCTCCATTTGAGGTCACATCCACAAATACTGGCTCTTGTGGATAGTGCCAAGGGTAGAAAATATACAACATACTAGCTGGAATCAATACGGAGCTTTGATTCTTCAAATTAGTGCCTGACTCCCAAAGGATTGACTCCTCTCTTTCGTCAGAAGAAAGTGGTTGAATGTACGAGTGTGCTAAATGCTGCTTTTGCATTTTTTCTAAATCTGAGACACTTGCTGCAGTAAGATTTCCTTCAATCCATTCAGTACCAGCAATACGTTCAACTGCTTCTGCTAGAGCAATTATCATTGCCTCATCTATATCTACACTCACACCATACCCTTGCAGAAATCCCGAACGACAAATAATTCTGTTGTCCTTTGTAGCAACATCTCCAACAGTGACACCACACACATAATGCCTTGGTTCATCAAAATTATTTGCTCCACATTCCCAACGAACAATTTTTTTATCTTTCAACAATTGAGTCAATAGGTTCCTTGTTGTTTTTTTAAACATAAACAACTCATGTTGTTTATTTTCTATCAACAAATCCTCATTCAAAAATCGAGAAATGCCTTTTATTAAAAAAACCAATCCTTGTCTGGCAAATTTCATGAGACTGGATGCAGGATGGAATGGAGAACTTCCATAAAATAACTCATGTTCCACATATTCGGATGCAGGTATCGTAGACTTAAGTTGCTCAACTTGAGCTGGATAGAATCTTTTTATGCTCATAAATACATTCTAAGGAACTTACTCTGCATCAAGTACTTTCACCCAATCAGTATTGAAGGACGTATCAAAATTGTATCGATTGAAGTCAGTGCTCTGTATAAAATTTTGATTTAGGAAGTCGTAAATTAAGATATTACTGTCTGTTGCACCCTCTTTTTGTTGTCGGGATTGCAAAGAAAGGTAGCGACCTTCTGGAGAGAAGAGAGGCCAATATGGGCTTGTTGCATCATCAAACATAATTTGATGTATTAAGGTTGCTGTAGGAATAGCACCTGTAAATGAAAGCTTGTAAATGCTGACTAAAGAATTTGTAATTTCAGGTTTAATTGGGTACGAAACTGCTAAGTAATGACCGTCAGGTGAAACATCTATATGGTGACGCATAGCAAAACCATACTGATCAGTAATAATTGCAGCCTCAGGAGTGAGCAGATGATCTTCACCAACTACAAATCTTTTTGCATATATGCCGTCCTCTTTTATATAGACGATATACGAACCTGCATCTGCCCACTCTGCATTATAACCACTGGCAAACAACTCAGTTTGCGGAGTCGAAGTATCAGAATTCAATACTCCAACGTGCCAAGTACCTAAATTATCAAACTCAGGAGGAATGTCACTTGTGTTCCAAAGCTGGGAAGAATACACATACCCATTCCCCTCAGGTGACCATCTTGGCAATCGAAGGCGATACAGAACATCAGCGAAGCTTGACTCTGCAGTCTCTTGCACATAGAAATTCTGACCGTCCATAATATTTAGAGTTGGGTTATATACACCACTGTCATCAGCATATGTGGGGTCTCCCACAAAAAGACGTCGGCCTGAAGTCAAATCTTGATCTAAAAAATATAAAGTGTCCTCTGCATCTAATTCAAAGATTATTTCACTCGACACATCGTACACAAAATCATCCCAAAACACTTTTTGATTTACTGCGTCACTAGTCGAAGTTGCATCTAAATATGCACTAGTTATCAATATCTTTCCGCCAAGCTCCTCATCAGGGTTTATAACATTTGTTAAATATTCATCAAAGAGTGAGAATTTCTGCTCTTGCACAAGAGGTTCAGTTTTGATGTTTTTATATCCATATATAAAAACACCTACACTAAATAACAGGAGGAGCAAGAAAATAGCAAGAAGCAACTTCTTAGTGAGATTCATGTATAAAATATATGACATTTTATTAGTCAGATTCATGTGTAAAGTAAATTATTATCCTTTGTGATGATTAAGTGAATCCCTATATACATTACGTATAAAAGCTCGAGCTTCTGGGTCTAATCGAGTTGTCCAATTACCAGCTCGTTCTTGTTCTTCCTTTGTGGCAACAGTATAAACTCCTCCAACTGAAAGTACGTACACCACCTCTTCAGTGGTCACTTGTGAACCTTTAAACTCGAGGTCCAACACATCGCCTGGCAAAGTTTCGACATATGTTTTGTTAAAAGGTTGAGATAGTACATCTACACAATTATCACCTGTACGCTTTAATTCAGCCTTAGTGAGTTTCAAAGTCTTTCCTACATCAGACTCTGTCGGGTCTGCAACAATAGCAATTCCTGACACTTTATGATGTTTTGTGGCAAATACTCGCAGTTTGGTTAGACCTTGACCATCAAAAGCCTCTTCAGGAATCGTAATTGCTGCAGTTGAAGACTGTGCGTATCGTGGCTCTATAACATCTATGGATACAAATTGTTTATCTTGAGGATTATAGTAAGACACCACAAGCGATCGATTGCCACTACCACTACAGCTTCCACTACCACTACCGTAACCGCTTTGAGAGTAAGGCGCATCCGCATGAGCCACAGGAGTAGCAAACGATGCAGACAAAATAGCATTATCAGCACCACGTGAATTCTGTGAAGAAAATCCACCGAACATCCCGAGGATTGCCCCAATAACACTTGCAGCTACATTTTTTCTAGTAACACCTAAAAATTTTGTGAAAGGCGAAGCAATTGAAGAAGCAAAGCCAGGTTCAATATATAATTTACCTAATGTCCAGTCACGGTACCACGAATCAAGAAGTAGATATTGCCTACCAACACCAACCTGGCGCTTGAAAGTTATATCTAAAAACTCACCGGGTTGCAGTGCCTGACTGTAATCAATCTCCCCTAAAAAACTCTCAGTAAGTTTCTTTGAGAGATCGACATCCTCTTTATATATGATGCATAAGTCTGAAAATGTTGACTGGGTAGCGATGTCAGTAAAATTAGAAAGTATATAACCCTTAAAGTCGGATTTTACAAAAAGTTTTTCATTTTTCTTTAAGATGACTTGCTTTACACCGACATGATCAAGGGCGCTGACTTCAGGTTCAATTTCTTTAATTTGCAACTTAACGACACCATCTTCAACAACAATTTTCTTTTGTAACGCATAAAAATCAGGCTTAACAATATTTTGTTCATACGCCTCCTTACCTTCTGCAATCGAATCAAAGCGACTACTAGGTTTGCCAAACATCACATCGTTATCCATTACGTACTTTTTCCCTGTCCAAACATACGCGAATGGTGTTGAAGAGCAACTCCCGCCGCCGGATGAGCCGCCGGAACCACAAGAGCTGCCTGAGCCGCAGGAACTACAAGAGCTGCCTGAGCTACACGAACAACTCGAGCCGCCGGATGAGCCGCCGGATGAGCCACCGGATGAGCCACCGGAACCAGAGCCTGCTGAGTTACAATTGCCATTACTACAACAAGCGTCGGCACAAAGTAAAAAAAATGGGATGCTGGAAAAAAATGTTGCTGTGGAAGTAGCAAGATCAGAAAATACAGCAGAAAAGAATAGAATTACTATACCTAATAGGTACTGTAATTTAACACTAGGCACTGTAATTTTATTGAAAGTTTGATAATGAGCATTCATAGTTAATTATGTAAATGACTAGTTAATGTATTATTTATTTCTTGCAATTATATCATGCTAAAAATTTTATTTCATACTAAAATACACAAAATTCATTCGTACCTATAGCAACAATTTTTTATTTTATAAACACATGATCTGAATGGCCTTAAAACGTGACTGTGCAAATCACGTTACAATTGTAATTTATAAATTGTTGCATTCGGTGCAGACGGGTACTCACCGACTAACCTAATTGGGCTCTCAGAAAACAACAATCTCCACGCCTTTCGTGACTGGGGCATTCCCTGTTTTGTAAGCGGGTGTACAAACTGATATATTGCAGCACCGTCTGTAACAGTATTTTTGGATTGACCCAATTCCTCAGGCGAATACCCATTGTATTCAACTATATACATTTCTGAACCGGGGAAAGCAGTTTTATAGCGACCGAAGGCATCCAGCAACGGCCCCTCCCCTTCATACAGAAGTTCATGGAAGACCATGCTCGCAACCAGCACTACTCGACCAGCAGGCAGTAATTTTTTCCAATGCTCTGGATATGCAACGTCGCCAATCAAATACATGAAATCTTCAATTAAACCTTCCTTAGGAACATGTGTATCAACTCCTACTCCAGTCAATCCCGTAACTTCACTAATTTTCTTCCCAATATGTCCAGACCCACAACCCAAATCAACGATAACTTCTGCGCTACTCTCGCTCACTAAAGCAACTAAATCTTTAGCTATATTTGTTGCATACGCTTCACTTGAGAGACTGAGTGCATCACCATCTCTCATAACTTGCTGACCAGATATCATAGTCCCAGATATTAAACCAACCTGTTGATGCACGATCGGAGCGTATGCTCTTGAAAAATGTAAAATATTCTGGAATGACACGGTTCGATAACCAGATCCTATCCTAAACTGGCCGTCTATATTTCTCTCAAGTACCACAGGCAGCATTGTTGATACAAATAATAACGTTGCTTCAAGCTCTTTTTTCTGCAAATTTAATGACTGACATATTTCAACAACTGTTGTTTGCTCACCAGTTCTTTCTAAATATGAAAACACACCCATAGTGTATAGAGCATGTGCTGCTTCAACCAAAGCCCAATTATTGATAATACTAGACCAGTTTTGCATATTCAATGTATTCCTCAACTTTTACTCGTGTGGGTGCGATAATCAACATCATGACGCGTCCTGAGGATAATAATTTTAAATCAAAGGGTATCATCCCCTCCTTTCGTTCTGCAGTGTACAAAACAGAGTTTAGTTTTTCTAATAAAACACTCGGTGATATGTTTTTCCACTCAGACCTTTCAATTTCTATAGCTGTATATGGAGGCATAGTGTCTCGCTCGTAACCTAAACGGGTTAAAATTTGAAATGGATATGAAGAAATCACCCTTCGGGGATTCACCTCTGTAAAAACCAAGTTCCCGTCTGCTTGCAACACTGCGTTAAAAGCCAGATGACCACTGAAACCACTCAAGACTAATCGTTCACAATAAATCCAAGCGTACTTTTCAAGTTTTTGTACCACGTCAGCATCCAACCAGTGCTCTGAATTGCACCCCATATAAGACATGCCGTTAGCTCGAATAATCTGATTATGCACGGATACAATAGAAATCACACCTTCAGGATTAATGTGGCACTGAATACTTGGCGAAGCAACTACGTCTGGTTGCCAGACCTCAACGATATACTTAGACCCCGCACTTGGCGTAACTGCAGCAGATGGCAATAGTAAGCTTGGAGTAAAAATAGCTCGCAAAATTTGCCACACATCTAATCGCTTAGAACCGATACCAGCAACACCATCATCTTGCTTTATTATAATTTCTTGCGCACCATGCAAGAGCAAAGTTATGGCAGCAAGCAAAATATCTATTGCTGTTGCACAATCTTCATATCCTTTCGCTATCGGCAAACCAAGACTCCTTGCTGTTTTGCGAAACAAGCTTTTATGCACTTGAGATTCATACTGGGCTGAGGCATATGGATATTTAATCTCTAATTTCTGTGCAAGACGCTCCTCCCAAAGCGTCGGCATAAACACATCTATTTCTGAATCAGAATTAAGGTGGCTACGCATTTCTATTATACAATCTTCATCTTCAAAGACAGAAAATGGACCAGATGGAATTTTTGATATAAAAAAGACTAGTGGTGCTGCTACTATTTTCTGTTCAGTGAGATATGCGAGCAATTCAGCGTCGGGTGGACTTGTGCGCACCATTATTGAATCACCAGGCTCAGCAAAATAAATTGCATTTTTATCAAATGCATACAAACAATCTGGCTGGTACGCATACGGAATGCTGAGATTGTGCACTAACAATCGAGACATATGTGCATCATACACTAAAAAACCGCCCGTGTAGCATCACGGGCGGCTCGACATCGGACTTGTCATTTTTTTGGTCGAAAAACAATCCTCCCCGACCATTTTCCGTAAGTCCATTTTCCAGCCAGCGAACCATCATTGCGAATTGCAATGTCTTCATACAAGGCTGTGTCGATGAAGATTTTCTTTCCCGACTTCTTCACACGTTTTGCCTTGTACGTGCTTTTCTTTCCACCGCATGGTGAAACGACCCTGTAGGCCATTTTTGTTCCATTGACTGTGAGTTCACCACAGCCGTTTCCCCAGTTGGTGGTGTAGGTACCATCAGGCAAATTGATTGAATCTGCCCTTGCGCCCGCTGCTGTCATCAGCAGCATCAGCAGCATTGCGAAAAAAACTCTCATTTGTGGTTCCTCTTCTGCTCTTCCACCCCCTTGATTGGGGGTGGAAATTAAATGTACTATAGCATAAAATAAATGCAAGCTTTTGGTGTAATATGCAAACACATCTGGCCCTTTTTTAGTACCATCTAATAATGTCAGTATCTATGGCTCAAAGTATTCAGGAAGAGCGGTGGCGGTGGCTCAAACCAATAATCAACAAAGAAATGAGGTTGGTCGACGTAGCAAAAGTCTGTCCGCACAGTGAACGTAGTGTGAAACGTTGGAAGCAAGCGTATATAAAGTTCGGCATGTCGGGGTTAATACCAAAAAGCACCCAACCTAAGACATCGCCAACCGAAACGTCTATCCGCATCAAGGAAGAAGTGATAATGTTGCGCAAACAAACTGGTCTCTGTGCTTTGAAGTTGCACTGGCGATTAAAGAAGCAGGTCTAGTAGTCCCTGAGAGAACCATTGGCAAAATATTGAAAGACGAAGGATTAGTGAAGAAATACCGGAAGAAGAAGATTAAGTATAAATACATAAAAGCCGAGAGATTACCGGGAGAACTCCTAGAGATGGACGTTAAATATGTACCTGGTGCGATTAAAGGCCTTAAGTACTATCAATACACAGTGATTGACACTGCTTCTAGGTGGAGACATCTAGAAGTGTTTGACGAACAAACCACCCATCACTCCATCAGAATGATGGAGATAGTTCTGAAGCGTTTCCCGTACCAAGTACATGGTCTAAAGACAGACAACCACAGTACTTTCACTAACTACTATCTGGGAACTAATAAACGCAGTGATGTTTCAGTGAAGACCATACATGCTTTAGATTTGTGGTGCCGCCAACACAACATCACTCACTACCTTATTGATCCCGGCAAACCAACTCAAAATGGAACCGTGGAGCGATCACATCGTGAAGATGGTGAGAAGTTTTATCAGAAAAATAAATTCCAAAGTGTTCAAGAACTTAAAACAAAAATTCGCGTCTGGAATAATTATTATAACGACTTAGAACACTGCTCCCTTGATGGACTGAGTCCTAAT
>Ga0307929_1002784_pt1 | contig 10801 bp, 4 predicted proteins | sample AceLakmetage1330_FD_203160 | JGI IMG/M metagenome (GOLD analysis project Ga0307929, IMG submission 203160) | Saline water microbial communities from Ace Lake, Antarctica - #1330 | ecosystem: Environmental > Aquatic > Non-marine Saline and Alkaline > Saline | place: Antarctica: Ace Lake...
TTTTTTATATCAATAAATTCAATCTGTTATAAAAAATGGTCGAACCGATGGAACTTATGTTGGTAGCCGAGAATAACATTCCCGGCAGGAAATTATTCACAGGAATCTAATACATAAGTGTATAAAATTTTTTCGTTTAGACCTCGTAAATCTCCCTATTCTCAGCAGAGCCCCCCCGATGGGCAATAGGAACCGGCCAATTGGGCCGTCTACGGCCCCGGGCCGGGCCCATTGCCCGTCGGGGGGGCGGCCTAATGCCATTTTCAATATTCGTTGTGTCCGCTGGGACATGTGGGTTTTATAAAAAAAAGCTGTTTCTTGACAAAAGGCAAAAAAGCATTTACTTATCTTTCTAAAAATCAGCCTTGCCGGTTATTGTGGCGAAAGATCTTGGTGAGAAATATATTCATATATTCCCGGAGTTAATCGGGAAAATATCCGATCCTGGGTGTTTAATCTTTTGGCTCATCACTGATGTGTGTGAAAATTCATAGTTTCCAATGCGTAAACATGGTACAACAACAGCTCTACTGAGCTTTGGTGCTGGCTTTCAGTAGGCAGCCATGATAGATCCTGATATATTGATCACTGATGGGGCGCTCAATGCCGGTGATATACGAGCCTGTTGATTTAGCACAGATCTCTGGATTTTAGATACAATATGTTTAGCATTAAATTATTCAATATCAATATATAGTATTTTTGTTTTGTAAAAAGCGACTTAATAAACAGGCTCATATATCTTTTTCTGAAAAAGCAAGTCGGAAAATCCAGAGAATGATGGCAAAGGCAAAGGCCGTCATTGTGGTCACCCATACCATGGCATTTGTCGAAAAGGTGTGTACCCGAGCCCTATGGTTGGATCAAGGGGCTATTAAGTTATGATGGCCCGCCGAAAGAAACCGTTGAAAAATATATATCATCCGTAAAACAAACAAAATGATAAATATGTAAGGATTTAAAAAATGCATCGCTATTGGGAAACGCTAATCCGGCCGACTTTATCAATGATTCATGTGAAAGATATTTTGGAAATCGGTACTGAAAGCGGTAAAAACACAAATAATCTTTTGGGGTATTGCAGGGAAAACAATGCAACCCTTTATTCTGTTGATCCTGTTCCCGGTTTTGATGTTGAAAGCTTTAAGAGGGAAGGGGGCGGGCATTTTCAATTTTTTCAATCCTTGAGCTTGAATGCCATTCCTTTGGTAGATCGGTTTGATCTTGTGCTGATTGACGGAGATCATAATTGGTATACGGTATATCATGAGCTGAAACTCATTGAAAAAAAATGTAAAACAAAGCAGATAAATTTTCCCCTTATTTTTCTGCACGATATCGGATGGCCCTATGCCCGCCGTGATCTGTATTATAATCCGGATAATATTCCCGGCGCATTTCGAAAGCCCTATCGGAAAAAGGGAATAGCACCCCACTCTCCCGACCTTCTTGAAAAGGGCGGCTTGAATCCGGACATGTTCAACGCCTTGTATGAAAATGACTTTCAAAATGGGGTGTTAACAGCAGTTGAAGATTTTTTAGATGAGACACAATACCAATTAGAGTTAATCAAGCTGCCAGGGTTATATGGCTTTGGGGTGATTACGTCCAGCCAGATGGTATCTGATTTTCCCGAGCTAAGAAAATTTTTGGATCAATTCTTATTGGGCGACTCTGCTGCCAGCCATGTTGAAAATGTAGAAATAGACCGGATTAACAAGCAGATGCTTGTTAATGAAAAACGTGGTGAAATTAGTATCCTCAATGGTCTAAGGAAGAAGGAAAAAGAGGCAAAGCAGCAAATTGATACACATGCCAGGCTGCTCAAAAATGAAATTCAAAGCCAGCAGCATAAAATCCAAGCGCTGGAGAAGGACCGTATTGGTTTTCAAAATGAAATCCAAAGCCAGCAGCATAAAATCCAAGCGCTGGAGAAGGACTCTATTGGCTTTCAAAATGAAATCCAAGAGCTGGAGAAGGATCGTATTGGCTTTCAAAATGAAATCCAAAGCCAGCAGCATAAAATCCAAGAGCTGGAGAAGGACCGTATTGGCTTTCAAAATGAAATCCAAAGCCAGCAGCATAAAATCCAAGACCTGGAGAAGGTCCGCATTGGCTTTCAACATGAAATCCAAAGCCTTAAAAATAATAAAATCAGCCATGTAAAACAGATCGATTTTTTATCAGCCTCAGTTGAACAATTGAAATATGGGATTTTGACATTATTGGAATCCCGGCGCTGGAAACTGGCAATTTCCCTGGGCGAACTTTTCAGAAAGGTTAGATTTCGACCGAAATCTCCCATGGTTGAGGATTATTTGGGAAGAGTATTCCAAGATATTAGCGACTGGGAAAAAAAAAGCAAGAAGGAAAAAAAAGACCGCCCCGATGACATCCACCCTCCTGTGCACCCTCAGATTGAAAAAAAAATATTTAATCCTTTTCATTCTAACCTGTATTTGGAGCAAAAAACCGTGGATGTCGTGGTCTGCGTATATAATGCGCTACGGGATGTTGAAAAATGTCTGACGTCGGTTGTTGAAAAAACCATCTGCCGATTTAATCTGATCATTGTAAATGACGGATCTGATCAAGAGACAACAAATTTTTTGCATACTTTTAGTGTGTTGCATTCAAACTGCTGCCTGATTAATAATGCTGAGCCACATGGATATACCGTGGCAGCAAATCAAGGATTGAAAGCGTCTAAAGCCGATTATATCGTTCTGCTTAATAGCGATACAATCGTCCCCAGTTTCTGGCTCAAAAGGATACTGGAATGTGGTGAAAGTGATCCGGGTATCGGAATCATCGGGCCTTTGTCGAATGCTGCATCATGGCAGTCCATACCAGAATTATATGATTCAAAAGGCGACTGGGCGGTTAATGAACTGCCGGTAAATACAACCGTTGAAGATATGGCAAAATTGGTTGCACGGATGTCGTGTAAAGACTTTCCACGAGTTCCTTTTGTAAACGGATTTTGTTTTGCTGTTAAACGGGAGGTTGTCAACAAAATTGGATATCTCGATGAGGTGGCCTTTCCAAAGGGGTATGGAGAGGAAAACGATTTTTGTTTGAGAGCTGCTGAGGCTGGTTTTTCTTTGGCCATAGCAGATCATACCTATGTTTATCATGCAAAGTCTAAAAGCTATAGCCATGAGAGACGTTTGGAACTGGCTGCCAAAGGGGGACGAGCCTTGAAAGAAAAATACCCCCTCAAAAATATCTCAGATCTTACAAAACGATTGAAGGCTGACCCGGTTCTTAAAAAAATGAGACGGCTATTGGGCAATCATTCAAATGAATTGAACAATTCTTTTCGGTCAAAAATCTTGATTCGGGTGTTGTTTGTCTTGCCGGTTATGGGGGGGGGCGGTGGCGCTCACTCTGTTGTGCAGGAAGCTTTTGGCATGCGCAAATTAGGATTTGATGCGCAGGTTGCTATTCCAAAACTGTATATGCATGAATTTAAGAGAAATTATTCATCTCTGATGGACCAGGAAGAAAACTTATTTTTAATTTATGAAGAGAAAGATTTGAATTCCCATGCAAAAAAATTTAATGTTGTTGTCGGAACCGTAAATCATTCTGTTCAATTTATCAAAAATATTGTAACAGCCAATCCGTCCATACTGCCGGCATATTATGTTCAGGATTATGAGCCTTTGTTTTATGAAAATGGGTCAAAAGAATGGCAAATTGCCTATGATTCATATTCACTGGTTTCAGGAATGGTTTTGATGGCTAAAACCAAGTGGCTGTGTGATATCGTTCATGAAAAGCACGGATTACAGGTTGAAAAAGTGTGTCCCAGTATTGACAGGAGCGTCTATTTCCCCGGGACAACAAAAACTAGCAGTAATGGTCCGATTATGATTTCGGCGATGGTACGGCCCTCGAGTCCCAGACGAAATCCCAGATTAACCATGGAGGTACTCAAACTGTTGCAAATCCGATATCGGGATGCGGTGGATATCCGGATATTTGGTTGTAAAGATGATGATCACGGTTTTCTTGAGCTGGATAGAGACTTTCCGTATAAGAATCATGGTGTTTTGACCCGAGAAAAGGTTGCATCTCTTCTGAGACAATCTGATGTGTTCGTAGATTTTTCAACCTACCAAGCCTTTGGCCGGACCGGACTGGAAGCAATGGCATGTGGGTGTGCTGTCATTTTACCTCTAAAAGGCGGTGTCCATGAATATGCAATTCATGGAGAAAATGCCTTGATCGTGGATACCGGCTCCAGGGAAGAATGCTATAATGCACTGGACCGGATGGTGGAAGATGACATGCTACGCAGTAAACTTATTGACAGAGCCTTATTAAAAGCTACGGAATATTCCATTTCCCGGTCCGTTGTCTCTGAAATTGATATGCTAACAGAACAATGGAATAAAAGGTTCCTGTCAAGAAATATTCCAAAAGTCGATAGAAAGGGGAAGATAAGGCTCCACAGCCTGATCGCCTGTTCTGACGTATCCTATGCACCCGGGTCCTATTATATTCGCCATTATCAACCTTTTACCCATCCTTTGTTCCTGGATAAGTTTGATTTTACAGCCGTTAACATGGATGAGGTATTTAACTTAGATACTGATATTTTGGTAGTTCCCCGGGTTACATTGGCTGGTGAAAAAATTGCTTATAAATTGTTGGACCATTGTCAGAAAAACGGTATAAAAACGGTTTATGAAACCGATGATAATTTATTCGACTTGCCATTGAATCATTTAGAATCTGCAAAATATAAGACGGCCATGCCTGCGGCAAAATTATTTGCTGAGAACGCAGATTTGATTATTACATCATCCGATAGACTTAAGGAAAATCTGATGATGTATAATGATAATATTCAGGTGATCCCCAATGCCCTGGATGAAAGACTCTGGCAACCCTTCCCTACACCAATCAACATAAAAAATATACAGATAAAGCCCCAGGTGAGAATACTGTATATGGGGACCTATACGCACCTGAATGATCTTTTGATAGTTGAAGAGGCCATGAAAAAAATACTGGATAAATGGGGGGACAAGGTTGCCTTTGACGTTATCGGTATCACCAAGGGTCAGAATAACCTGGAGTGGGTTAACACAATCAAAATTCCCAGTTCCAACTATAAGAAATTTGTAAAGTGGTTGTGTAAAAAATCCTGCTGGTCCATTGGCATTGCCCCCCTTGAGGATACGGAATTTAATAATTGTAAAAGCTATATCAAATATCTTGATTATGCGGCATTGGGTGCGGTGCCTGTTTGTTCAAACATTCTTCCCTATCAGTCCGTGGTACAGACAGGTAAAAATGGTATTTTAACAGATAATGATACCGATTCCTGGTATGGGGCACTTAATAGCTTGATCGAAGATGAGCTTTACCGGGTGGAGCTTGCTACTAATGCATATCAGTGTTTTTTAGAGCGGCATACCCTCAGGACAGAAATAAAAAAATGGGTTGATGCGTTTCATATCCCTTATTAAACACTATTTTTCTTAATTTTATGGCTCATAGCGGATTCGTGTGATTCCATGACAAAAAGTTTCACACAATTTTGTGATAACTTAATAATTTCAGAAAATTCGGTTTTTAGAAAACTGCTTGTCTTAATGATTTTCACACTAATCCACGATGAGCCAATTTTATTAGTAGACCAGGGATGTGTACCAATGGAGGCCAGGGATTTTGTCTTAAAAAACAAATTCCAGCCATTTTACGTCCAACGTTGAGATAGGCTTCGTCAGGATTGGAAAATTTCAAACGATGCTTCTGGCTGGCGTTGGGAAAAAGCGCCCTTTGTATGGAAACTGGGCAAAGGTATACAGGGGATATCGATTTATACCCGCAGGTCAATGCCCATTGATCAAATTAGATTGAAGTAGGTTAAAAATGAAATATAAGTTGCTTAGCTGTGATATCATCTTGCCGGTGTATAACAGTCTTGCCTATGTCAATGAGTGCATTAACGCCATATTGGAAAACACAAAAGAATGCCCCTACACATTGCATATCATAGATGATTGCAGTGATAAATACACAACCGCATATCTTCAAAAATGTGCCGTTGAAAATTCTCAGATCATACTGCATCAGAATACGGTCAACCTGGGCTTTTTGAAAAGCTGTAATAAAGGATTTTCCAAGGGCTGTTCTCCCTATGTGCTGCTTATTAACAGCGACGTTATTGTGACCCCATTTTGGTTGAATAAAATGATCGAATGCGCTGAATCTGATCCGCTGATTGCGTCCGTAAATCCTTTTACCAATCAAGCTGCAAATATTAATCTTCCAATGCCTTCCGGTGCAAATTTTTATTCAATGGATTCAATTCTAAAAACACATCCTGTAAATGAATACCCGGATGTGGTAACAGGGGTTGGTTTTTGTATTCTCTTCAAAAGGAATATTTTAAATAAAGTCGGCCTTTTTGATGAAGTTTACAAAAAAGGATATTGTGAGGAATCTGATTTATGTATGCGTCTTACCACAAATGGATACAGGACTGTCGTTGCCCCTGATGTCTATGTTTATCATAAGGGGAAGGTCTCATTTTCCAACTCAAGTCAATCCTATAAAGAGAACAGGAAAATTTTTGACAGGCGCTGGGGGAGGGAATATAAACGGCAGTTTAACAAATTTGTCTTGAAAAATCCGTTGGAACCCTATCGAAGGGCTTTACGGTTTGAGAAAAGATGGGCTCCTGAACCCTGTTTAAGGGAAACATATCGACAAATACGAAATAAGGTGCGTGGGGATGATTATTGGGGAGCCATTAAAGCGACTGCCATTGGCATTAAAAGATTGCCGTATTCAAAACAAGATCTTGTTACGGATACGGCAGTTCAAAAAGTCTCAGTACCAGGGAGACTTCGGGTTGTTTATGTTTTGCCCTATTTGACCATAGCTGGCGGAGTTTTGTCTGTTGTCCAATTGGTAAATGAGTTGATTTTACTGGGGGTGGATGCAAAAATAGCCGCTTTACGGGACTATCCTGAGATTTATAATTGGAAATTTTATGCTTCTCCCATCATTTACAAAAATGAATCTGATTTAATACAGAATTTTCCCAAGGCAGATATGGTTGTTGCCACTCATTTTTCAACAGTTCCATGGGTGGAAAAGATAATCGATTCAGGCCGTGTAAAAAAGGCTTTATATTTTCTCCAGGACTATGAAAGTTGGTTTTTTTCTAAATCTGATAAAAAATCCCGTGGACTTGTTAAAAAATCTTATGGTTTGATTTCCCATAAGATTGTAAAATCTGACTGGCTTCGGGGAATGATCGAAAAAGACGGGTATTTTGCCCATAAAATACGTTTGGGGATGGACCTTTGCGTATTTTATCCCAGGGATAAAATACAATCTAACAGGCCCGTGATCCTTGCCATGGCCCGTCCAAGAACGCCCCGGCGTGGATTTTCAAATTTGATTGAAGCATTGAAAAAGGTAAAAGAAAAATCGTTGGAAACAAAAATTGTATTTTTCGGAGATGATTTAAGCTCCCAAACAATCCCATTCCAATATGAGGACAAAGGTGTTATCTCTGATCAGGATACGCTTGCGCAACTTTATTCAAATGCAGATATTTTTATTGATTGTTCTGATTTCCAGGGATTCGGGCGACCCGCCCTCGAAGCAATGGCCTGTGGTACTGCTTGTGTGCTGACCAATGTCGGTGGCGTTTTAGAATATGCTGTGGATGGGGAAAATTGCCTTTTGGTTCCACCCAAAGCGCCTGAAGAACTTGGGATAGCTGTTTTGAGACTTATTGAAGATGACGATTTGAAAAAACGTCTGATTGCGGGCGGCCGGGAAACCACAAGGGATTATTGTCATAAACGGGAGGCAAAACAGACTCGTGATTATATTTTGGAGTTACTTAAAGACAAAGATAACAAAATTTGAAACTGGTCAATCAAACCTTTGCAGTTTATGAAAAAAAATATAAAATATAATTCTGATCAGCCCTTTGTGGAAATTCTGCTTTCCACCTATAATGGTGAGGCTTATTTAAAGGATCTCCTTGATTCTATTTTTGATCAGACATATAAAAACTGGAGAATAATTATACGGGATGATTTGTCTTTTGATTCTACGCCGGGAATCATTGATGCCTATGGGAAAAACTATCCTGACCAAATTAGAATCCTGGATAACCCAGGCGTAAATCTGGGTCCTTCTCAAAGTTTTCATTTACTTCTTGAGGCTGGTAGGGCGGAATGCATGGCTTTTTGTGATCAAGACGATTATTGGATGCCCGATAAGCTTGAAATTCAAGTTGGAAAGTTAAATGAGGCAGAAAATAAATTTGGAAAAGATATTCCCCTTCTTGTTCACAGTGATTTGCAGGTGTATGACAATAACATGACGATTATGTCCGATTCATTTTGGGCATATCAAAATATCGCTCCCGGTGAAATGAAAGATATCAGATGTCTTTTGGTCCAGAACTTTGTAACAGGCTGTACTGTACTGATAAACAGGCGATTGGCCGATATCGCAATCCCCATACCACAACAAGCCATCATGTTTGACTGGTGGCTTGCTTTGTTAGCTCAGGAATTGGGCAAAATAATCACCATTCAAACTCCTCTGGTAAAATACCGCCAGCATGGTAATAATGCAGTGGGTGCCAAAAAATGGGGATTTAATTATGTTATTTCACAAATTTTTGAAAAAAAAAGTTTATGGAGAACATCTTTGGAGAATACATGGTTCCAGGCAGATGCCCTGATAAACAGGTTAGAAAGTGTTGGGGTTGAAGATCATGACATCATACAACAATATAGCAGGCTGTATGAAAAACCATGGATCACCAGGAAAGTATTGTATATGATGCTTGGCATAAGGAAATACGGGAACTTGAGGCAGTTTATAACGTGGTTGTTAATATAGAGGCATTTAGGGCGCATTCCCATTTTTTGGGTCGGAATTTTAAGTTTTTGATTTATAAAGACATAATTCCTGAGTCAATTCGCGTCTGATCTAATAAAATTAATAAGTTATAGACGGTTCCGGGGAAATGGGAATGCGCTGGAATTTATCAGGTTTCAGACAGGAGTCTTTTTTGACAGTTGGAAATAACCTTGTCCCTATACTGTTTTTAATTTTTCCTTGACTTTCTTTGACCATTTTAATATCCGTGTGCTTTATATCTCAAAGAGGTTTATGTGCAAAGGTATGGATGAGCCTGTTGATTTAGAATAGATCTCTGGATTGCAGATACACTATGCTGGATTTTAAATCACCAGACATCAATATATTGTGTGCTTATTTTTCAAAAAGCGACTAAATCAACAGGCTCATGGATAGACGTAGTTTGGCCTTTATTTTTTTAAGCGATAGGATGTGATTTTGGCTTTTACAAATTTTTTTAATAGGTTGTTTAACAATAAAAAAACAACGACCAAAGAAAAAGGGCGGCTTTTTTTTATTGGGAATAAACGATCGGGCACAACCATCCTTGCAAAAAAAATTAATTTGCATCCTGATATTTATATTACCCATGAAACAGATATTATTTGGATTTTATATAATTTGTATAATGGAATTAAATTTGAGTATTATTCAAAAGATGAACCCCACAGTACACTTGTTACTCTTGAAAAATGTAAAAAAATTTTAGATAATTATCAAAGCATGACTCCTTTGGAATGTTATGAAAAATGCCAGTATCACCTGATGGAAAACGGGACCCAGTGGATCAAACCAACCGAAAAGGTCCCTGTTTTGCTTGGAGATAAAAAACCAAACCAACAGAGTGAAGTTTTTGTAAATGACTGGACTTATGATTATTTTCCAAATACAAAATATATCCATATTGTCAGGCATCCTTTTGATTTTTTAAATAGTATTCCAAGATTATTACCCAAGTATGACCTTGGGCTCAGATATGGGTCATCAAAATGCAAGGACCCGAATATAATATTAGAAACATGGGCAGATTTTGAAGACCTTGTATTAAAAGAGAAAGAAAAAAAAAGGTTTCCCATCTGTACGGTACGGTTTGAGGATTTTTGCGATAATCCGGCGGAACAACTGTCAAAAATATGGTCGTTTACCGGGCTGTCCGTCCCTATGAAATTAAATGAAAAAATTAAAGAAAAAGATCGTTTTGGTATTATCCCCGGCGGATTGCATGAAAATTCCAGGGGGAATCATCTGGAACTGAAAGTGTCTAAAAAGGTTCGTCGTATTATGGAAAAGTATAATTATGATACAAATTTTTAAGTAAGGGACTTCATAATAAAACTACCCACTTTTGCATACAGCACTCTGGAGAGTCGGTATGAAGTTCATTTATATTGGGTATATTAATTTTCATGAACTCCCTAACGCTTTCATGGAATCAATCGTTTTTTTTTCTGATAAGTACCCACACATAATTTTTTTCGTGTTCTACGAGCATATATAATTGATATATAAGGATTTTATTCCGAAAAATATTTTTTCGGGTACTTATTACCCTCAGTTCAATAGCCATCGTAACGTACTGTAATCTGAATAGAATTTTATTTAGTTTTTTTATTTGTTGTTTTTTTATATCAATAAATTTAATCTGTTATAAAAGAATCATCGGGCTTGGTTCTAAGTTCGGCCACTTTTGACAGCGCACATCAGATAGCAACAATCAAATAATTGAATTTTAACATTATATTTAATTATTGACTGTTTGGTGCATATCCACTGGCCGACGTTAGAACCAACCCCGAATGGTCGAACCGATGGTTATTACGGTATCCTGTTTAAATTTTATGGTAAACATTGTTTGATATGGAAAAATAGATTTTCAGTGTTAATA
>Ga0307929_1002785_pt1 | contig 10797 bp, 8 predicted proteins | sample AceLakmetage1330_FD_203160 | JGI IMG/M metagenome (GOLD analysis project Ga0307929, IMG submission 203160) | Saline water microbial communities from Ace Lake, Antarctica - #1330 | ecosystem: Environmental > Aquatic > Non-marine Saline and Alkaline > Saline | place: Antarctica: Ace Lake...
ATTGGATTGGTCTCGATGAACATCATCTGAAATAGGGAATAGAGTTCATAATGATCCTTCCGGGCCTCATCCCACTTCCCATCCAGAGCGTTATGGACCATTCTTGATACAGCTCCTGGAACAATGTTCGCGGCTACCGATATCACTCCCTGTCCCCCCACCGCCATCATCGGGAGGGTTAGAGAATCGTCACCGGAGATAACGGTGATATCACAGAGATTTAAGATCTTATTAACCTGATCTACCGAACCGCAGGCTTCCTTGACGGCAACGATATTCTCATAAGTAGAGAGTTCCGCGATCGTCTCCGGTTCCAGCTTAACACCGGTCCTCCCCGGGACATTATAGAGTACCAGCGGGATATCGGTCTCCCGGGCTATCTTCCCGAAATGCTCAATCAGGCCAAGCTGGGTAGGCTTATTATAATATGGGGTAATCACCAGGGCGCCGTCAGCTCCCACAGACTGAGCATGGGCGGTCAACCGCAGCGCCTCCCGGGTGGAATTGGAACCAGCGCCGGCGATCACTTTTACCCGGTGGTTGACCTTCTCCACGGTGAATTCAATCACTCGGTCATGTTCTTCATGGGATAGAGTCGGAGACTCGCCGGTAGTCCCGCAGGGAACAATCGCGTCAGTACCATTCTCGATCTGAAAGTCAATCAACCTTCCCAGTGTCTCGTAATCGACTTCTCCTTCATTAAACGGTGTAACTATAGCCACCATTGCACCTCGAAACATAATAACCCCCTTTAAATACTTAACCCTCGTTCCACTCGGGTAAATAAATAGAACTACGAATTACACGAATTAACTTTAGAAATTTAAGCCAAATGTTGGCCCAATGCTTGCATGTTTTTATTCATTCTTATTTTCCCGGTCCCCCCCGAAGTATTAATCGGAGCAGGAAAAATATTAATCCAGATTAATCTCCCCAGCAAAGACAGTCGCGGCGGAGCCGGACATGAAGACGTGATTGTCTTCTTTCCATTCCACCATCAGATCGCCGCCCGAAAGATGGACCAGAACTTTTCTTCCGGTCCGGTCGGTGATAGCCCCCGCTACCGCTGCGGCGCAGGCGCCGGTTCCGCAGGCCAGTGTCCTCCCGGCACCCCTCTCCCAAACCTGGAAGTTAATCTCTTCCCGGCTGATCACCTGGATAAATTCAACATTGATCTTCTCCGGGAAGAGCGGATCAGATTCGATAATTGGCCCTAATTCTTCTACCGGGAGGTCCTGGTCATCTGGATAGAAGATAACACAATGGGGATTTCCCATTGAAATACAGGTTATCGATACCTGGTACTCTCCAAAGACGGCTGGATGGTCAATCACCCTCTCGGGAAGATCGACCGGAATCATCGGCCCGGAAAGCTCCGGTATTCCCATATCAACAATAACCCTATCACCGACGATCCGCGGACGCATAATACCGGCCAGGGTCTCGACAGTCATCTCATTCCCCTGAACCAGACCATGATCCCGCGCGTAGATAGCGAAACAACGAATCCCGTTGCCGCACATCTCCGGCTCTGTTCCATCCGAATTGAATATCCGCATCTTCAGATCGGCGCTCGTGCTCTGACCGACCGTGATAATACCATCAGCCCCAACCCCGAAATGTCGATCGCATAAGAACCGTATCTGTTCCGGGTGGAGATTGAGAGCGTCATCCTGATCATCGACCAGAATAAAGTCATTCCCCAGGCCTTGCATTTTGGTGAATTCTATTCTCATAATTCTAACCTCAAGAAAAGCCAGTCATCTATCCAGACCTTGCTCAAAAACCTTTTTAACCACGAAGAACACGAAGTTCACGAAGGAATATAGAAAAAACAGGAAAATTTACATAGTTTTCTTTGTTTTTCTTCGTGGTGAATAATTAGGTTTGTGAACAGAGAAAGTAAAAATACCTTTTCGAGTATGGTCTATTAAAGTTCTTCCTGAAAATCGGGGCGCTGCTCCCCGCGGATCAGGTCTATATAGGTCTCCCTCTTCTTTATCACCCGATACTGATCGCCTTTAACCATCACCTCTGCCGGACGGGGACGGGAGTTGTAGTTAGAACTCATCACATATCCGTAAGCTCCGGCACTCATTATCGCCAGGTAGTCTCCGGCGACCGGCTCCGGAAGCTGACGAGACGAGCCCAGGAGATCGCCGGTCTCGCAGATCGGACCAACCACATCAGCTTCAATCTCTTCGCAATCCCGCGGAGATACCGGGACAATCTGGTGATATGCCTGATATAATGCCGGACGGATCAGATCATTCATCGCGGAATCAATAATGATAAAATTTCTCCGGGCTTTCTTTTTGATATAAACTACCTGAGTCAGCAGGACTCCGGAATTCGCGGTGATAAAACGACCCGGTTCCAGAATTATTTTTAGCGGTAGCCCTTTCAGCAGAGGAGCAAGTGTCCTGGCGTAATCCCCGATCGCCGGAGGATCCTCTCCCTGATAACTCACCCCCATCCCTCCGCCGATATCCAGATATTTCAGTTCGATCCCCTCTTCTTTCAGTTTTCTGACCATGAAAATCAGAAGTTCCACACCTTCCCGATAAGGTTCGGTCAGGAGAATCTGGGAACCGATATGCATCTGAATACCTACCGGATTTATCCCGGGCAGATCACGGCAAAGCCGATAAAAATCCAGGGACGCTTCCGGATCAAGTCCGAACTTATTCTCGGCTTTCCCGGTGGTGATATATTCATGGGTCCGGGGATCGACATCCGGTGTTACCCTCAGGGCAACCGGAGCGGTCTCCCCCATCTCCTCCGCGATCTCATTGATCAGGTGGAGTTCCGGGACCGACTCAACCGTAAAAAAGAGGATCCCGGCACGAAGAGCTTCGGCAATTTCGCTGGAGGTCTTGCCTACCCCGGCATAGACGATAGTATCCGGTGATGCTCCCGCCTTAAGAGCCCGGAAGAGTTCACCGCCCGAGACAACATCAACCCCCACCCCTTCATCGATCAGAGTAGCGGCTACCCCCAGGCTGGAGTTTGATTTTAATGAAAAGCAGACCAGAGATTCTTTCTCTCCCCAGGCTCTCTTTACCTCATTAAGGCGGTCAACCAGATGCCGGTAACTATATACATATACCGGTGTCCCCACCTCCCTACCGATCAGGTCAAGGGGGACATCTTCACAGTAGAGGGTTCCGTCCCGGTAATTCCAGGATTTGCTGTTTATCTCCAATTTCATTTTGGGTCCTTTATTAGCCGCAAGAATGCGCATAATTCGCAAAATTTTATCTCAGCTAGATTTTAAAATTAATTGGACGGATCGGTCGGATCCGACTAATCGGACTTATGCTAGGCCTTACTCTAAAAGCCTTTTTAACCACGAAGAACACGAAGTTCACGAAGGAATTTGAATAATCAGGAAAAATTTCATAGTTTTATTTGTTTTTCTTCGTGTTCTTCGTGACCTTCGTGGTAAATATTTAGTTTTTTTGAACACAAATAGTTAAAAATACCTTTTCGAGTAAGGTCATGCTAGAAGCCAGCCTGACATCCTGTACACCACAGTCTTGACGAAGGCGGAAACCTGGCTAAACGATGAATGTTAATCATTCAGCCTTTACCTGTATGATCTTTCTGCTGGAGCCAGTAGCCGATTTGTCGTTCGACGCCTGGCCCGCCGTAGCCTTGGCAAAGGCTGGTTCTATGTTGGACGCCGTGCCCGCCGTAGCTTTAGCGAAGGTTGGTTCGACGTTCATCTTTTATTATCCAGCTTCTTCCTCCACCGGTTCAACTGCCGTCTCACCTTTGCCGGCGCGGTACTTCCTATGGTCTTCTTTCTCTGGATCGACGCCAGAGGATTCATCAGTTTCAAGGCCGGGCCATCGAAAGATGGAGAGAACCTACGCAGATCTTCCAGAGTAATATCCTCCGGGTTTCTTCCCTTTCTTATTGCCCAGCTAACCAGTTCTCCAACCAACCGATGAGCCTGATGAAAGGGAACCCGCTTCTCAACCAGATACTCCGCCAGATCCGGAGCTGAGGAGAAGCCCTTCTCGGCGGAGGCTTCAAGAGTACCGGCGTTAAATTTCAGAGTTCTGACAACTCCAGCCATAATTGCCAGAGAATCCCTGACGGTATCGAGTGAATCAAAGAGCGGCTCTTTATCTTCCTGGAGATCCCGGTTATAGGCCAGGGGCAATCCCTTTAATGCGACCAGGACCGAGATAAGGTTTCCATAGAGCCGCCCGGCTTTACCCCGGACCAGTTCAGCCGGATCGGGGTTCTTTTTCTGAGGGAGGAAACTGCTCCCGGTAGAGTATGCTTCATCAAACTCAACGAAATTAAACTCGAAAGTCGACCATAGAACCAGTTCCCCCGCCAGGCGGGAGAGGTGCATCCCGATCATAGCCAGGGCGGAGAGACTTTCCACGATAAAATCTCGATCACCGACCGCGTCAAGACTGTTGGCCGCGAGCCTCTTGAATCCGAGGAGTTCCGCCATGAGCTTCTGGTCCAGCTTTAAGTTACTCCCGCCCATCGCCGCGGATCCGGCCGGAAGAAAATCCATCCGCTCCCGGGCATCATCCAATCTGGACCGGTCGCGGGCCAGCATCTCAACATAAGCCAGCAGATGATGAGGAACCAGGACAGATTGGGCGTGCTGGAGATGGGTATAACCCGGCATGACCAGAGCCCTATACTCTATCCCCTTCTCCACCAGAGCGGACTGCAATCTCCGGATGAGTTCAATCAATCCGCCAATCTCTTCCTTCAGATAAATCCTGGTATCCAGAACCACCAGGTCATTGCGGGAACGGCCGGCATGAAGTTTCTCTCCCAGTTCTCCGGTCTTCTCTGCCAGCCTTCCCAGAACCAGACTATGGATATCCTCATACCCTGAGGAAAGGTCAACCTTTCCCTCCGCAATCTCCTTCTCGATCTCCTTCAGCGCTCTGATGATCCCATCCCTATCTTTAGTGGTAATATATCCCCCTTCTCGCAAGATACGGGCATGAGCGATACCGGCTTTAATATCCGCCCGGTAGAGACGCCAATCAAACGGGAGAGAAGAACCGAATCTCTCCATCAGTTCATCGGTCTTCTTCCGGAATCTTCCTCCCCAAAGCTTACCAGCCATCATGTGCCTCCTATAAAGTAAGTGCCTAAAGTGCGCTAAAGTGCCTAAAGTTGAAAGTTGTCGCCTTTGCCTATATTTGCCGACTAAGGTAACGAGGCCAGGGCGACAACTTTAGGCACTTTAGCGCACTTTAGGCACTTATAACTTTACTTGCTTTCAACTTCATTTTCTATCTTTTCTCAGCTTTGCCAATATCTTCAATCGAAGCGCGTTGAGGCGAATGAATCCGGTCGCGTCGCTCTGCTGGTAGACATCGTCTTCCTCGAAGGTCACCATCTCCGGATCGTATAGAGAGTTCGGTGACTTTCTACCGTTTACTGTGCAGTTGCCTTTATATAGTTCCAATCGAACCGTCCCGTTCACATTTTTCTGACTATCCGAAATTGTATTTCTCAGCAACTCCATCTCCGGGGAATACCAGAATCCGTTATAGGCCAGCTCCGAGTATTTCGTGATCAGGGAATCCTTGAAGTGAAATACTTCCCTATCCAGAGTAATCGTCTCCAGAGCCCGGTGAGCAATATGCAGTATGGTTCCGCCCGGAGTTTCATAAACACCCCGGCTCTTCATCCCCACATACCGGTTCTCAACGATATCAAGCCGTCCAATTCCATTCTCGCCTCCCAGCTTGTTCACCCGGGCCAGCAAATTAGCGGGGGAAAGCTCTTCTCCATCCACCGCGATCGGGATGCCGCCCTTAAATTCGATCTCAATTGTGGTGGGCTGATCCGGCGCCGCCTGAGGAGAAACACTGAGCACGAATATTTCTTCCGGAGGGGCATTCCAGGGGTCTTCCAGGATGCCGCCTTCAAAACTGATATGGAGGAGATTACGGTCACTGCTGTATGGTTTCTCCTTGCTCACCGGAATCTCAATTCCATGCTCCCTGGCGTAATCCATCAGATCGCTCCGGGATTTATAACTCCACTCCCGCCAGGGGGCGATGATCTTGATATCAGGATTAAGCGCGATCGCACTTATCTCAAAGCGCACCTGGTCATTACCTTTTCCGGTCGAGCCATGGGATACATACTCAGCCCCCTCTTTCTCCGCTATCTCAACCATCTTTTTTGCTATCAGGGGTCGGGCCAGAGAGGTCCCCAACAGATAAGTCCCCTCATAGACCGCGTTGGCCTGGAGCGCCGGAAAGACAAAATCCCGGACAAATTCTTCCTGAAGATCCTCCACATAGACCGCGCAGGCTCCGGTCTTCTCCGCCTTCAGAGCGGCTTCTTCGACTTCTTCCGCCTGTCCCACGTCAGCGATGAAAGCCACAACATCCAGACCCTTTTCGGTCTGGAGCCATTTCAGAATAATGGAGGTATCAAGACCTCCGGAATATGCTAATACTACTTTGCTCATAATTTAAACCTCTTGCAACTTTGTTTATCAAATTATTTAACCACGAAGTACATGAAGGTCACGAAGGGAACATAAAAAGAATGTACGATATACATCTTCCCTTTCAAGCAACTTCGTATTCTTCGTGCTCTTCGTGGTGGAAATACATTTTTTTAGAGTTTATTAATTCTATTTACCGAAAGGCGGATCTAATTATCTCTATCGCCTGATCTATCTCTTCTTTTTTAATGTTGCAGGCCGGCATGACCCGCAGGACGTTACCGGCGGTGCAATTGATGATCAAACCCTGATCGAGACATCTATCAACCACCGGTTTGCATTCCTGGTCAAGCTCCATACCCCGCATCAATCCAATCCCGCGGACTTCATTAATGACGGAGAACTCCGCCTTCAGTCCCATAAGTTCCTCCTGAAGATAATCACCCATCTTCCCGACATTATCCAGGATTTTCTCTTCTTCCATCACCCGGAAGACCGCCAGGGAAGCGGCACAGACTATCGGACTGCCTCCAAAGGTGGAGGCGTGGGTTCCGGGCGGAAGATACCCGGTAAACTCATCTTTTACCACAAACGCTCCGATCGGCAGGCCGCCGCCCAGTGCTTTAGCCAGGGTCATCACATCCGGTTCAATCCCGTACTGCTGAAAAGCAAAGTAGTCTCCGGTTCTCCCCATCCCGGTCTGCACTTCATCGACAATCATCAGGATACGCTTCTCATCGCAGATATTCCGAATGGCCCGCACATAATCCGGCCGGGCCATATTTACTCCTCCTTCACCCTGGACCAGTTCCAGCATAATTGCTGCCGTCCGATCGGTAATAACACCATTCAACTCGGAAAGGTCATTAAATGGAACATACTTAAACCCGGGGATGAGAGGACCAAACCCGGAGTGGTATTTCTCCTGACCGGTGGCGGTGATGGTGGCCAGAGAACGCCCATGGAAGGAAGCATTCATCGTTATGATCTCGAACCGGCCCTCGGGTTCACCGAATCTCCGGGCCAGCTTGAGAGCGCCCTCATTGGCTTCCGCCCCGGAGTTTCCGAAGAAGACTTTCCCGGGGAAGGCCTGCTCCACGATCTTACGGGCGAGAAGACCCTGCCATTCATTATAGAAATTATTCGGCATATGAAGCAGCCGGCCGGCCTGTTCTTTCACCGCCTTAACCACGGCCGGATGACAATGACCCAAGCTGCTCACCCCCCAGCCGGGAAAGAAATCCAGGTACTTCTTTCCTTCCGCGTCCCAGACCCACGACCCTTCTCCCCGTTCAGCCACTATTGGATTCCGAGTGTAGGTCCCCAGGACATATTGATCATATTCTTTTATGTAGTCTTCGGTCTTACTCATCGTTTTATTCCTATTTTTGGTTTTGGAACCAGGGCTTACGCCCTTAGCTATTTTCTGCCGCCCCGTTGGGGCTTTTCTTTGAACGTTGAGCAGCCTGCCCGCCATAGTGCTTGTGCTCGCATCCCGATTATTTCGGGGCATCCCGAACTTGATTCGGGGCTTTAGCGACGGCTGGTTCAGTTTTTATCTGTGTCGCCAGCTCTTTCTATCTGCCGACTGCCAGTGGCCACTCCACCAATGCATCGTTCGAAGTTGGAAGCACTGCCCGCCGAAGCTTTAGCGAAGGCTGGTTCGAAGTTCGATGTTCGACGTTCATCTTTCAATTAACGATCTCGGTCCCGATTCCTTTGTCGGTAAATATCTCCAGCAGGAGCGAGTGTTTGATCCTCCCGTCGATGATATGTATCTTCTTGACCCCATTCTCTAGAGCATGAAGACCAGCCGTCACCTTGGGGATCATCCCTCCGGCAATCGTCCCCTCTTCCATCAGGCGAATGATATCTTCTCTATTCAATGATGATAGAACATGTCTGTGATCCGATTTGGTCATAATCCCTTCCACATCGGTGAGAAAAACCAGTTTCTCCGCCTTCAGTTCCGCCGCGATCGCCCCGGCCGCCATATCCCCATTTATATTATATACATCTCCTTTCTTATCTTCTCCGAGAGGAGCAATCACCGGAACCCGATCGCGCCGGGTGATATTCCGTATAGCATCCACATCAATCCGGTCAACCTCCCCGACAAATCCGATATCAGTCGGCTTAGATTTGCCCGACTTGGCGGATAGCAGCGGAAGATGTTTATTAGCTTTAATAACCAACTCCTCCCGGCGGCATAACCCCACCGACCGACCGCCCATATCGTTGATCCGTGCACTTAAAGTACCATTAATTCCAGCGAGAATCTCCATCACAATTCCGATTACTTCCGAATCGGTTACCCTCAGCCCATCAATGAATCGGGGCTGTATCCCGGCTTCCTTCATTCTGCGACTGATCGCGTTACCCCCGCCATGAACCAAGACCGGCTTCATCTTAACCGCTTCCATAAACACCACGTCCCGAAGCACCCCCTCAATGCATTCCGGGGATATCATCGCGCTCCCCCCCAGTTTTATCACCACCACCTTTCTCTGAAATGACTGGATATATGGAAGCGCCTCAATCAGAACTGCTGCTTTCTCAATTATTTTCTTCACACTATCATTTCCCCGGGAAACTCCCGCTCCCATTTCCTATTTCCTATTCCTCATTCCCTAATATTTATTGATCTCCACATATTCCGGCGATATATCACAGGTATAGTAAAAATCACTTCCATCCCCCAATCCAAGATCGATTAAAATAGTTAGAGATTTCGATCTCAATTTCTTAGCGATGGCCGCGGGATCAACTTCTGACAATAGTCCATTCCGTATAATCTCGATTCCGTTCAGGGAAGTGGTTATCTTCTTCTCTTCAATCAACGCGCCGGAATATCCCAGGGCGGCCATAAGACGTCCCCAGTTCGGTGTCTCGCCGTAGAGAGCGCACTTAAATAGGAGCGAGTTGGCAACCGAGGCGGCAGCGGTTCGGGCATCTTCCCGGGTAGAGGCGGATTGTACTTCTATCTTAATTAACCTGGTCGCGCCTTCACCATCACGGGCAATCATTCGGGCCAGTTCACCGGTAACCAGATTGAGTGCGTCCTGAAAGACTTCCAGGTCATTACTTCCAGACTCAATTGCCGCCTGTGACTCTCCGTTAGCCATCATAATAACCGAATCATTGGTGCTGGTATCTCCGTCAACCGTGATCCGGTTAAAAGACTGAGCGAGGCTGAGAGAGAGAGAGGTCCTGAGCAAGTCGGCGCTAACCCCAAGATCAGTTGTCAGAAAAGACAGCATAGTGGCATGGGGCAGACCATCGACTGTCATCCGGGGATAGATCATCCCGGCCCCTTTCGCGATCCCCCAGACCCGACAGATTCTGCCTCCGATTTTAAATTCGACCGCCGCCTCTTTGGAGTGCGTATCGGTAGTCATAATAGCCTTGCTAGCCGAATCATTTCCGCCGGACTTGATAATCCTGGTCAGCCCGGCGATGCCAGTCTCAATCTTTTTCATCGGGAGTAGTTTCCCGATCCGCCCGGTCGAGCAGACCACGACTACTCCTGGATCAATCGACAGTCCTTCGGCAGTCAATCGCGCCATGCGTTCAGCATCAGCTTCTCCTTGAGGTCCAGTACAGGCATTGGCGCAACCGCTGTTCACGATAACCGCCCGGCATCGACCGCCGGCCAGAACTTTCTTATCCAGCCATACCGGCGCCGCCGCAACCCGGTTGGTAGTAAAAGCTCCTGCGGCGGCCGCTTCCGTCTCCGAGTAGATCAAGGCCATATCAGGTCTACCGTTCTTCTTAATTCCCGAAGCAATCCCGGCCCCCTTGAACCCGACCGGAAGTTCAGGGGTTTCAAGTTGTCTTATTTTGCGGTTTTCAATCATGATAATCACCTGATTATACATCTTTTCGGACAGAACTACTCCCCTCTCGTTGGCACCTTTTAGACAGGACCATCACGGTTAAAACTATTTCCCCCTACCTCTCCCACTTTTTATGACAGGACCATTGCAGGCAGGACTATTTGCCTCGCCTCGGAGCTTTTTGCCTTTAATCGTCCTGTCTGTAATCGTCCTGCCTAAATTCTTTTTGCCTTTAATCGTCCTGTCTATAATCGTCCTGCCTAAATTCTTTTTGCCTTTAATCGTCCTGTCTATAATCGTCCTGCCTAAATTCTTTTTGCCTTTAATCGTCCTGTCTATAATCGTCCTGCCTAAATTCTTTTTGCCTTTAATCGTCCTGTCTGTAATCGTCCTGCCTAAATTCTTTTTGCCTTTAATCGTCCTGTCTATAATCGTCCTGCCTAAATTCTTTTTGCCTTTAATCGTCCTGTCTGTAATCGTCCTGCCTAAATTCTTTTTGCCTTTAATCGT
>Ga0307929_1002786_pt1 | contig 10796 bp, 9 predicted proteins | sample AceLakmetage1330_FD_203160 | JGI IMG/M metagenome (GOLD analysis project Ga0307929, IMG submission 203160) | Saline water microbial communities from Ace Lake, Antarctica - #1330 | ecosystem: Environmental > Aquatic > Non-marine Saline and Alkaline > Saline | place: Antarctica: Ace Lake...
AGCAACCCGCCGACGGAAACCGAGGTTTCGCGCCCCGACAGGATCAGCGACTCCGGTCGCCCGCGCAGGTCGGTTGATACCAAAGGTTCGGTAATCCAACCCAGAATGTTTGACCCCGCTGCCGCCTGTTGCAGCAGCGCGTTGATCCCTTTAACCGTCACCCGGTCACTGGTCTGAACCGTCAGATCAACTGCTGAAACGCTGGCGGTCGGCACCCGGATCGCCCGGCCTTCAATGCGACCTTTAAGGCCCGGCAAAACCTGCCCCAGCAGATGTTGCGCACTGGTGGTGGTCGGCACCATCGACAGCGCCGCCGCCCGGCTGCGGGCAAAATCGCCGCGCGGCTTGTCGATTGTCGGCTGGCTGCCGGTGTAACAATGCACCGTCGTCATATGCCCGCTTTCAACGCCATAAGCATCATCCAGCACCTTCAAAAGAGGTGCCAGCGCGTTGGTGGTACAAGAGGCGTTGGAAACGATCCGTTGATCTTTCAGATCACGCTCATTGGCCCCCAGCACGACCGTCACCTCGGCCATTTCAGACGGCCCGGAAATCAAGACAGCACCCGCCCCGGCCTCAAGCCCGGCATTGGCAGCGCGCTGGTCGTTGACGGCCCCGGTACATTCCAACACCAGATCGACGCTGGATAGATCCAGCGCCCTGAGGCCAGTCTCGCGGTGAAACGGGATGGAGATGCCGTTGACAATCAGGCAATCCGGCCCCTGTTCCACCGCGCCGGGGAACGGGCCGAATATGCTGTCATATTTGAACAGATAGGCGCAGATATCCAAAGCGGCGATATCATTGATCGCCGCGATGGTGAAGTCATCACCGGCCTGCCCGGTCATGACCAGCCGCAGGATCGACCGGCCAATCCGGCCAAAGCCGTTGATCACAAGGTTGATTTTGCGCTCAGCCATTGCGGCAGACCTTGGGGCTTGGCGAGAACATCAGGACACCTCCGACTTGGATCACATCGCCGGGATCATCTTGCCCCTAGCGGCAAGTTGCAACCGCGTTCCACTGAACCTGTCGTCAAAAATCGACGTCCATCGCCACTCCGGCCACAACAGCCAGATCAACCACCGCCGAAGCGACGGCCAGATCCTGCAAGCCAACGCCGGTGCCGTCAAACAGCGTGATCTCATCATCGCGGGTGCGCCCCGGATGGGCGCCGTTGATCACTGCCCCAACCTCGGTAATGTCACTTTGCCCGATCAGCCCGACAGCAATCGCGTGCTGGCATTCGCCGATGCTGATCGCCTGCGCCACCTCGTCGGTGAACAGGCTGCATGATGCCACCAGATCGGCGCTGGCTTCCTGCTTGCCCTTGGTATCGGTGCCCATGCAGGCGATATGGGTGCCGGGGCTGACATGGTCCGCCGTCAGGATCGGCGCGAAAGACGAGGTGATGGTGATGATGACATCGGCCTCTTGCAGCCCGTCCAGGTCCACCGCCTCAAACGGCAGCCCGGCCTCTGCCGCGACCTCTGCGAGGCTGGTCAGCTTTTCAGGATGCAGGTTCCAGCCGATCACCTTGTCAAACTGCCGCTGCTCAAGGGCTGCGCGCAGTTGAAACGTCGCCTGATGCCCGGCCCCGACCATGCCGATCACCCTGGCATCCTTGCGCGCCAGATGGCGGATCGAGACCGACGAGGCCGCCGCCGTCCGCAACGCCGTCAGGTAATTGCCACCCACTATCGCCCGCACCTTGCCGGTGTCAGGGTCAAACAGAAAGACGGTGGATTGGTGGTTGATCTCGCCATGCCTGGCAAGATTGTTCGGCCAATATCCCCCCGCCTTCAGGCCCAGCGCCCGGCCAGGCCGGTCAAACCCGCCCTTGAAGCCGTAAAGCGCGTCTTCATAGCCGATCGCCTCCCGTATGACCGGAAAGTTATAGGCTTCTTTGGCCGCCATCGCGGCAAATACCTTTTCTACCGCCTCAAAAGACGCCTCGCGGGTCAAAAGTGCGGGGATTTCGCGCTCCGGGACAATGATCATGCTAATAGGCCTTGCCACGGGCCGAGACCGGCCAAACCGTTTCAACCTTGCCGTTGCGCACCCCGACATACCAGTCATGGACGTTGCAGGTGGGATCACAATGCCCCGGCACCAGTCGCAGCTTGTCGTTGACCTTCAACACAGCGTCCGGATCGGCAACCACACCATGTTCGTCGGAACATTTTAGATATTCGACATCATCGCGGCCAAAAACCGTCGGCAGACCGCTATCGACCGACTGCGCCTTCAAGCCAGCATCGACAATCGCCTTGTCCGCCTTGGCATGGCTCATCACGCTGGTCAGGATGAACAAGGCGTTTTCCCATTCGCCGGCATCAATCCGCTGGCCGTTTTCATCCAGAATCCGGCCGTAATCCGCATCCATGAACGCGTAAGAGCCGCACTGAAGCTCGTTATAAACGCCGGAATTGCTTTCAAAATAGTACGACCCGGTGCCGCCGCCGCCAACGATGTCACACTCCAGCCCGTTGCTTTTCAGCCCCTGCACTGCATCGGCGACCTGGGCAATGGCGATGTCCAGCTTGGCCTTGCGATCCGTATACAGATCCAGATGCTGCATCGCACCTTGATAGGCCTGGATACCGGCGAATTTCAGCCCCGGGGCTGCGTCAATCAGCTTGGCGATGTTGACGACATCCTGTGTGGTCGAAACACCGCAACGCCCGGCGCCGCAGTCGATTTCAACCAGCGCTTCGATTTCGGTTCCATGTTTCTGCGCCGCTTCCGACAGCGCCCTGACGTTGTCCGGGTCATCGACACAAACCAGCACCCGCGCGCCCAGTTTCGGCATCCTTGCCAGACGGTCGATCTTGGCCGGGTCCGTCACCTGATTGGACACCATCACATCCTTGATGCCGCCACGGGCGAACACCTCGGCCTCGGACACTTTCTGGCAGCAGACACCGCAGGCCGCGCCAAGATCCTGTTGCAGCTTCAGCACGTCAACGGATTTGTGCATCTTGCCGTGGGCGCGGTGGCGCATGCCGTGCGCCTTGGCATAGTCGCCCATTTTCTTGATGTTCCGCTCCAGCGCGTCCAGATCAAGGATCAGGCAGGGCGTCTGAATATCAGCCTCGTCCATCCCCGGCAGGGCTGGCACGTCAAAGCCGACTTCAAGGCCGGTCAGGTCTGTATGTGCGTTCATGGTATCTATCCTTTTTCAGGTTGCCATCCAGGGCAGTCGGTCAAGATCGACATTGCCACCGGTGACGATGACGCCGACGCGCTGGCCGGCAAAGATGTTTTTGTGCTTCAGGATCACCGCCAGCGGCACAGCACTTGACGGTTCAACCACGATTTTCATTCGCTGCCAGATCAGTTTCATCGCCGCCACGATCTCATCATCAGAGACCGTCAGGATATCGCTGACATGACGTTTGACGAAATGCCATGTCAGGTCTTTCAGCGGTACTTTCAGCCCATCGGCAACGGTCTGCGGCGCATCGTCAGCGATGATGTGACCAGCCCTAAAACTGCGGGCGGCATCATCGGCCTGCTCCGGCTCAGCCGCGTAGATTTTCATGCTTGGGGCCAGGTTGGACAGCGTCAGGCAGGTGCCCGACACCATGCCACCACCACCGATGGGCGCGATCACCGCGTCAAGGTCGCTGACCTGTTCGATCAGCTCCTTGCTGCATGTCCCCTGCCCGGCGATGACGCGCGGGTCGTTATAGGGATGCACAAACTCCGCGCCGGTTTCGCCAACAACTTTGGCAAACACCGCCTCGCGGTCGCTGGTTGATGGTTCACACTCCACCACCTTACCGCCATAGCCGATCACTGCATCCTTTTTCGCCTGCGGGGCGGTATGCGGCATGACGACGGTGCAAGGGATGCCCCGGCGCCCGGCTGCATAGCTAAGGCAGGTGCCGTGATTGCCGGAGCTATGCGTAGCCACGCCTCTGGCTGCCTGTTCATTGGTCAAACCGAATACCGCATTGGACGCCCCGCGCGCCTTGAACGCCCCGGCTTTTTGCAAGTTCTCTGCCTTGAAGAACAGCTTGGCGCCGGTCAGATCGTCCATATAGGTCGAGGTCAGAACCGGCGTGTGATGGATAAAGGGCTTGATCCGCTCATGCGCGATCAGCATATCCGCAAGGCTTGGGATGACTATATCAGACATCCCCCTAAGCCGCTTTTTCTGTTACGATAGAAGGGGCTGCACGGTAAACTTCTTGTGCTGCGGCAACGCCTGATCCCAACCTGATATCCAACCCCAGATCGGCCATGCACATCTCTGCCGTAGCGATGCCAGACAAGGCCATCACATCGGTCAGACTGCCAAGGTGGCCGATGCGAAAGACCTTGCCGGCAACCTGCCCCAGCCCAACCCCAAAGGCGACGCCGTATTTGTCGGCGGCATGGGTGACGATATCAGTGGCGTTAAAACCATCAGGCGTTTTGATCGCGCTGACCGTGTCGGAATAAAGATCAGGGGTTTCGGCGCAGAGGTCCAGACCCCAGGCCCGCACGGCAGCGCGCACGCCATCGGCGATCCGGTGATGGCGGGCAAAGACGTTTTCCAGCCCTTCATCCAACAGCATCTCGGTCGAATGCTTCAGCCCGTTCAGCAGGCCAACCGCCGGGGTATAGGGATAGCCGTTCGCGGCATAGCCTTTGCGCATATCGCGGATGTCAAAGAACGTGCGCGGCAGCTTGGCGGTTTCAACCGCCGCCATTGCGCGCGGACTGAAAGCGACAATCGCCAGACCAGCGGGCAGCATGAAGCCTTTTTGTGAGCCTGCGACCGCAATATCAACGCCCCAGTCATCCATGCGAAAATCCATCGATGCGATGGAACTGACGCCATCAACAAACAACAGTGCCGGGTGATTGGCCGCATCCAGCGCAGCGCGTACTGCGGCGATATCGCTGCGCACCCCGGTTGCGGTTTCGTTATGGGTGGCCAGAACCACCTTGATCTGATGCGCGCGGTCAGCGGCCAGAACCTCGGCATAACGATCCGTAGGGATGCCAGCTCCCCAAGGGGTTTTGACCACCTCAACCGCCAGCCCGTGCCGTTGGCACATATCAATCCAACGCTGGCTAAACATGCCGTTTTCCGCCGCCAGAACCTTGTCACCAGGCGACAACGAATTGCTGATCGCAGTTTCCCAGCCACCGGTGCCGGTCGAAGGGAACACAAACACTTCGGCGGTCTTGCTTTTCAGCACCGCTTTCACGCCAGCAAGTGCGGGATGCAGAATGTCAGCAAACAAGGACGAGCGGTGGTCAAGCGTCGGAATATCCACCGCTTTGCGCAAAGATTCCGGCATATTGGTTGGGCCGGGGATGAAAACCGGGTTTTGAAAGCTCATGGCGGGGACTCCTGTCTTTGGTTTCCTGACCTTAACGCGAGCCTTTCCAGCTTGCAATTTTTTTGAAAAAATATGCCATAATGTGGAATAATCGAAATAGTTGCATTATAACAGATGCTTACATTTTTCACTGGTCAGAAAAGCATTTCATCTATTTACTGCGGCAAAATGGAACAATCGGGAAATCAGGCGGATGAACAGCGAAAAACGCACCCGGGGGCGGCCAAAAGGGTCAATCGGCAGTGCCGGGGCGACGACGATCCAATCACTGGACCGAGCGTTTGATATTCTGGACGCTTTGGCCGGGCATCGCGGCCTGACGCTGACCGAGCTGGCGGAAACCACCAGCCTGTCGCCCTCCACCGCCTACCGCATGCTGGCGACGCTGGAAAAACGCGGCTTGGTCGAAACTGATCACGCGGCGCAAACCTGGCATGTCGGGCCACAGCTGTTTCGCCTGGGGTCGGCTTTTTTACGCCGCGACGGCATTGTTGAACGCAGCCGCCCGGTGATGCGCCAATTGATGGAACAAACCGGCGAGACCGCCAATCTGGGCATCGCCCGCGCGGGCGAGGTTCTGTTTGTCAGCCAGGTTGAAACGCCGGAGACTATCCGCGCCTTCTTCCCGCCCGGCACGCGATCGCCGATGCACGCCTCGGGCATCGGCAAAGCGATCCTGTCCTGTTATCCCGAGGATCGTTTGGCGCAGTATTTCCGCAAAACTGATTTAACTGGCTTTACCGAAAAAACCATCACGGATGAGGTGTCGATGCGCGCTGATCTGGATCGCATCAAGATACGCGGCTATGCCTATGATGATGAAGAGAAAACCCAAGGCATGCGCTGCATCGCTGCGGCGATTTTTGACCATATCGGTGAGGTGCAAGCAGGCATCTCTGTGTCCGGCCCAACCCACCGGATGACCAGCCTGCGGATTGCTGAAATCGGCAGCCTGATCGCCCGCGCCGGGCGCGACCTGTCCCACAGCCTTGGCGCACCTGAAGTGACGCGTTAACGCTGAAAGCCGCCCAGCTTCATATGCCGGTTGACGTCTTTATACAGAAGATAGCGAAACGGCCCCGGCCCGCCAGCATAGCAGGCTTGCGGGCAGAAGGCGCGTAGCCACATGTAATCGCCGGCCTCTACCTCGACCCAGTCCTGGTTCAGGCGGTACACCGCCTTGCCTTCCAGCACATATAGCCCGTGTTCCATCACATGGGTTTCGGCAAAAGGAATAACCCCGCCAGGCTGAAAGGTGACGATAGTGACATGCATGTCATGGCGCAGATCATCCATCGGCACGAACCGCGTCGTCGCCCAGGCACCGTTGGTATCAGGCATCTGCGTCGGGGCGATGTCCTGTTCGTTGGTGACAAAGGCGCCGGGGGCGTCCAGCCCGTGCACTGCCTCATAAGCCTTGCGGATCCAGTGGAATTTCAGCGCGGCCTTGGTGTTGTTCCAAACGGCCCAGTCACAGCCCGGCGGCAGATAGGCATAGCTGCCGGGGCCAAGTGCGTGGTCCTGGCCATCAATGGTCAGGCTGCCGCTGCCTTCAACCACAAACAGAACCGCCTGTGCTGAAGCGTCACTTTCCGGCCGGTCGCTGCCACCTCCTGGCGAAACCTCGGCAATATATTGCGAAAAGGTTTCAGCAAAGCCCGTTAAGGGACGGGCCAGAACCCAGAACCGGGCCTTTTGCCAATTGGGCAGGAAACTGGTGACGATATCCGAAAACGTGCCTTTGGGGACGACGGCATATGCCTCGGTGAACATGGCGCGGTCGGTCAGAAGTTGGGTCTGCGGCGGCAGGCCCCCTTGAGGGGCGTAATAGGGTGACTTGGCCATTTGCTATCCCATCTCTTGCTGTATCACAGTCATTAGAGGCGGAAAGCGCTTGATGTCCAACCAGAATTCGTCAGGCGTTTGCCTGAAGCTATGGCTTGGAAAAATTGAAAATGCGGTACGGTTTGACCCCGGCTGGGTTTAAGGAAACTCTATCAGGTCAACCAAAAACAACACATCCTGGTAATCCATATCACCACCGTTGGTCATGTCTTCAAAGCCCAGATACATGCCATCGCCCGCCGCATTGATGCCCGAGATCGCGTGGACCTGACCATCGGCGTTCAAACCGCTGGCATAGGCGTGATAGATTGTCTCGGAATTTGCAATACCATCTTCGGCCAGCACGATCGTGTTGCCATCCGAGATGTTGGCAGCCGCATTACTGGCATTCACAAAGCTAAGCGCTGCACCCCCAAGGCCTGACGCCCAGGTCGCCCCGTCCTGCACCAAAAAGAAGCCCAGCATATTGCCGGCATCAACACCTGTAATGGTCGCGGTGGCTGACTTGTCCGCGTTGGTGTCGGTCACGACCAGACGGGCATCAACAATCGCACCGGTCGCGTCGATTTCATAAACTCCGAGGGTGTTGTCAAAGGATGAAAAGGCGGTGTTTTGCAGCGTCACCCGGTAATTGGCGACCCCGTTGCCGGTTAAAAATAGCTCATTCGTGATGCCATTGGCGGTGCCGGAAATCGCGCTCATCTCGGTCAGGGTTGGTAAAAACGTCTCAAACGTAACGGTGGTTTGGCTGCCGGTCTTGATCGCCAAGAAGGTGCCGGAGCTGAAATCACCGGTCAGGGTAAAGGTGCCGTCAACGCTGCGGTCATTGTTGGTGTCGATGCCGATGCTGACATTGCCGGTCCCGGTCGTAACCTCCCGTTGATTGACCGCAAGATCGCTGAAAACGATCGTATCATCCTCGGTGAAATCAACCACGGTATCGCCGAAAATATTGGCAATCGTGTCCATCCAGATGTCGGCCCCATCGCCCAGCGTCAGGCTGTCAGTCCCGCCGCCACCCATCAGGGTATTGGCGCCAGCATTGCCGATCAGAGTGTCATTGCCGCTGCCGGAATAGGCGTTCTCAATCATGGTGTCGCGGGCGATTATAAGGTTGCCTGTCAGGCCACCAATACTCGAAATCGCTTCGGCATTGAGGTCGATCCGTTGATCAGCTACGGCTGACCTGAAATCAAGCAGATCCGTGCCACCACTGTCGATCAACGTCATCGCGACGCCTGTAGAAAGCGACGTCAAACCGTCGTAATAGCCACCAGCGGTGGAGTTTTCGCCGTAAACCGTATCGCGAACACGCAGGTCAGTTGCAGTGCCGTAAAGGTTTTGAATGGCAACGATGTCGGCAATCATCGGTGTCACGATGAAAGCAAGTGATGCCGCGATTGACGTGTTCTGGGACTGCGCCATGTAAGACATGATCGAGGCCTGCCAACTGTCGTTGATATAGTGATTATCAACGCCGTAAGCCGCGGCACCGTTGTAGTTGCCGCCATGCCCAAGGCCAATCGCGTGGCCGATTTCGTGAATGTAGGTCTGGAACGAGTAGGTATCCAGCGTGGTGCCATAAGTGCCAAGCCACGCGGTTGATACATTGACGAAAGAGCTGGTGATCGTGTTGCCGGACACAATCGAAGTGCTGTAAGCGCCTGCTGCATTGTCATCAAAGGTGATCTGCGCGCCCGAAGTGACCGTATTGAAGTTGATGCCCGACACAAAGGTCCAGGCCTCAAGTGCTGTCGTTGCAAGGGCCTGGCCATCTGCTGTCAGCGCCGAAATATCGACGTTCAGTGTACCACCCGGGGCGACCGCGAAGCTGCGATTGACCAGTGAAAAGCTGTTCCAGAAACCGTCGGTCAGTTGGGCTGCGATCTGGTCAATGGTGTATTCGGGCAACGCCACGCCGTTGGAAACGCTGAGGGTGTAATTGCCGGACGAGACACCGCCGGAACTGGTCACCCCCAAATAATAGCTGCCGGCCTCAGCGAATGTCAGGGTGGCGCGGCTGGCGTTTCCCGGACCGGAATTATCGTCATACGTGACCTGATTGCCGGCGGCGTCAAAAACAAAAAAGTTGGGATCAAGCGCGCTGCCGCTGGTTGCGGCAGCATCAAACTGCAATGTCTGGCCTGCCGTGACGGTCAGCCTGACAAGATCCTGATCGCTGTTCGACGAAATGCTGCCTGAAAACTGGTCATTGACGCCAATCGTATAAGGGGTCGCCAGGGTCCAGGGCGCGTCGGTAGTTTCAAGAGTAACGGCAGAGGTCATAGCAGGCATCATGGCATTTTTCCAATAATCAGCGCGGCGGCGGTGTCAAATAAACGTCGTGTAAGGTTTAAGACGGGCAGTACCCTGAAACCTATACGCGAAAATGCCAATCTGGCAATCGCCTAAAGGACTTTCGTGCCTGAAGATATGGCGCTTGGGGCACAGTTTTTGCGTTTGCGTCCCCGCACGCCAGACCGATCTGTGGTGCGGAAAACGCCATCTCAGGGGCTTATCAGATCATGCGCAAGACTGGGCTAAACGCCCCAAAACCTGCTGTTGGAGCGTTTTGCGTTTGATGTGAATCGCAAATCACCCCAAACCCGGGTGAATTGCGATGTAGCTGCATCAGATAAAACGCAAACGCTTTAGTTGCCAAGTTCAATCAGCAACGGGCCGAACACGGCTGTCAGGACCAGAACGATAATAATCGCCACGCCGTCATTGCCCGATGTCGGGGCGGAACCCGCATAGGCGTCATTTGGACCGGCAGCTACAGAAAAGGACAGAATCCCAGCGGCGACTAAGGCTTTAAGCTTCATGAATACCCCCAATGTTAATGACCCTCAGGGGCCATGCGCTTGCGGGGCCCCGTCGGCTCAGGAAAACGGGTGCGATCTGGGTTTCAGATCGACCTGGGGTCAGCCTAGCAAGTCAATTTCAGCAAATCAGTGCGACATATCGCCGGAACGGTGCCGCGAGGGCCGCGCAATCCCTAACGCGGGGAGCGTTTTGCCAAGATTCGCTGCAAGGTCCGGCGGTGCATGTTCAAACGCCGGGCGGTTTCGCTGACATTGCGGTCGCAAAGTTCAAACACCCTTTGAATATGCTCCCACCGGACGCGATCTGCGGACATCGGGTTTTCCGGCGGCGGCGGGCGATCATCGGCATTGGCCAGCAAGGCTGCCGTTACATCATTGGCGTCAGCGGGTTTTGATAAATAGTCTGTCGCGCCGATTTTCACCGCTGCAACCGCCGTTGCAATCGCGCCATAGCCTGTCAGCACTACGATCCTTGCATCAGGGCGCTTTTCGCGCAGCACTTCGACCACGTCCAAGCCGTTACCATCTTCCAGCCGCAGGTCAATCACCGCATAGGCCGGGGGGCGCGCAGTTGCGATGGCTTTGCCTGCCGCCACGGTCTCGACCGCTTCGGGCGCAAACCCGCGTTTTTCCATAGCGCGGGCCAGGCGGCGCAGGAACGGTTCGTCATCATCGACAAGCAATAAGGAATTGTCTTCGCCGATATCCTGCAACTCGCGCTCAGCCATAATAATTTTCCTGTCACATCCAAAATTAAGCACTTTCTAATATGTGCTTGCCGGATGGT
>Ga0307929_1002787_pt1 | contig 10790 bp, 8 predicted proteins | sample AceLakmetage1330_FD_203160 | JGI IMG/M metagenome (GOLD analysis project Ga0307929, IMG submission 203160) | Saline water microbial communities from Ace Lake, Antarctica - #1330 | ecosystem: Environmental > Aquatic > Non-marine Saline and Alkaline > Saline | place: Antarctica: Ace Lake...
AGGAACCGACAGCCCAATCCCCCGAATTGCCCCGGGCTATTAAGGACCAGTGCCTCTTACTACCCGAAAATGTACAGAAAACCATCGAAATCGTGTTCAAAAAAGACCTGATCTTGCTCTCTTTGGATCTTCCCGAAAAAGACGGGGAAGTAATCGTAGCTTATCAAGAAAAATACCCCTGTAAAGCGACTGCGGTCTATCTAATAATCAAGAAACCCGTGGAAAGGGAGCCGATGGACATTACATCCGAATCACTCCGGGTCGGTCCTTCCACACGATTATCCACCATCTACAACCGCGCTTTGCGGCCTGCACGAAACCGAAACCATTGCTGAAAAAGTGGAATCTCATTAAGGAGGTCTAATCATGCCCTACTCAATCAGCCAACGGATCCTGGACGAAAAGGCGATCCTCGAAGAGACGCTGTCACAGTTCAATCTTCACAGGATAGGAAATGAGTGGTGTTTCATTGGATGGCAAACCGCATCAATCAGGAACTGGAAATTTCAACTAAAGCTCCCTCTTCCCAAGTATTACCCGGACCAGATGCCCTATTTATACGTAACTGCGCCCACCGTTCTCAATAAGTGTGGGGGGGGGACCATAAACGAGATGGAATGCTCTCATTCCTTCCATACCGGAAATAGGGGTCCGCAAGGATGCGTAACCATTTGCCACTATAAAGAGTCCACTTGGGATGCATCCCACACATGCTTCGGTATTTTTACAAAGGGCATTCTCTGGATAGAGGCGTACGCAAGCCACTTGGTCACGGGTCGCACTATTGCGGATATTCTTGATGAATGGGCAAAGAACCAAGCACGAAGCTGAGAGAACAATTAGGAATCTGATAGAATAATTGAAGCAAAAGGTGTGACATTCGAAATCTAACACAAACAGATAAAAGCAAATCACCACATAGGGCAACAGGGAGATTGGAGTATATTAGGATTCTCCCATTTGATACAGCGCCGCTATTAAGCGGCCAAACCCACATCATAGGAGGTATTCATTATGGGGAGAGAAATGCAAAGATTATCAGAAATGATAGAAAACATGGCAAGAGGAAATGAGGTGCGGCGCAAATTCGTCGTTGACATGAGGGACAAGAAACTTGTTCCGAAATCGATAGAGGGCCATGACCCTGACAACGAGGTGGTCATAACCCCCGAGGACGCTACGCTTTACTCCATTGATTCCGGAGATTCATCAATGATCCTGGTCTCAGGAGAAATTGTTGAGAAAATGACCAAGGCGCGGGGTGAAAAAGATTTTTTTTTGCGTGCCGGGACGACGGCGACGTCTTTAACTTACTGAGTACAAACTCATCGGAAGGAGACGTTCCGGGCACCCTTGTCTGCGCACATGGTGAACAAGAACCGTCTCTTTCCACTATTGGAAAAGCCTCTGACCGGGTGAGGCTTTTGATTAAACCTGATCTGAAATCCAAATCTTCACGATCGGGATCCATTAATGCCACCGGCTACGTGAAAAAACATCAGGGATGGCAGGAGGCCAAGGTCCAGATTGTACCGGTAAGAGAGCAAATTTTTTCCCGATTCGGGGGGCTCATCGAAACCGACGCCATTTCAGGGAAACCGGTCCTTGTGGTTGGCGTGGGTTCAGGCGGGTCCCGCGTGACCCCTGAATTCACACAATCAGGGGTTACTGACTTCATCGTCATGGATCACGACCGAGTAGAGGTCGGGAACGTAATGAGGCATGTGGCACGATTATCGGATGTCGGAAGGTTCAAGACAAAAGTGTTAGCAGAACTGATAAGAGAAAAAAACCCTTACGCCAATGTGCGCACGCTGGAAGAAAAAGTTACATGGGACAATTCTGAGAAGGTCAGAGAATTGGTTAGACAAGCTGCAATCGTTCTTTGCTGTACAGACAACAGGCCTTCCAAACTCATCCTCAACCGACTCTGTGTGGAAGAAAACACGCCCCTGATTATCGCTGGAGCGTTCCGCAGGGCCTATGGGGGACAGGTATTGCGGATACGGCCGGGCGAATCGATGTGTTACCAGTGCTTCCTCATGATGCTGCCTGAGCAGTCAAATGATGAAGAGATCTCCAGTAGCGAGCAGGCACAGGACTTGGCCTATACAGATCGCCCTGTAGAAATCGAACCTGGCCTGTCAAACGACATAGCGCCCATTAGCACGATGGTGGTGAAGCTCGCCATCCAGGAATTGCTCAAAGATTCCAACACTACACTTCGATCACTTGATGAGGACCTGGTTGCGCCGATGTATTTATGGCTCAACCGACGCGAGGTCGATTCTCAGTTCGCAAACATCGAACCCCTCGAATACAATATCAATACATTCTCAATACTCAGGTGGTACGGCATTGATGTTAACCCGCACCCAGGGTGTCCGGTGTGCGGCAATTTTGAAAAATACTTGGCCGAGAAGGAAGGGATAGCGCTGCCCATATTGAAATGATTAGAACCTGATCAACTCCAAAACGATAAAGAGGAAACAAATGCAAAGAAAAACAATCACTTACCGAATAGGTGAAATTCCGGACCCCATGTACAGCCAGTATCAAATGGCGGCAGGAGGGAATGTCGTGGACGCTGTGGGAATTGACTTTGAACATCTGTCCCAGACACTTGCAAACATGTCTTTCGGGGCTCCATCACTTGAAATCAGTTTTTCATTCAACCCTTTAGCCACAAACCACAATTCACAATCTGGCCTCTCCATTTACTTAAAAGGTCACGTAATGGATAAAAGTGAGATAGACAGCCTTAAACTACTTTTGGAACAAGGACCGCTGGGCAGATTCTACAATCTGCAGGGAACCAACAACGAGGAACCGTCCTTAAAAGAATATAGCGCTGCCTGTTCCATTATCAGGCGCACACAGGCAGTCATTCCGCTCCATTCACCGGAATACAACGACAAAATTCCTCCCTTTTACTTCACGATCAGGCCCTTTGAAGCAGATAACTCCAATGATTACATGGCTCTTGACAAGGTCTTGAGCGGCCTCAGAGAGGAAGCGTATGTCCAACTTTTATTCCAATCCACAGATATCACCGATGAGCTGTCAAAACACACAGCCTACCTGTCCCGACTTCAATCGATTAACAGGGTATGGGATCGTGAAGAAGATGCCGGTTCCGGGTTAAGTAATTTTCTTGGAAATGATGTCTCTGAGTGGCGGTCAAGCCGGGACCAGGCCCTCAAGCCCCTGCGGTATACTGATCCACTGGCAGATGACATTCTGAGAGAACAGCGGCGTTTTCACGAAACACTGCGACTCCCGCACCTCCTTTTTCAGATAGTTGTGTTGGCCAAGACTCCGGGAGTCGCCCAACTGATAGGTTCAGTCGTGGCCAATTCAGCCTTCAAAGACGGAAGCTACCGCCTGATATCTTGTAGTAAAGGTGAAGAGTTATTCGATCAGCTTTTTCGCAGCGTGAAAGACTCCGATATTTTGGCCCCCATACCTCATAAAACCTTGTTTAAGAAAAAGAATTATGCCCTCTATCTTGGGCTGGAGCGCTTAGCCCATGTTGGTACCGTGGCAGAGCTCACCGGCATCTTCCGCCTGCCCGTGGCCTCCTTCACATCACCCCACTGCATCCGTATGAACACTGACCCCCCAAATGAAAGTGATCGGGACCTTATTGTGTTGGGGATCGACCAGGAAGGATCAAAACCCGCCCGAGGAATCGCCCTACCCCATGTATGCAAACATCTATTTATCAGTGGTCTATCCGGCTACACCAAAACAAACAGTATGATAAACATCATTATTCAGCTTCACCAATACGGCATCCCTTTTCTCGTCATAGAGTCGAAAAAAACTGACTACCGAATTCTTAAGACTTTTAAAAGCCAGAAGGACGTAAACGCGCGAAATCTCGCTGAAGCACTAGAAATCTACACCCCGGGCGATGGGACCATTTCTCCTTTCCGTATCAACCCGCTGAATGTGCCAGCCGGCATCTCAATAGACGAACACATCGACAACCTCCTCGGCTTATTCAATGCATCCATGCCCGTCTCTGGACCACTTCCAGCCTTGCTGGGCGAGGCACTCGAACGTGTATACGAAGACCACCCGGACAGGGAAAATCCCCCCATCATGGCAGACTTGGTAGCCGCAGCCGAGCGGGTCCTGGAAGAAAAAGGGTACTCACCTGAAGTCAACTCGGACATCAGGGCCGCTCTGGATGTGAGACTGGGTGTTCTTACCCGGCGTACTACTGGAAAGGTGTTTCAATGTAGGCAAAGTTATCCCGACATAGATCACCTCATGAAGGTTCCTGCGATCGTTGAGCTGGACCGCCTTTACCTGGATCAGGCGAATATCCTGACGCTGTTTCTTTTGATGCGCATTCGGGAATACCTCAAAACAGCACCACGTACGGAAAAACCTATCCGATATGTCATTATTCTCGAAGAGGCCCAAAATATACTGAGCAGCGCAGGGCCGGCAGTTGCATCCCCAGATGTCGCAGACCCCAAGGCCTTGGCCACCGAGCACGTTGTCCGTATGCTGGCCGAACTCAGAGGTTACGACGTAGCCATCACCATCCTCACACAAATCCCGTCAGCGGTAGCGCCAGAAGTGATCAAGAGCACGGCTTCAAAACTCGCCTTTTGCCAAGTCGCTGAGCCGGACAGAAAGGAGCTGACCGCCACTATGCTTTTGAACCCTTCAGAGTTTGAAGACCTTGCACGTTTAAAGCCCGGAGAAGCGTTCTTCCATACCGAAGGATTCCACAAGGCACGGAGAATCAAGACCCCGAATCTCCACTATAAATTCGATTTCGGTGCCCTCAAATATAGTCATGATATCCTACCCTATATCCGGGGTGATGAATGGTATCGGGAAAACGCACTATCGCGAGTAATGGATGAATTATCGTTACTCAGGGAAAAAATGGATGCTTTTGACGATGAAAGAATTCCGATCACCCATGGATTCAAGGCGGTGCTCGGAGACTACGAACAAGTCCTGGTTCAGCAAGCCTCTGATAGCAAATCCAGGAAAGTGGGAAATCTAAAACTGAAAGCCCAGGAATTGCAGAAACACCTCTCGCATGCATACACATCATTTGTGAGAAATTCATACAGGAGGTACCTGAGCAGCGATACGACCGGTGAGCTTGATAACACCGCTACAGCGGAAGTGAGAGATGACTTAATGGATCGATTTGAATCAGTCATTGATCCAGGCGTAAAGAAGACATTGCAGATGATGAGAGATTTCATAAATCAAACTGACACACAAAAAGGATAGGAGGTGAGACAATGGCAAGACGAAGCGACATTCGGAGACGACCCGAGGTAACCGAGAAAATTGAAACCAACAAAAAGTCAATGGACACAAAAGAAAATAATCTCGGCACCATCGCCTCAGACGTTGAAACCGTGAGGCAAACCCTTGAAAACCTCGAAGGAGGCACCGTAGATGGTTTCGATGAGACAGAAAAAAGCATCGAAGCCGCCGAGGACGTTACAATCGAGGTCTTTGAAAAAAAAGATGATGAACTGGAAGAGGTACAGTCTGACACCGAGGAATTTGAGGGCGAGATCAAGGAAAACCGAAACTCAGCCGAGTCGGACCTTGGAAAGCTCTCTGATGCAAGCGGGAAAATCGATACCACAGAAACAATAAACAGACTGGTCGAGGCGAAGGAGACCGTCATGCGAGATATGGAGTTTTTGGCGGCAGAGATAGACCGGGCGCTGGATGCAAGAGAAAAGAGCGATGCGGTCCAGGAAAAGCATCGAGCCAGAATCCAGAAAGGAGGAAATCGGTAACATGGAACAAGAAGAGACGACCCAAGACAAAAACACAAAGGAATACAGCGAATTGAAGCTCGAAGATCTAGATTCTTACATCAAGCATATAGAGGCTGTATTGGACGAGCTCTTGTCAAAGGCCACCCAGTTACCCAAGGTAGACGAGCATGGGAACTCGGAATGCCCTTTTGCCGAAAAGCTGTTCACGTACAAGGAAGAAGCAGTTGAGATGGTGAAAGAAGAATCTAAAAAACTGCGGCCTTACCTTGAGATGGTCAAAGAAGAAGTAGAGAGGTGCCATCAAAATCTTGAGCAAATCCGAGTAGACGGATCCAACCTTGAGCTGTACGAAACAAAGGAAGAATACAATTTCGCCAGAGAAGCCCAGCAGCACGAACTGGACCGTTTCATCGGCCTGAAAAAAACGCTGATTGATTTGCTGATCAGGAAAGATGAATTACTCACAATGGCTGGAGAGGAAAAGCGTAAATGGCCGCTCGGAAAACCAAGAAGAAATGAACACTTTGATCCAGAAGCGGTTCTAAATGCAGTTCTTGACGGCAACTCTGATCCGCTTCGCGACCCTTTTGATCCTGCGCCCTTACCCTCAAGAAATGCCCATACCAGCGAGGTCAACAGTCTTATGAGCTTAGGGCCTCTGGGCTGAAAGTAGGCTGAAAAACTACCTTACTACAAGGGGTACACAAAAATGGAGCGTCAACAAACGGATTCGATCCAGAAATCAAACGATGTGCTGTTGGGTGCCGGAGGGACCCACCCGAACGTAAGCGTCTTCGACATTGATTCCGGGAAAATCAGCACGCTGAACGAGCTTCCCCATGGACACAGCGTCTACGCTATCGACATCGATTTTGAAGAGGGCATGATTGCGCTGGGGACCAAGGAGGGGGTGATCAAAATCGTGTCTGACCCCGCGAGACAAAAACCTGAAGCCGCGACACCTCGCACCCTGATCCAGGGAGCCCCCTTGCTATCGGTATACTGGATAGGAAAAGCGCTCCTGGCCGCCAGCGACAATGCCAAAAGATGCCTCCTGTGGAAAACAGACCAAGAAGTCATTTTGGAATCGCTGGAGGTGATGGGAAGCTCCATCTGCTGTATGACAAAACCGGATAACGACACATTAGCAGGACTTTCATCCTCGGGCGAACTGCATCTCTGGCATCTTTCAGATCAACAACTGTTTAAAGTCATAAAAGGACCGTGCCCGCCCCCGATAAAAGCCCTGGTACATATGGTGTACTGGCTTGGCAGACAAGCACTGGCTTGGCCCGGACAGGAAGGGCGCTTAACCCTTTTCGACCTCAAAACGGAGCAATTAGTGCAGATAGATGCCCATAGAGGGGACTTCTATGCCATCTCAGCTCAGGGCGACAATCTTATAACCACAGGGATGGAAGACGGCAGGCTGAAAATCTGGATGGCTGACGCTGATGAGTGCGTCCAAGATTTTAGTGTTCCCTATGGCATCATTTCAACGGCCATCGTGAAAACAAAAGAAACAGCTATCATTCTCGTTGGGAAAAAGGGCACTGCCACCCTCTATTCAATCGAGAAAGACAAGGTGCGATTCATCAGAGAGGTCCCTGGAAAGGACTATAGGACAGTTAAGTCCCATCCTTGGGAGACGATTCTGACATTTTACGACCAACAGCGCTCGATGGAAGTTGAAAAAATACTCGCCGAAATCCGGACCAGTACCGGCCGGGTTGCGAAGGGAGTGATAGAGGCACTTCACTCCCGGCTGATCGATCTTGGTTATGAACACATTTCCCTGGCTATTCGAGCAGACCAAGCCAACCAAGAGGGCGATATCGTTGAAGGCATCAAATTGCGATCTAACCTGGTGGGCATTCTTCCCAGAAACGTTCCAGGTGCCTGCCCCGCCATGGAAAAGTATGCCGCCATACTTGAAAAGGCGTGGCACCTGCCTGAAGCCGACGCTGTTTGTAAACGCATCATAAATATTGATCCAGGTTACCTCTTTACTTTGGAAACCTCAAGAATTGAGGAATTTACAAAGATCATAAATGAAAAACAATGGCTTATCGACCCGGACATCCCAATCGAGCAAATAATCAGCTCTGCAACCAATATCAGAAAGCCTTTCTCTGGTCGGTACCTTATCAATGCATTGTCACCGGAGAGTTCACGGAAAAGGCTGGACCCTGAAGAAATCCAAAAGAAATATGAACTTATCCGCAAAGAAAATGGGAAACAGGACTTGCCAAGTGCAGTGATAGAACGGCTCGTGAGGATTTCCAGAGCAGGGCCCCATGAAAGTGTGCATATCGCATTCGGGGACGGAAAAACCAATAATGTCAAAGGGCTTCAGATGGTCCTGCAGGTCTTGCCCGGAGACTTTGGGACCGTGGTGACGCCAATGATCTTGTTTCTCTGGCGTGATCCCCTGCCGGAAGAAACTGCCCAAGAGGGCAATGAAAAAGCCGAAAAAGCCTTAAGCAATATCAGAAGCAACACCTCATCTAATCCGTACCTGTCCGCGGTTTACAGGGCTGCCATATACGCCCTGAGAAGGATTCTTACGGAAAAATTACAGGAGGAGGTTCCAAACGAATGAAAACACATGAAATTTATTCTCATATCTCCGGTACCGTCAGAACCGGAACTGGTAATTGGCAACGTTGTAGCTCAGGAGTCGCGGCTAAAGAACGGGAAAGGGATTTCTTGTCACGATCTTCTGTGAAGAAAAGCAGTTTAGTGCGCCTTCCTGATGATGCCATTTTGCTGGAGCGCTTTAAGATAAAGAACCATCTTGGAGACGGCCGTTTTGCCTCCGTATATCTCGCAGAGGACTTGCTTCGCTCCACCGAAGTGGCCCTTAAGGTTGTCGAAGTGGGCCCCTGCAGCGAACCCATTGCAGGAGCGCAACTGAAGCGAGAAATAAATGCCTACAGCAAAATATCCAGCTATGAAAACGTAACCCGGGTCTATGACCTTCATTATGTTCCGTGGGGCGGAACAGGGCTCCTGGTCTTAACCATGGACTACGCAGAGGGCGGCACACTTAGAAAATGGCTCATAGAGCATGCCAATGATTTGGATGCCCGTCAAACAATCGGGGTGGAGTATTTCAAGCAAGCATGCCGGGGAGCGGGCTCTGCCCACAATGCAAAAACGCTAAATCTCGACCTGAAACCAGAAAACCTGCTCTTCTTAGACGGCGTGTTAAAGGTTTCTGATTTTGGGGCGGCCAGGTTCGCCCAAATGCTGATACAGACCAGCACTTCACGCCTGGATTTACCCTCATTTGAGGTGGGAACCCCCACCTACATGAGCCCTGAGCATTTCGACGCTCCCCATCCTGATGACCTGGACGCGAGGGCAGACATCTATTCCCTGGGTATTATTCTCTACGAACTTCATCACCCGGGATGCAGACCGCCCTTCGGAGGATCAGATGCCCGACTTAAAGAGCTTCACCTGACCGTACCGGCACCTCGCCTGGCGGAAGCCGGAGAAAACATGGCATGCATAATCGCTCAATGCCTCGAAAAGGATCCCGCCAACCGATACCAGAGTGTATGGGAACTGCTGGATGATCTGGAAGACGGGTATAGCAACAAGAGATCTCAAGTTATCCCAGAAAAAGCCGAAGGGGAAGAGGCCATGGCCCATATCGAGGAGATCTGGGAGGATGCGTCCCTCTGGTTTTCCGACAGTGACTTCAACGAAGCGGCCAGGCTTACAGAGGAGGTGCTCAGCATAGACCCGGGACATGCCCAGGCACGGCGACTGAAAGAGGAGCTTGATGCGAGATTCGATCAGGCGAAGCGGTTCTATCACGAAATTGAGAAAAACCTCGATGGCGGCAATTTGGACCAATTAGTTGATTTACTGGAAGAAGCTGTCAGTATTTACCCTGATCATCCCGCAGGCCGCCTTTCTCAGACAAGGCTTCACACCCAGACAAAACAATACCGTGAGCTCTGGGAAAAAGTCTCCCAGTGCGTTTCCCATCAGAACTTTGATGAAGCCGCCAATCATCTAAAGGAAGTTCTTCGCTTACACCCGGAAGACCCTGAGGCCAAAGAGTTGATGCAAAAATTAGTGAAGAGATCTGCTCAGGCCCGGCATTTCTACCAGGCGATCGAAAACAGTCTCGAGGGAGGAGACGACTTGAATGACTTAGTCAGGATGACCCAAGAGGCAACCACCCTTTTTCCTGATTGCCCTGAAGGCCGCCTCGTGCAATTAAAAATCACCGGCAGATCAAAGCAATTCAAAAAGGCCATGGCAAAAGGTGTGGAGGCACTGAAACAGGGTGCCTGGGAGCTGGCCTTGAAATGGTTCTGCCAGGTACAGAAACTTTGTCCGAACAGCGTCGAACTGGGACACATTATCGAACGCCTTTCTCAGATAAAGGGCACACGCCAAAAATTAAATGAAGCCCTGCTTCAGAAGAAGTTCAACGAGGCACATCATTTCGCAGGTTTTGTAGATTTGCAGGTGGAAAATCTGAAAAGAATATTGCCAGTACTGAGGGATTGATGGAAACCATAATCTTGGCAAAAAACGACGGAAGACAAACGGCTTATGGCAAGTCGTGGTACTGCAGCCTATCCTTGGTTGACCTGATCAAGGAAATTGCGGAAAAAAATGATCTTCAGGCGCTGGATGAATTTCACAATAATCGTCCGGTATTTAGTTATAACAATGGGCCGCTCCTGGTATTGGTTGAGTACCTGACCGAGCTCAGGAAAAGCGTCCTGAGAGGGGGTTCAACAAGCGCTAACGCCCTTGAGGCAGCAGAAAGGACATATGACCTTACCCTGGAAAAATTCAATAATTTGCCATTCCCTCCCAAACCAGAACATTTTGCCAACAAAAAAAATGATGACAAACTGAAACGGAAAGGCCCAGACTGCCGCTTATATTATCGGGCATACCTCGAAAAGTGCGCAAAATCCTTCGATAAGAAACCTCCTGAAGGTGAGCTTGAAAAAGAAATGCTGGCCGGAAAGATAATGCAAG
>Ga0307929_1002788_pt1 | contig 10788 bp, 8 predicted proteins | sample AceLakmetage1330_FD_203160 | JGI IMG/M metagenome (GOLD analysis project Ga0307929, IMG submission 203160) | Saline water microbial communities from Ace Lake, Antarctica - #1330 | ecosystem: Environmental > Aquatic > Non-marine Saline and Alkaline > Saline | place: Antarctica: Ace Lake...
TTTCTATATTCGTTGTGTCCGTCTGGACATGCTCGTTATAAGAAAGTCCCGGCAAACTTAGGGGATTTTCATGCTTAGTTGTGGGTGGACCAAGGACCGAATAAGGTCCGCCCGTGGCGGTTATATGAAAGAGTAGGTATCTCTAACATTATTTCATGCTTCGTTGTGGGCAGGCCGGGTGGCAGTTTATTAGGGAATAAAATTTCTGGGCAACCTCAGCAGAGCCCCCCCGATGGGCAATAGGAACCGGCCAATTGGGCCGTCTACGGTTCCGGGCTGTGCCCATTGCCCGTCGGGGGGGGCGGCATGATATTATTTTCAATGTTCGTTGTGTTCGGCAGGACATAGCCGTTATAGGAATAAATTTTATGCTTAGTTTTCTTCCCGGCCCGGTAAAGGGCATGTTGTCATTTTTATGCTACCTTATCAATACAATGGTAATGTGTACGATTATTTTCATGGTGGCACTGGTGAAGTTCACCGTGCGGCTGCACTTTTGCCGGGTGTTATGTGATAGGTGGCTCATTGCCATCTCAACGGCCTGGATTAGCGTCAATATGTTTAATACTCGGATTTTTACCCGCATTGAGTGGGATATTCGGGGAGTGGATGCTCTGGAGATGCAGGAGTGGTATCTGGTCCTTTCCAATCATCAGTCCTGGATGGATATATTGGTGCTTCAAACGGTGTTCAACCGAAGGGTTCCCTTTTTAAAGTTTTTTTTAAAAAAGGAGTTGATATGGGTGCCCTTTCTGGGGCTTGCCTGGTGGGCTCTGGATTTTCCCTTCATGCGCCGCTACACCCGTCAGTTTCTGGCGAAAAATCCCCATCTAAAGGGAAAAGATCTGGAAAGTACCCGTAAAGCCTGTGAAAAATTCAAAGCACTTCCCATTTCCATCATGAATTTTGTAGAGGGCACCCGGTTTACCCGGGCAAAACATGGCACCCAAAATTCCCCCTACCAGCACTTGCTCAAACCCCGTGCCGGGGGTGTGGCCTTTGTGTTGGGGGCCATGGGAGAAAATATCAACGCCATCGTTGATGTCACCATTGTTTATCCCCAGGGGGCGGACAGCTTTTGGGGATTTATCTCCGGCAGGGTGAAAAAAATTGTCGTGGATGTGGAGACCATGCCTGTCTCTGAACAGATGGTGGGGGATTTTTTCAATGATGCCCCCTTCAGAGATGGTTTTTGTCATTGGTTAAATGATTTGTGGCAGCACAAGGACAATAAGATCCAAAGCATCCTTGGCCAGGTAGATCAAGACCGTTTGCTGCCATCTGATGTGTATTTACAGGAAAATGCCCATGATCCCTGCCAGGATAAAGTGGGCATCCACGATGAACTCAAGGTTGCTTCCCGGCAGTAGATATCCGTTTTCACACCGCACAATGAGGTTGATCAAAAGAGTGGGAAGTGTTGCCAGTAAAAAACCGATGGGGCCTGTCATTCCAAGAATGGCTGCAAAAAGAAGTCCCATGGTCAGGGTGATTAAGACCTTTTTAATCAACGCCAGGCTCCGGGTTTCCCCCAGTATCAGGGGCAGGGTTTCCTTGCCGGTGATCCTGTCCCCCTGCATTTCCAGCACGTTGAAAAAAGCGGTTCTGGCAAATACAAGGCCAGTGGCAAAAACAAAGGATATTCCCACGGAAAGGGGATTGAAATTTTTCATGGCCGGAAGGATGGATGTCACCGTTCCCCAGGCAGCCGCAATGAGGATGGTCTTTGAACCGGGGATGTCTTTTAATGCCCTAAATCGATTTACACCGGGCAACACGGAAAAAATGTCAAGGTTGTAAGTAAGTCCCAGAAAACTCATGACCATGAGAATCATAAATGCCGTTATGCTGTGGGAAAAAGACAGCATCAGACCTGCTCCGCCACTGGCCAGGGCAAGCGTCGTCATTATTTTCTTGTGGGTCTCATAAAATTGTGCCCGCTCCGGGTGATTGTATCGATCCGATGAGATGGTCAAAAGATTATTCAGGATCTGCATGGAAAGAACATACAGCGCAGCAACGGTGGCGTGGATTAATGTGCGGTCCAGTTCCTGGAGGGACGCACAGGCCCAGGTGAGGCATCCAGCCCCCATGGCCAGCAGTACATTGGTTTTCAGCAACAGGTTTCGGGCCTGGAAAAAAAAACGGTTCTTTTTTTGGCGGGCACGAATATGCTCTTCAATGGCCCGGCAGGTCTTGTTAATGATCCAGTTGGGGGTGGATGCCCCGGCGGTAATGGCCACGGAGTCGGCATGGGCTATCAATTGATAATCCAGTTCTGAAATATCTTCGATGTGCATGGATGGTTTGCCAGTGGCCTGGGCAATCTGGGCCAGTCGCTGGGTGTTACCACTGTGCTTTCCCCCCACCACAATGACGGCGTCGCTTTTCCGGGCAATGTCCCTTGTCTCTGCCTGGCGTTTTTCCGTGGAGTTGCAGATGGTGTCATGGAGTTTGTAATGGGGATGATTTTTGGTGATCCATTGTTTTATTTCCTCATATAAGGAGGTGTCCTGGGTGGTCTGGGCCACCACAACGGCCTTATCAAAGACGGGTAATGCCTTTACCTCTTCCAGGGTGGAGGCTGTAAAACCCTTGTCACCAGCATATCCCAAAAGTCCCCGGACCTCGGGATGGTCTGCATCCCCGATAATAATGGCAGTGTATCCCTTTTCATTGTGTCTGCCAATGATGGTCTGGACCCGAATCACCCGGGGGCAGGTGGCATCAATAACCTTGAATCCAGCCGTTTCAAGGGCAATCTTATCCTGGGGCGGTACCCCATGGGCCCGGATGAGAATGGTTCCCTGGCCCTTTTCTGGAATTTCTTTGATACTGGGAATGCCTTTCTCACGGAGCATCTCCTGGACCTGGGGATTATGGATCAGAGGGCCGTAGGTGCAGATGGGGCCTTGGGTACGGTTGGCGGCATCCAATACCATGTCCACGGCCCGGCGGACCCCCATGCAGAAGCCAGCTGTTTTTGCAATGGTTATTTTCATGAAATAGTGTCCAGAAGCTGGATGAGCTTCTGGAACTCCTGCTCATTCTTGAAGCTGATTTCCAGTTTGCCCTTGTTTCCTTTTTTCTTGATCTTTACGTTGGATTGAATTTTTTGGGTCAGATTATTACAGATGGTTTCCAGGGCCATGGTTTCGGGGGTGGGGGAGGCAGGTTCCGGAACATCTGCTTTTTCTTTTATCTTTTTAACCAATTGCTCCGTGGCCCGAACAGATAGATCCCTTGAGACCACCGCCTCCCATGCTTTGATTTGAAGGGCTTGGGTTCCAGCCCCCAGAAGTGACCGGGCGTGTCCCATGGAAATCTGATTCTGGGCGAGGCTTTGACTGATGGCCCCGGGTAGTTTTCTTAATCGCAGAAAATTGGTGATGGTGGATCGGTTTTTACCGATTTTATGTGCCACCATTTCTTGGGTATATTCAAACTCTGTGATGAGTCGGTGGTAGGCTTCTGCCTCCTCCAGGGGGTTTAAATTGGCTCGCTGGATATTTTCAATGATGGAGACTTCCAGCACCTGTTCATCGGAAAGGTTCCGGATAATGGCTGGAATGCGGGTAAGATTAGCCCGTCGGGCCGCCCGAAATCGACGCTCACCGGCAATGAGCTCGTATTTGTCATTTTGTTTTCTCACAAGGACAGGTTGCAAAACCCCCTTCTCAATGATGGAATCCTTGAGATGCTCTAGATCTTCCTCGGAAAAGATGGTTCGGGGTTGAAACCGGTTGGGAACAATATCTTCAATGTCACACATGAAAAAACTGCCCGTTTTTTCATCCATGGGCTGAATGTCGGGAATGAGGGCAGAAATGCCTCTGCCAAGGCCGGTTCTTTTTACTTTCTTTCCTGTCATCTGTTCAAAAGTTCCTTTGCAAGGGCCAGGTAGCTGATGGCACCGGGGGAGTGAACGTCATAAGAGATCACCGGCATGCCATAGCTGGGGGCTTCTGCCAGCTTGACATTACGGGGAATTTTTGTTTTAAAAATCATCTCTTTAAAATATTTTTCAGCATCCTCCACAACCTGCCGTGCCAGATTGGTCCGCTTATCGTACATGGTTAAAAGAATTCCTTCAATGCGGAGGCTGGGATTGAGGGATACTTTAACCCGTTTAATGGTTTCAAGCAATTGTCCCAGCCCTTCCAGGGCAAAAAATTCACTTTGCAGGGGAATAAGCACAGAATCTGCGGCGGTGAGTGCGTTCAGGGTCAAGAGGCTCAGTGAAGGGGGGCAATCAATGATGATATACTTGAATTGCGGTGCCACCTTTGACAAAAGATTTTTCAATATTCGTTCCCTTCGCGGAACATTCATCATCTCCACTTCAAACCCGATGAGATCCACGTTGGAAGGTAAAATTTTTAATTTTTTGATTTCTGTGTCATAGATAAGTGTGTGGGGGCTTTCATCACCGATGAGTCCGTGGTACAGGGACGCGCCAAGGGTGGGTTTGTCAATACCCGTGGCAGTGGTGGCGTTGGCCTGGGGATCACAGTCCACAAGCAGGGTCTCTTTGCCATAGGTGGCAAGGGCCGCAGCCAGGTTCACCGCAGTGGTGGTTTTACCCACGCCCCCTTTTTGATTGGATATGCTGATTATTTGTGTCGGTGTTTTTATTGTCATAATAGACGCACAGATACCATAATCTGAGTTTCAGGGCAAAAAAAATATAAAATATTTGTTTTTTATTAAGAACGTGTTAAAGAATAATGATTTAATGCAATAGATAATACAATATAATAACGTAAGGCTTTCAGGGCAAGGGTTTTGCCTTTGAGGTTTTCATGAATTTTCATAAAAAAAAATGATCCAAAATGAGGTAAAAGTTAATTAAAATGGTGAAAAAAAACGTGGGACCGGACATAGCTGAAACTCTGGGGAAAGTTGATTCCACCGATAAAATGGATGAAATTTTCAGACAATACATGGATGATATCCAGTATGGTCGATTAAAAGCCATAAAAAATGAAACGGTGCTGAAACGCATTGCCAATGCCATTGCCGTGGGGCGACCCCGGTCGGTTTTCATTAATACCGGGTCCCAGGAAGACCGTCAATTTATTAGAGATCTTGCGCTTAGAAACAAAGAAGAAGCCCCCCTTGCCATGCCCGATCATACCATTCATTATGATCTGGCAGAGGAGCAGGCACGCATTGTTGACAGAACTTTCTACATCACTGATCCCAATGAAACGGTGAGTACCCTTGCCAACCGCAAGGAGCGGGACCAGGCCCTTGTGGAGATAAATACTCATATGACGGGCATCATGGAAAATAAAACTATGATTGTGGGGTTTTACATGCGGGGACCCGTGGGGGCACCGGCTGCCAACCCTGCGCTTGAAATAACCAGTTCCGCCTATGTCTCCCACAGTGCTGAGATTCTCTATCGAAATGCCTTTCATGGATTTGACCGGGAGGTGGAAACACTGGGTCATTTTTTCACCAATATCCACAGTGAAGGTCAGAATCGAAACGAAGATCTTCCCAATGCCCGGGTCTTCATGGACAGAAGTTATCGAACCACCTATAGCTTTAACTGCACTTATGCGGGCAATACCCTGTTGCTGAAAAAGGGAAATCATCGCTTTGCCGTGGATAAAGCGGTTTATGAAAATCGGGGTAAAGAGCTGTCCGAGCACATGTTTATCACTGGCATTAAAGGACCAGGGGACCGGGTTTCCTGGTGTGCCGGGGCCGCCCCCAGCGGGTGTGGAAAAACCACAACTGCCATGGCCGGAGATTGCTTTGTGGGGGATGATCTGGCCCAAATGTGGATTGCCAAAGACGGATCTGTCCGTTCCATCAATCCGGAATGCGGTATCTTTGGCATACTTCAGGATGTGAACTGGGAGGGGGACCCCCAGCTCATGGAAAATTTGCGAAAAGTCGGTACTGAAGTGATATGGACCAATGTACTGGTGGATGAAGCTAAAAAACCCCATTGGGTGGGTAATGGAGAGCCTTCGCCGGAAAAGGGATTCAACTTCCAGGGAGAATGGCACAAAGGCATGACCGATGCCCATGGCAAGCCCGTGCCCATTTCCCATGCCAATTCCAGGTGTACCCTTGCTGCAACGGCATTGGATAATTATTCCCAGGAATCAGAAAATCCGGATGGGGTGGAAACCCGGATGATCACCTACAGTGGCCGGGACAGTGATACTATGCCCCCGGTGTGGGTGGCTAAAAATGAGGCGCATGGTGTGGTCCTGGGGGCCTGCATTGTCTCTGCAGCCACGGCAACGGAGGTGGGGGTCACGGGTGTCCGGCGGTCCCCCTGGGCCAATGCTGCCTTTATTCCTGGAGCGTTGGGAGATTATATGGATGCCCAGTTTAAATTTTTTGGCAACCCTGCCATTGCCACTGACAAGAAACCTGTCATGGCGGGCCTCAATTATTTTTTAACTGATGGGGCAAGGGGAGGGGATTCCAAGAAACTGTTGGGGGAAAAAAGAGACGTAAAGGTATGGCTTTCCTGGCTGGAACGGTATGCCCATCGAGAAGTCAAAAGAATTGAAACCCCCATTGGTCATCTGCCCTTGTACGAGGATCTGAAAGGCCTTTTCATGGAGATCCTTGGAAAGGAATACCCCCAAGATCTATACGTTAAGCAGTTTTCCCTGTACGTTGATAATATCATTGAACGGTTAGAATTCCAGATTGAGGCCTATTCCAAAGAAAAAAATATTCCTGACACCTTGTTCAAGGTTCTCCATGGTCAGAAGGAAGAACTTATGGTATTAAGGCAGAAAAAGGGGGCGATTGTGGCTCCCGGAGAAATGGCAGGCCGCTGATGTGGACCAAGGTCGGGGCCTGATCTGATTTTTTCCATGTGGTGGTGAAAGCGATTCTGGTTCTAACTTCCACTGTTTGGAATAATAGATATATTGTGGGGATGAAATGCCTGAAAAAGGGGTTTCATCCCCATCTCTTTTAATTTTAATTTTCATATAAAAACCACAGGTGAGTGTAAATGGTAAAAATTGAGACAAGTATGGGTGAAATTGTTGTGGAGCTGGACACTGAGAAGGCGCCTAAAAGTGCGGAAAATTTTTTATCCTATGTGAAATCTGGCCACTACGACGGTACTATCTTTCATCGGGTGATTGATGGATTCATGGTTCAGGGTGGTGGCATGACTGAGGATATGAAAGAAAAGTCCACTGAGGCTCCCATTGAAAACGAAGCAGATAATGGACTCTCCAACGATGCTTACACCCTTGCCATGGCCCGGACCATGGATCCCCACAGTGCAACTGCACAGTTTTTTATCAATGTAAAGAAAAATGATTTTTTGAACCATACAGCGAAAACTCCCCAGGGGTGGGGCTATGCTGTTTTTGGTAAGGTCACCAAGGGCCATGGGGTGGTAAACAAGATGAAAGGCGTGGCCACAGGTAACAAGGGAGGACATCAGGATGTTCCCACAGAAACCATTACCATCATCAAGGCTGAGGTGGTTGACGCGTAATTCAAGCTTGATTTTTTGAATTTTGTTGTGGGCAGACCACGGTGGCTCACCGGCTTGCCCATTTTTTTTTATGTTCAATGAAAAATTCTGATTATAACGGTTTTGGGGGTCAAGGAATGATTCCAAATTCTTCTTTATTTATGGGGTTCTCAGAGCATCATTAAGGGAATAGATGATCCTCAGCAGGGTAATCTTCTTGGGATATGCACCCCCAAAACTCCCAAATCGAGCAAAAGGCAAAGGATTTGAATGAATAATTCTAAATAGTTATCAAAACCCCCAAATCCGTTATAATCAGGAAAAATTTTGATAGATGCTCATTTTTGATATTTCATATAAACATACATGGCTGTAAGACCAGCCACAACGAAAAATGAAAGTCTTTTAATTATAGTACGTTGCTGAGACTTTCTTATAAACACCCATGCCCTAACGGACACAACGAATATAGAAAATGGTGATATGCCGCCCCCGGGGAGGGGTAATGGAAGCGACCCGGAACTGTTAGACAGCCCAATTGGTCTGTTCCATTACCCCTCCCCGGGGGCTCTGCTGAGGTTGCTCGGAAGTTTTGTTTTCTAATAAAACACTACTATGGCTATAAGGCCAGCCACAACGAAAAACGAAAGTCTTTTAATTCCAGCACGTTGGTGAGACTTTCATATAAAAAATTTAATGGGTGATAAAATTTTATCTTGATTTTATGACTTTTATCTGATTATGATCATTTACTAAAAACGTGCTGTGCATCGTTTGCAAATTTGAAATGCAATAATACGCTTCAGTTAATATACTGAGAAAAATTTTGATCGCAGGAGGTGAAAATGTTTAAAATTGTCCATCGGGAAGAGATGGCACAGGGCACCATTGTTCTAAATGAGATTGAGGCGCCCCGCATTGCTGGCAAGGCAAAACCTGGTCAATTTGTAATTCTCCAGGCCAATGAAACCGGAGAACGGATTCCATTGACCATGGCAGATGTGGACCCTGAAAAGGGTACCATTACGATTATTTATATGATCGTTGGAAAGTCCACCACTCTTTTTGGGAACATGGCTGTGGGGCAGGAATATTATGCGGTCATCGGACCTCTGGGAAAAGCCACCCACCTTGAAAAAAAAGGGAAAGTGGTGTGTGTGGGCGGCGGTACCGGCATTGCCGTGCTTCATCCCATCGCACGGGGACTCAAAGAGGTAGGTAATGAAGTGATCACCATTCTGGGTTCCCGGAACAAAGACCTGTTGATCCTGGAAGACAAGATGGCAAAGGCCTCAGACACCCTGCATATCTGCACAGATGACGGTTCCCAGGGACATCATGGATTTGTTACAGATGTGCTAAGGGATGTGCTGGCAAAGGAAGATATTAGCCTGGTGGTGGCCATTGGACCCGTCCCCATGATGAAATTTGTCTCCATGATTACCAAAGAAAAAAATGTTGAAACCCTTGTCAGCCTGAACCCCATCATGGTGGATGGTACTGGCATGTGCGGTGGTTGCCGGGTAACTGTGGGCGGTGAGACCAAATTTGCGTGTGTTGACGGCCCTGAGTTTGATGGCCACAACGTGGACTACGATGAGCTGTCCAAACGTCTCCAGGCATATCAGTCCGAAGAAAAATTCAGTATGGACGGATGTCAGTGTAAATAAATTTCTCACTGGAACTTGATGATCATGGTTTATTTATGACTTTATGCCCGCCGGGGCATGGGGTTTTATCTGGAGGATGTAATGGCAGAAAAGAAAGTCAAAAAAGAAAAGACACCACGGGTTAAAATGCCTGAACAGGCACCCGATGTACGAAATAGAAATTTTCAAGAAGTTCCCCTGGGATTGACACCGGAAATGGCACAGATGGAAGCAGCCCGTTGCCTGCAGTGTAAAAAACCGGCATGTGTGGAAGGGTGCCCTGTATCTGTTAATATCCCTGGCTTTATCCGTAAAATTGTGGACGGTGATTTTGCCGGTGCGGCGAGCACATTATGGGAAAAAAATGCCCTGCCAGCAGTGTGTGGCCGGGTGTGCCCCCAGGAAATTCAGTGTGAGGGCAACTGTATTGTGGGTAAAAAAGGTCAACCGGTTGCCATTGGGTACCTTGAACGATTTGCAGCGGATTATGCCAGAGAAAGCGGTGAAGCAACACTTCCCGTTGTGGCGGAAAAAACCGGCAAAAAAGTGGCCGTGGTGGGGTCAGGTCCTTCAGGGCTCACCGTGGCAGGGGATCTTGTTCTCAAGGGACACGATGTCACCATTTTTGAAGCCTTCCATAAAACCGGCGGTGTACTGGTATATGGTATTCCCGAATTTCGGTTACCCAAGGACATCGTGGGCTCAGAAGTGTCCACTCTGGAACAACTTGGGGTAAAAATTGAGACCAACAATGTGGTGGGAACCACTGTAACCGTTGACGAATTATTAGAAGAGGGATATGATGCCGTTTATGTTGGTGTTGGTGCAGGTCTGCCCCGTTTCATGAACCTTCCAGGCGAAAATCTCATTGGTGTTTTTTCCGCCAATGAGTATCTCACCCGGACCAATCTCATGAAGGCATATCTTTTTCCTGAGTATGACACCCCCGTTGCCAAGGGTAAAAATGTGGTGGTTCTGGGAGCTGGAAATGTTGCCATGGATTCGGCAAGAACGGCCATGCGCTTGGGTGCAGATTCTGTAAAAATCGTTTATCGGCGATCCCGGGAAGAGATGCCTGCCAGGGCAGAAGAGCTGCATCATGCAGAGGAAGAGGGCATTGAGTTTGTGTTGCTCACCAACCCGGTTCAGTTTTTTGGAGATGAAAACGGACGTCTCAACGGCATGGAGTGTTTAAAAATGGAGTTGGGTGAGCCCGATGCATCGGGTCGTCGACGTCCTCTGCCCATTGAAGGCTCAGAATATAAAGTGGATTGTGATCTTGTGGTGGTTTCTGTGGGGGCCAAGGCCAACCCATTGTTGACCAATGCCACTCCCGAAATTGGTCTCAACCCCTGGGGTAATATCATTGCAGATTCTGCAACGGGAAAAACCACCAAAAAAGGGGTCTGGGCCGGTGGTGACATCGTCACGGGCATGGCAACGGTTATTCTTGCCATGGGAGCTGGCCGTGAAGCGGCTGACTCCATCCATGATTACCTGACATTGGGCTGGTGATTTTATCTGAATTGTGTTATGTTTTTTAACCCCTGACCTAAAAGGCTTAGGGGATTTGCATATATAAAAAATTTAAGTTTTCTTTGAAAGGGAATTAAGAGCCGCAAATAGATCCTATTTGTAAGACTTGCCGTCCGGCTCTTTTCCCTTTCT
>Ga0307929_1002791_pt1 | contig 10766 bp, 8 predicted proteins | sample AceLakmetage1330_FD_203160 | JGI IMG/M metagenome (GOLD analysis project Ga0307929, IMG submission 203160) | Saline water microbial communities from Ace Lake, Antarctica - #1330 | ecosystem: Environmental > Aquatic > Non-marine Saline and Alkaline > Saline | place: Antarctica: Ace Lake...
GAAAGCACTGCCTTGGCTAAAAGACTTATTGAGCAATCTTGCATAAAACAGAACATTGAGCCAGAACAACTGACCCTACATGCAGACCGTGGTTCGAGCATGAAATCCAAAGGGGTGGCACAGCTTCTCGCTGATTTGGCTCAATCCAGGACTCGAGGGCTTTTTGCCAACGATTCTTTACATGGTATAATCAGGAACATTATCATTCAGGCATTGCTCTTATGACACCGGAAAATGTTCACTATGGCATGGCACAAAATATCTATGAAGATCGAGTTGAAGTCTTGAAATCGGCTTTTAACCTTAACCCCAAAAGATTCAAGGGAAATGTACCTAAACCCCCGATATTGCCAAAAGCGGCTTGGATAAACAAACCTGCAGCAGATTCGGTGCTGTATGATTAGAGTTTAATTTCTTGGATCGTGTGTCTCATTTTCATTGACATATTCCCAAGGCGGCAGGCAAGTTTCTTATACAGCATCAACAAATCATTGGTCACGTCAAGTTATGGTTTGTCAATGATCATGCATCGGCTGTTTTGGTTAGCCTGTGGGTACTTTTGGCTTTCTGGCAATGTATATGGGCTCTCTGCAAAAGCCATGAAAAACAATCTGTTCTTCGGGCAAATAGTCTGTAACAGTTAGATCTTCTACCTCGAATCCATAATGTGTGAGTCTGTCGGCAAAGTCCCTTCCATATTGTCGGACATGCCCCGACTGGCGCGGGTCGGGTTTGCCGTATTCTATGGTCTCATCCAGTTCTTTATCAATCGGTACCTGGATGACAAGCGCTCCACCGCACTTTAATACTCGCATGATCTCAGATAGAGCCCTCTCTTCTTCGATGATATGTTCCAAAACATGCATGCATATGAAATAATTGCAGGATTCATTATCGTACCTCATCTGGGTGATGTCGCCTTTCTCCATAGCAAATCTTTCGTAGTCGAAGCTTATATAGCCGTCACGCCCTTTCATGGCCAGACAATATTTCTGGAAAGTTCTCATGGGGGCTACCTCAATGACTGTTCGAGAGCGGTCGAACAGATCTGTCTTATCTAAAAGGAGCCTCAACAAAGTTCGATGCCTGTTCTGACAGTGGCAGCGCGGACATATCGTATTTCTTTCGAAGTTGCCAGGTCCGGTGTTTGGATAGAACTGCGAACCGCGCCATCCACAGATATTGCATTCATACTCCCTGTTGAAGACGTCTCTCAGAGTATACAGGGGTAGGAGAGCGGCAGCACGGAAAGCATTCCAACAGAAATCGAGGTCCATATTGAAACTTGATTTGAGGGCAAACCGTCCCCACCGGTATAATAGCCACAGTCTCCCAAACAGGATATCCGGCTCAACGAAATCGGGCATTTTAGGCCTCCCTCACTGGATAACTGCCAGATCGGATGCGTCTTATTCGCCTCAAAGTGGTCGATTTAATAGGTCTGCGCGTTTTCAGAACATCGCGCATCCCGCAGACTGCATCCCATAATGCTCTGAAGTACATTGCAGAATATCCTCTAATCAGGGAAAGGACAAGTGTCTTGAAAACCCGTGGAACCAAATAGATAGGAATCCGCCACCACGGGAGGTAACGAAATGCAACCCAAATTTGGTTGCGCCGCTTGTAATAAAATGCGTAGCGAGGGTTATTTCTGAATCGGTATACATCGTGAATTACGGTCACTTCTGGACTGTAACGAATATCGATACCGGCATCTAAAATACGGAGGGCAAAATCGTTCTCTTCCATGTACATGAATAAGTCTTCCGGATAGTAGCCAGCTATTTCAAAGACATTTCTGCGAAAGGCATGGCCGGTGCCGCTAAAATAGTCACTGAAAAACGGTCTATCACCATATCTATCTAATGGAAGTGGGTGCCACCAACGAAGTTCATCATGTTTACGCGTATATTTGTTCATTATCCGAAACGCAGCGCACATCAGCTCTGGACGATTTTCAAACAAATCCGCCACATTTTGCAACCAATTTGAATCTGGAAGAATAACATCGCTGTCAAGGCCCACTACAATATTGCCTCTTGAAGCGCGGATACCTTCATTTCGTGCAATTGCAGGTCCTCTGTTCTCATTAAATCTTATTAAGTGGGCCATGGGAAAAAAATTGGTAACCATATCAGCCGAGCCATCAGACGAGCAGTCATCAACAACTACCACCTCAAAGACAGTGCCATTTTGCCCAAAAATAGAAGTCAAAAGTTGCTTCAATTTATCGATGCGGTTGTAACTTGGGATGATGACACTTATCATTTAACGTCCATTCCGCTTGGTGAATTTCATACCGTAATATGCCTTTAGCTTACATATCAAAGCGTGGTGCTGCGTCTATGGGGCACATTGCTCTAAGAACCATTTTCTTAAGATAGCAATTACTAAGCCGTGTGCATCTCTTCATAATCGGTCTATATAAATTTATCAAATATAGAAACTATGTCGATAGAATCAAACACGGAAAGTTTCCCTAAGTTAAAAGGACCGGTGGTCTTTGCTTAATATTGAAATCCAAATTTCCAATACAGCCCGATTCCATCCACACACGCCAACCAGCGGTTCTTTTCAATTAAATGTGCATCGACATGATGCATCCCTTCCGCATTCCAACCATTGCCACCGGGTTTGAGGATAGGGTTCTCGGGGATTGTATTTTCCTTATAAGTTCTTTCAGTTAGCTCCACTATCTCAAAAGCACGAACCTGATAGCCGTAGGTTGGATAGCAGTCCTGTGTGATCCTGAACACCCTACCGTTGATCAATAGAACCCTTCCACCTGGCCTTGCAATGTCGCCATTCCCGAGAATTACTGGGCTTCTGGGATGTTCGTTCCACGGACCCATTAAATCATTCGCCCAGAAAAGATGAAGAATATCATTCCGATCTGAACAGAATATCCACCACTTTTTGTTATATTCAAAAATTGACGAGTCCGAATAATTGCCCCTAATAAGATTCTTAATGAGTAACCATTTTGTTGGAAAATCAAGAGCCTTGTAGAGTTGAACAGCATACACTGCATGGCTCTCTGGTATCATGTAATAATCGTCTTTGTATCTGAACACGTAAGGATAGGAAAGGTGATGCGGTTCATCGAGGACGATCTGGCTGTAATCCCAGTTGAAACCGTCTTTGCTAAACGCCAGGCCAATATCTCCTTGCTGGTCATTTGAATTATACACCTCGAAAAACATGAACCAAGTGCCATCATGATTCACCATGAAAGGGTCTGCAACAAAGTCAGCCTTTACATCTGTTACATCTTTCCATGTTAGCACGGGATTATCGGTATCATTGAAAGTTTTTAAGGCAAAAGGAGAATCCCCAGTGTAAATTCCTATTGAAAACTTTTGCTCACTTATTAAAAAAGGTATCCCTCTAATCCAGCCTGTTAGCACACCTGCGATAAACCCCGCAGCAAAAATAACGAGCATCATATTCACAGTCTTGGTTTTTGGAAGATATTTCAGGAATTTCATTTCTTGGCATCCCCTTTCAGTTATGCCTATGGTGTAATGCGCCGATATTGTCCATCGGGCTCAATAGCATTCGTCATCTCAAATTTATCTTGAGATATCAAAACATTTTGTGAAAACCGGAATGCTTCTTTGAGAGAGCATCCAAATAAAATTTTTCATGTCTTATCGCCAAAGCATTAAGACTAAATTCACGTTTGACAAAATTCCTTCCTGCTTCCCCCATCTGTACTCTAATGTTATCGTTCTTCATCAATCCACATAATTTCTCTGCTAACCCTTGAAAGTCTCCGTTTCTGACAGTATAGCCAGTTTTGCCATCCTGGAGGGCTTCTGCAACTCCTCCTACATCGTAAGCGATAACTGGGATCTTCATAGCTTGTGCTTCCAAAATTGTTCTGGGCAAACCTTCACTATAACTAGGCAAGACTACTACTTTGCTCCGTGCGTACCAATCTCTCAGCTTTTCCTGTGTGAGTTCACCAACGAACAGTACTTGATCCGATACTCTTAATTCGCACAGCAACACCCGGACTTCTTCGTAGTATTTTTCCGAATAACGATCGTATCGACCTGCAAAGACAGCCGTTATTCTCACGCCTTCTCGTTTGAGGTATTCGATCGCCCTTATTAAATCCAAATGCCCTTTACCTTGAACGATTCGGGCTGGCAGTAATACTATCGGGTCGCCAGATTCAAGGTTTCTTTTGTCTACGCTTTTTGGCGTGAAAAAGGCGGTGTCAATACCGTCAGAAAGATTAACGAAACGATGAGTGAGGTAAGTAGGTGTGGCGATATTGGAAACACCGCCCACACCAACCGCATCAGCTATTTGTTCCCGGATGCTTATGTGTCTGAACTGGCTATTATTAAAGTGGTTTTGAACTGAATAAGGTACCCCCTGTAACCTCGCCTCGTTGATAATCTCCAAAGCATCTGAACCACCAAGAGCATGCAACACCACCAGATCCACTTTATGCTGCTTGAAGATTTCCCTGACTGCCATTCCAGCACCAACAGCCTCATAATGTGAATGACAATAGTTATGTCTTTCGACAAATTTGTGGAGAAAAAACAAAAAAAAATGATTGTAAATTATCCGATCTCGAATAAAATCTTTGATTGCCAATTTATCAAGGATGTTTTTTGGCCCTTTTGGAGCATCTTGTTCGAATTGTCGCATTGGCAAACCCATTCCTATTAGGTTTCCCTTCCCAATGCGTTCGGATTCTTCATCCGATCGGCCTATCTCTTCTGTTAAACCTATCTGGATGATAGTCATGGCATTACGTTCCAATAGTATCTTATTTAAATCTTCTAGATAGTGTTCTATTCCTCCCGCGTTTCTCTTAACCTGAGCAAAACGAAGCAGAGTAAGACCATTCAAACTCCTTAGCAGTGGAGTAGAACGTGATTCATGTTTTGCCAACGAAGTGAGTGGAAAAGGATTGGATTTCACCTTATCTGCCAATTTCATAACTTTTCATTGACCTGCAATATTTCCAGGCACCTGGAAAAATCAAGTTTGCTATTTGATCCCCAGATTTCAAAATCTTGTTGTTTAGGGGTCCTGCTTTTTTGCTCAGCAATAATCTTGTTTCTCAGGCTCATCTTGCCGTTGACTTCAGTATTGACTAAGAGCCTCGAAAAAACTACTAAAGTATGTGCAATTTATTAGGTAAATTCAAATAGATAAATCATTCTCTGATAAATGACACTGATTTGAATGCAGCAAATGCATAGCCTAAGTATTCGATCAGTTTCCGTTTTCCACCCGGAAGAAACCACCATATTCCAAGGTAAACTATAAGAGTAGAAAAAAATGAAACGACAATTTGTTCCAAGTTGGTCAGTGGGGATATAATCCTGGAAATCGGAACCAGCAGAAGCCCCGTTAGTGCACTCGAAGATACCGGTAAAGATATTGATTTGAGAAATTGACTGATCGTGACTGGCGTACCTCTCAACCGATACCACAGAGATGGCCAAAGATTGGTGTAAGTGGCAATGGCGTACGCCGCTGCAATTCCTAAAGGGCCCCAATGAACACCAATCGAGAAGGCCGAAATCAAACAAACCGCATTAATTAATCCCCATCTGAAATATCTTCTTGTTTTTCCAAGGCTAACCAAAACGACATCACACGTAGTTACAACCGGTCGTATAAAAGCCGTTAGTGCGAGAACTCGAAAAATCGGCGCTGCCTCAATCCAATTTGACCCCAATATGAGGAGGATGAAATTCTCTGAAAAAAAACCGATATACGTTACCAATGGCATATAGGCAAATGATAGAATTGAAATCAATTTGCTGAAATATTTCTTATATTTATCTGGATCTTGCTGCAGGGAACTCAGCGCTGGCACGGCCACGCGCGTCAGAGGGAATCGAATCTGTTTCATTGGTAGAGTCATAAGTTGGGACGCTTTTGTGTATAATCCTAAAGGTCCTGGCCCCCAGTAGCGTCCAAGCAGGATTGCATCCATGCTTATGGCAAAGTAGTCGACGATGTTAAATCCAGTTATATTCCTCCCAAATCGTAACATGGGACCAACGCCTACTCCCCGTTTTGGAAGACCGGGCCACCATCGGCACATGAGCCAGGTTCCTAAAGCAATAAAAAATACAGTTGCAACCTCCTTCCAGACGAGAGCCCAATATTCAAATCCCCTCCACGCTAAATAAATACCTATAAATGAACTAATCAAAATTGAAATAACACGAATTAATGCCAATTTGAAAAACCGCATCTGACGATTTAGGAGTGCTTGATGTTGAACGGTGAGTCCACTTAAAAGAAAACATGAAGAAAGTAAAATTGAAATTCCAGTTAATCGATCATCACCATAAAACCAGGAAATAAGCGGTGATACGCCAGCCACAAGCACCATGAATATTGCACCCACACCTACGTTTATCCAGAACAAAGCGCTTATTTGTTCATGAGAAATTTCTTTGTTTTGTATAGTAGCATCTGAAAGCCCCAAGTCCGTGAACAAAGTAATGAAACCTGTTATGGCAAAGACCATGCCGATCAATCCAAATTGCTCTGGCATGAGCAGACGGGCGAGAATAGCTGTTGACCCGATTCTTAAGAAAAATGTGATGCTCTCCCCTGCTAATGAATTGAAGGCACTTTGCAGTGACTTGTTTTTCAAGTCGTTCTTGATGTGTTCTGTATCGAATAGATGTTGATATCGCCTTTTGGATTTATCGATCATTCTTTGTCTTTCATTTTGATTATGCAGACCAGTTCTGGCAGAATATGCCATAAACCACACAAGTTTGCTTTTAGAAAGAATGACATCTCCATTTGCCCCAAGCGAGTCTCATAGGCAAAGTGAAAAAGGTCGCAGCCAGGAATATGCTTTCACATCTCCCTGATATCGAACGGCTTCCATGTGGGGGTCTACACTGTCGTAGGTTCCATGACAGGTACCACAGACGAAATGATATGGCGGTATATCAAAGGGCAACGCAGCGATGAACCCAGTAAATAATCATTGTCCTTACCTCTTGACGGAAAAAGGATTGAAGGCGGCAAGGATTTTTGTATTTTTTCACAAACGGCGATGTACCCGGCTTTAGCAAATAGTCTATCAAATTGTCCCCCAGATAAGTCTTTGACAGCTAACGCCAAGCTGGAAAAGGCTTAGCATAAGACGCATGGCTACATAGGAACAATTATAAAACGATTAGCATGTTGAACATTATGAGAGATAAAAAATTCGATAAATCGTGTAAATACCTGACTCGTATCCCAATGCGCCACCCGGTAGGGAATGACAACAGCCCACTTGGTCAGTGATAAAAAGTTGGTTCCTTAGACGCTTATGTTACGCTGACACTCACATTCTGGCTGTGAAGCCAAACTATCAACGAGTTTGATGTCATCCGCCACAACCCATCTTAACATCCCGTTCCCTCATCCATGAAGATACTCATACGCCATTTTCAGGTTGCCTTTCTGAATGTCCCAACTGAGCTTTTCCCGGATTCTTCTTCTTCCGATTTCGCCCATTACTTTTCTTTTTTCGGGGTTCTTCAACAAACAGATAATGGCTTCCGCGAAATCCTTTTCATCGTTTCTTTGTACATATACAGAGGCACCGTCAGCAGTTACCTTTCCTTCTGTGACATCAAATTGGACTATTGGCAGTCCAAATGTCATATATTCCATAATCTTAATCATCGTTGATTTGTCTGTAAAACTGTTCTTGAATTCTGGATTCACACCGATATCTGCAGTAGCCAAAACTTCGTAAAAGATATCATAGGGTACAAAACCGGTAAAATGTACGTATTTTGAAAGCCCCATTTCCTGGGATAGTTCGAGCATTTCCTGCCAGTTTGGGCCAGTACCAACAATAATGAATTTTGTGTTTGTGATCCCACGTCTGTAGACAATGTATTCTACGGATCGTAGAAGATTGTCAATTTCTTCCTGACTGCCAATCACACCTATATAAGCAACCAAATAGGCAAATCCGTTTTTCAATTTCGGGTTTGGTGGCATAAACTTTACCTTGGACAAATCCGGTCCATTTCTTACAACGAACACTTCTTCACTATTCTTGTTCCCTCTGCTCAGTGCGATTCTCTTATAACTTTCATTAGTGGATATGACTACGTCTGCCGTTATGAAGGTCAATTTTTCAAAAAGCAAAAGGCCGCGGTAGAAAAAATCTTTCTCCCCAAACTTTGCAAGATAATTTTCAGGAGAGATGTCGTGATGATCGAAGACGTATTTGACGCCGAACAATTTGAAGAATAGCGTGATCAAAAAGACGTGATCAGGAGGGTTTGCCGAATGAATGATCTTAAAAGGTTTGCGAAAAAAAATTAGGAGACTGAAAATAAATTCCCAAAAGAGCGCATTAGCGTACTCAACAAAAAACATGCTCTTTTTCCGAGCCTCACCGAATGTGGGATGTCTATAGATCTTGATACCTTGGATAACTTCAGCCGGCTTTGGAGAACTCTTACTTCTTGGGCAAATCACGGATACAAGGAAGCCGAAATCCCTTGCCGCAAGCGCCTCTTGCCAAACTCTTTCGTCATCAGGAACGGAATTATTTTCCACAATAAATAACACATGCTTTTGTTTTACCATGCGAGTCCTCTATAGTTCCGTTTGTCTTTTCTGCTTGGAAACTGAATATTTACCAGATCAAAAATAATCTTGTTTTCAGGAATTTGATCCAATATAGTCTCAAATTCCTTCTCGCTTTTTGTAACAACGATAACATCACTATTGTCCACCAGAGTTTCTGGTTTAGGCACGATGAACTCAGTTATATAGGGTATTTTAGATAATACATATTCCCTATTAGCACCAATCAATGCTGACATTTGCACCTGATGATCATAGATATTCAACTTATAACCTTTTCCAAGTAAACGTTCTATGATATCTATTATTGGGCTATTACGAAGATCATCTGTCCCATTTTTAAAGCTAAGTCCCAAGATTCCAATGTTTGTTTTTTGGAAACTGATTATCTGGTTCAGCACCAAATCTCTATGATGCTCATTGCTTTTCTCAATATTCTCCAACAGTGGCGAATCAATATATTCATCGTGTGCAAATAGTCGCAATGCTTTCAGATCCTTTGGTAGACACGAACCACCATAGCAAAAACCTGGTTTGAGATAGTATTCGGACAAATTCAGTTTCGTGTCCAAACAGAATATCTCCATCAGTTCGTGTGAGTCTATTCTCAGCTGCTTGCTGATATTTCCCACTTCATTGGCAAACGTTACCTTGAGTGCGTGAAAGGCATTATTAATATATTTCAACATCTCAGCAATACGGACATCAGTAACGACAAAAGGCGCGTCAATTTGGTTATACATAGATTTCATTTTGGCGATTGCCCTCTCGTTGTTTGAACCGATTAGGGTAAAAGGCGGATTATAGAAATCATGAACTGCCACTCCTTCTCGCAAGAATTCCGGGTTTGATACGACGGCGAAATCTTTGTTAGGGCTCTTGCCCGACTTTCTTGCTACGATCTGCTGCACTTCCTCATTTGTTCCAGGCATAACAGTTGATCTGATGACGATGATATGGAAGCCATTCTTGGAACGGATGCTATCCCCGATTTCTTCTGCTACCTTGAAAACGGCGTGCAGATCCAAATGACCAGTCGCTGTTGGAGGGGTCCCCACACAGATGAGAGAGACCTCAGTATCTTTGACAGCAGCAGCGCCATCTACTGTGGCACTGATTCGTCCAGATCCATGCTGTTTTTTCAAAATTGCATCAATATCTTTTTCAATAATTGGAGATTTTCCGCTGTTGATCAGGTTGACTTTCGATTCAATAACGTCTACCCCAATCGTGTCATGGCCGTTCCTGGCAAGACAACCGAGGTTTATGCAACCTACATATCCCAACCCGAAAATACTGATTTTCATGCTATCTCCTCCACATTTGTTAGTTGGGTCAACTCATCATTTGGGACGACCATGAACACCGCTTCGATTACCACGGGTTATGAAGGACATTTCATAGAATTTTCAAGTACGCAAAACGCGATGCGAATAACGCCTACCGCATCACTCCGCTGATCAGGCATCTTATTTTGGTGAATAAATTCCAAGCCCGAATATCCGAATTCTTCTGGCAGAGGCAGGATTTCATGTTTAGATCTGAGTTAGTCATGATACGATTTTGATCAATGAAAAGGCGTTATGTGGAATTTGCCTGGCAGATCAACCTTTTCTTGTCAATTTTTCCGCTGGTCAATTTAGGCAGAGAAGCTTCAAATTTGACATACTTCGGAATCATGAAAGGCTCAAGGTTTTCCCTACAATGCTGCATGACAATATGTTCTGTTAAGTTAGTTGCACCATTGGTTACGATAAATGCTACGTCTCACAATAAATGGCACGAAAGTCTCACATTAATCAATCAATAGCATTTTTCCTTTAAAAGCCTCTTTACCCCGTACTGAGAGGCTTTTAGAGGAAAAATGCGGTACCCATTTGACACCTATCATAATGTGAGATTTTAGGTTCAAATAAACTGGGACTTAGCAGATAAAGGCTTTAATGGCTTGGCCAAGGATTTCATCCGGGACGCCAATCGCTACCACTTCTCCAATGCTGTTTAACTCCTGTAAAGTATTTTCGATCTCTTTGGGACTTACCCTCTCACCTCTTGTCTTTATCAAATCGTCTCTTCTGGCGATAAAATAGAGATATCCATCCCTATCCTTGCGAAATAAATCCCCTGTATATAGAAGGGTCTCACCGCGATAACGTTGGTACCTTCTA
>Ga0307929_1002792_pt1 | contig 10764 bp, 10 predicted proteins | sample AceLakmetage1330_FD_203160 | JGI IMG/M metagenome (GOLD analysis project Ga0307929, IMG submission 203160) | Saline water microbial communities from Ace Lake, Antarctica - #1330 | ecosystem: Environmental > Aquatic > Non-marine Saline and Alkaline > Saline | place: Antarctica: Ace Lake...
GAGCCCATCTCTTCTTTACGCAGTCTTTTAGATTCTGCACACTGTCGGGCATGTTTTCGGGGCATACAATGACTGAAGACCGCAGTTGGAAGTTCCGTTTTGTTGTAACAAGATAATTCAAAAGGAGTCGTTTATGTCCAATCAAGGGTCCAAAAACAAAAAAGCGCTCGACGATTCCTGCTGGCGGTATTTTTTAAAGCTGGAGTCTGACTTCTATGCCACTGCGCGTTACCTCGGGTGTTCTAAAATCAACGACACCACTTGCTCTATCGAATTTGCACAGCAGCTCATTTGTATCAACACGGAGTGTGAATCGGTTTTGAAAAGAATTGGCAGAGCCATTGATCCGAAAAACCCGACGGCCAACATGGGGCATTACAAACAAACCCTCCTGAAAAAATTTCCTCAAATTCATACTGCCCCCGTTTATGTAGAAGCTTTTTCGCGCACCGTGCGTCCTTTTGCTGGCTGGGATATTGCCGGAGGACGGCTCGAATGGTGGAATGCCTATCAAGACATCAAATACCATCGCGATAATAATTTTGAAAAAGCGAATTTGGTTAACACCTTGGATGCACTCTGTGCGCTATTGATCCTCGAGCTTTATTTATACGCAAGCTTCTCACCCAAAGGCGCAGAAAGCCTCGGGGGAACATTGCTGCTGTGGGCGCCCGGTATGCCCCGTTCAGGGGAAGGCTCGGCCGCGGAATTCTTGCCGCACCTTCCGCTCAGCACAAAAAAATAGAATCGCGCTTTTCAGGCGAAAAGCGCCTGAGGTTATTCGTTATGAGGCAGTTTCCAATGTTGGGAACTTTTGACCACGGATAACACAGATTTACACGGATCGTTTCCAATGGTTGGAAAAATGGCGGGGTCTCGGACTCCGCCCTACAGTTTTGCAAACATTGGAAATGTAGACGCGGTGTCCTCACCGCGTTGCTGAGCAGGAACGGAACGCGACGGGGACGTCGCGTCTACGTTTTGGAATCCAGACTTTTGACGTTTGGACTTTCGACTCGCGACTACAGCGCCGCGAGAGCCGCATTGAATGTTTCGCTCGGGCGCATGGCCTTGATAGCGAGTTCTTCGTTCGGACGGTAGTACCCGCCGATGTCCATTTCTTTTCCCTGGATCGCGATGAGTTCGTCGACGATCTTTTCCTCATTGGCTTCCAGTGTTTCCACTAGCGGAGCAAAGCGTGCTTTGAGGTCGGCATCGACATCCTGCGCGACGAGGGCTTCGGCCCAGTAGAGAGCGAGGTAGAAGTGGCTTCCGCGATTATCCAATTCGTTGACTTTGCGCGACGGCGATTTGTTTTCAGCCAAAAACTTGGTGTTGGCTACGTCGAGTGTGTCGGCGAGGATCTGAGCCTTTTCATTGCTGAAGACCGTCGCTAGATGTTCGAGCGATACGCCGAGCGCGAGGAATTCGCCGAGCGAGTCCCAGCGCAAATGGTTTTCTTTTTCGAACTGCTGAACATGCTTCGGAGCGGAGCCGCCGGCACCGGTCTCGAAGAGTCCGCCGCCGTTCATGAGCGGTACGATGGAGAGCATTTTGGCGCTGGTGCCCAGTTCGAGGATTGGGAAGAGGTCGGTCAGGTAGTCGCGCAGGACGTTGCCGGTTACGGAGATGGTGTCTTCGCCGGCTTTGGCGCGTTCGAGGGTGTAGCGGGTCGCTTCTTCGGGAGCCATCAGCATGATGTCGAGACCTTCGGTGTCGTGCTCGGGAAGATAAACTTCAAGCTTGGCGATGAGCTGGGCATCGTGCGCGCGGTTTTCGTCGAGCCAGAAAATTGTGGGGGTGTTGGTGGCGCGGGCGCGGGCGACGGCCAGTTTGACCCAGTCGCGGATTGGGGCGTCTTTGGTCTGGCAGGCGCGCCAGATGTCGCCGGCTTCTACGGTGTGCTCGATCAGCGTGTTACCTGTAGCGTCAGTGACACGAACGGTGCCGGCCTCCGGAATTTCAAAGGTTTTGTCGTGCGAACCGTACTCTTCAGCTTTTTGTGCCATGAGTCCGACGTTCGGGACGGTTCCCATGGTGGTCGGATCGAACGCACCGTTCTTTTTGCAGAACTCGACGGTTTCGGCGTAGACCCCGGCGTAGCAACGGTCGGGAATGATAAAGTTGGTGTCTTGCTGCTTGCCATCTTTGTTCCACATTTGACCGGAAGCGCGGATGGCGGCGGGCATTGAAGCGTCGACAATGACATCGCTCGGTACGTGGAGGTTGGTGATCCCTTTGTCGGAGTCGACCATGGCAATGTCCGGTGCGGTTTCGTAAACGGCGGCGATGTCCGCTTCGATTTCAGCTTTTTGTTCAGCGGGCAGGGTTTCGATTTTGGCGATTAGATCGCCGAAGCCATGTTTTACATCCACGCCGAGTTCCGCAATAACCTTCGCGTGCTTTTCGAAGACCGCTTTGTAGAACACCTTGACGCAGTGACCAAAGATGATCGGGTCGGAGACCTTCATCATGGTGGCTTTCATGTGTAGAGAGAAGAGGGTGCCTTCCGTTTGGGTCGCGGCGATCTGTTCAGAGAGAAACTCTTCGAGCGCCTTGGCGCTCATGAATGTGCCGTCGATCACTTCACCTGCTTTTAGTTGAAGACCCTCTTTCAGAATCGTCACGCTGCCGTCGTCGGCGACGAGTTCGATTTTAACGGTGGTCGCTTCCGGAACGGTCGCAGACCGTTCGTTGGCGAAGAAGTCGTTGTCCGACATGCTGGAAACGATGGATTTGGATTCGGCAGACCATGTGCCCATACGGTGCGGATGGGTCTGGGCATATTTCTTTACTGCCGTTGCGGCGCGGCGGTCGGAGTTTCCTTCGCGGAGAACCGGGTTGACCGCGCTGCCTTTGATTTTGTCGTAGCGGGGCTGCGCCGAGGCGTCGTCATACTCGGGCAGGGCGTAGCCCTGATCCTGAAGTTCTTTGATTGCGGCCTTCATCTGCGGAACGGAGGCGCTGATGTTGGGCAATTTAATAATGTTGGCTTCCGGTGTTTTTGCCAGTTCGCCCAGTTCGGCGAGTGCATCGGGGACGCGTTGCTCTTCGGTCAGCGCCTCGGGAAATTGGGAAAGGATGCGGCCTGCGAGGGAGATGTCGCGCGGCTCCACGATAACGCCGGCGGCGCGGGTGAACGCTTCGATGATGGGGAGTAGCGATTGCGTGGCGAGGGCCGGGGCTTCGTCGGTGATGGTGTAAATAATTTTTTCGCGCATAGAATTTTTCTTTCTGAAAAGGGCTGAGAAGCGGATAGGAAATAGCTTTTCAGGGTATGACGCAACCCCAAACTAGATAAACCGATTTCGCTGAAGCAACGGTTTTCCAATGTTTGGAAAAAATAACCTGAAGAGTTCCAAACATTGGAAAAATAAAGAGGTGCAGGCTCAGCCTGCTTCTAAGGATTGGAAATTGACGAGGCAGGGGGGTTGCCGTATGGTCTGCCGTTTTGAATTTTGAACCGTACTAGGAGAATTTTATGAAAGTTTCACTCAAGACTGCTGGCGCTTGCCGCAAAACGATGAAGGTGGAGGTTCCCGCCGCTGTGGTGGCCGAAGAACGCGCTGAGTTGCTGAAGTTTTACGCCAAGGGCGTTTCACTGCCGGGTTTCCGGAAGGGCAAAGCGCCTAAAGATTTGGTAGAGAAGAAGTTCGCCAAAGAGATGACGACAGATCTGAAGGATCGTCTCGTCCCGAAATACTATCACGAAGCCATTGAGGCCGAGAACGTGAAGGTGGTTTCCATCGTGGAAGTTGGCGAGCCGGATCTGACTGAAGGACAGCCGCTGACATTTGAAGTGACTCTGGACGTGGTTCCTGAATTTAAGCTTCCGAAATATCAGGGCATTGCGATTAAAGCCGAAAAAAATAAAATTGATGACAAACAGGTCGCAGAGACCATCGACAGCATTCGCCGTCAGCACGCGACGTTTGACGACATTGATGACCGTCCCGCCAAAGAAAAGGACATGGTTCAGGTTTCCTACGAGTCGACCATCGACGGTCAGCCGCTCGAAGAGAAGGTGCCCGAAGCCCGCGGACTGGGGTCCGGAAACGGCTACTGGATCACGTGCGACGATGAAGCCTTTCTCCCAGGTATGGGCAAAGCACTGATCGGCGCATCGATCGGCGACAAGAAAGAGATCACCGTTGATTTCCCAGAAAGCTTTATTGTGAAGGAACTCGCGAACCAGAAGGCGGACTTCAAGGTGGAAGTGACCGGACTGCGCGAAAGCAAGCTTCCGGAGTTCGACGAAGAATTTTTGAAACAACTCCGCGTGGAGTCCGAAGAAGAGCTACGCAAGAATGTTCGCGGACACCTCGAAGAGGCGGCGGAGAACAAAGAGAAGAATCGCCAGCAGGATACGATTTGCGAGTTCCTCCTGAAGAAAACCAAAATCGACGTTCCGGAAACGGCCGTTCAGCAGCAGACGCGTAACGTGATGTACGAAATGGCTCGCCAACGTATGATGCAGGGCATGGGTCAGGAACAGGTTGCTGCGCAGTCTGAAGACATGATGGAAGAAGCCAAGGTGAAGGGTGAAGAGCAGGTCAAACTGCGCTACATCATGTTCGAAATCGCGGATGCTGAAAAAATTGGTGCCGACGATCAGGAAGTCTCCGGCGAGATTGCCCGCATGGCGGTGCAACAGGGTCGTGATGCCACAGAAATGCGTAAGGAACTCGAAAAAGACGATAACGTCGAATCGGTTCGCGATCAGCTTCGTTTCGGCAAAACCATTGAGTTTCTGCTCGAAAATGCCAAAGTGAAGTGAGTTATCAGTTAGTGGTTATCGGGAAGAAAATACGAATAGCCAATAACGAACAACAAATAACCAATAACAAAGAACGGAGTTCTTAATGCTTATTCCAACCGTGATTGAAACAACCGGGCGCGGCGAACGCGCCTATGATATTTATTCGCGCCTGCTCAAGGAGCGCATCATTTTTCTCGGCACCGAGATTAATGATACGGTCAGCAATCTAGTGATTGCTCAGCTTCTGTTTTTGCAGAGCGAAGATGCGGATAAAGACATCAGCATCTACATCAACTCCCCCGGCGGCGTGGTCACGGCGGGTATGGCCATTTATGACACCATGCAGTTCCTGAAGTGCCCGATCACCACCTATTGCGTGGGGCAGGCCGCCAGCATGGGTGCGGTATTGCTTGCAGCAGGAACGAAAGGCAAGCGCTTTGCCCTTCCGAACTCGCGGATCATGATTCATCAGCCGCTTGGCGGTGCGCAGGGTCAGGCCACGGATATTGAAATCCAGACCAAAGAGATTCTTCGCATGAAGAAGAACCTCAACGAGATTCTTTCTCATCACACGGGTCAGTCGGTTAAGACCGTCGAAAAAGACACAGATCGTGACTTTTTCATGTCTGCCGAAGAAGCCGTAAAATACGGCCTCGTCGACGAAGTCGTGTCGAAGCAGAAATAGAGATTTATTATGCCAAAACCTCCTGTAGCTTCCTGCTCCTTTTGCGGGAAAAACGAAAAAGATGCCGCCAGCCTGATTGCCGGCCCGGAAGGCGTTTTCATTTGCAACGAATGCGTTGAACTGTGCGATGCAATGATTGTTCAGCAGGCAAAACGCCCGGAAGAGGGCGGCGAAGCCGCACCGATCAAAGTGCTCAAGCCGCACGAGCTCAAAGAGCATCTCGACGAATATGTGATTGGGCAGGAGCACGCCAAAAAGGTGTTGGCCGTTGCCGTGCACAATCACTACAAGCGGATGCTTCATCAGGGGGATGACGACGGCGTGGAGCTCGAAAAAAGCAACGTCTTGCTCGTCGGCCCGACGGGAAGTGGCAAAACCCTGCTTGCCAAAACGCTCGCACGGGTTCTCGACGTGCCGTACGCCGTCACCGACGCCACCACCGTCACCGAAGCCGGTTACGTGGGTGAAGACGTTGAAAGCATTTTGCTCTCTCTGTTGCAGAACGCCGACTTTGATGTAAAGAAGGCCGAGCGTGGCATCGTTTATATCGATGAAATCGACAAAATCGGACGCAAGACCGACAACGTTTCCATCACCCGCGATGTATCGGGCGAAGGCGTTCAGCAGGCCCTGCTGAAAATCATCGAAGGCACGATTGCAAAAATTCCGCCGAAAGGTGGACGGAAGCATCCGCAGGAAAAATATATCGACCTCGATACCTCTAACATTCTCTTCATCTGCGGCGGCGCGTTCGTCGGGATCGACGAAATCATCAAACGCCGCACCGACGAAAAGGTTCTCGGTTTTGGTGCTGCCGAAGAAGTTTCCAAAGAGTGGAAACCCGTAACCATGAATATTGAGCCGGAAGATTTGCTCAAGTTCGGACTGATTCCCGAATTTATTGGGCGTATCCCGCTCGTCGTTCAGCTTCAGGAATTGTCCGAGGACGATTTGGTTCATATTTTGACTCAGCCGAAGAACGCTATGGTCAAGCAGTACAAAAAACTGCTCGCGATGGATGGTGTCGAACTCAACTTCGATAAGGATGCCTTGCGCTCGCTCGCCAAAATGGCTCGCAAACGCAAAACCGGTGCGCGCGGACTGCGTGCCATTCTCGAACACCTCATGCTCGACGTCATGTACGAAGTGCCGCAGCGCGATGATATTGATGTTTGTCAAATCACCAAAGACGTCGTCGAAGGCCGCGCCCATCCCATCGAACTCGGTGACGCCAAAAAGAAATCTGCTTAACCGCAGATTTCTTTTGTTATCCGCCTTCACCGAGCTGCTGCATGACAGGCTGGTTATTCGTTATCGGGCAGGGGAGAATTTTCCAACCCTTGGAAGCCATTGAATGGCGGCGTGTTGTATTTTTCTAAGCATTGGAAATTGTCGCCTCTGTTTTTCCAATGGTTGGACCTGAGGTATTTCGAACGTGCTTTTGGTATTCCCCAAGAAGCGAAGCGGCAAAAGCAGACGCGATGTCCCCATCGCGTTTCGTTCCTCAAGGACAATCCCTCATTGACAGACTTTTTAAATCGTCAATACTTCCGTCATGCCAACGGTTTTAAGATGGAATGGATACAGCTTCTTTTTCTTTTCGAATGAGGGTGATCCGTTAGAGGCTTGTCATATTCATGTTCGCAAGGGAGAAAAACTGGCGAAGTTTTGGCTGGATCCAGAGGTGAAACTTGCGGTGAATTACGGGATGGTATCCGCTGAGGTAAAAAAGATTGCCGAGGTTGTTGAAGAGAATCATGAAAAACTGCGGAAGGTATGGAATGAATACTTTGAACTTTAATTCACAAGCTGAAGCCGTCACCTTTAGCGCTGATGAGTTGCAGATCCTGCTTAAGGACGGACGCAAACTCAGTGTCCCACTGGCCTATTTCCCTCGTCTTCTACATGCATCCAAAGCCGCATTAGAAAACTATATTTTAAGTGGCGGCGGAATCGGAATTCACTGGGATGAACTGGATGAGGACATCAGCGTGGCGGGGCTTCTGAGGGGTTTTGGAGATCGCACCGCACATCCCTCTCTTGCTATTGCAGAAGAGTCCGGAGAGTATCGCACCCAATAGACACTCGGTTTTCCAACCTTTGGAATGTTTTGTCCCGGTTTTTCCAAGGATTGGAAAAACCCAGCAAGCTGCAACGCAGTTGCTTAGAGGTCGTCGGAATTGATGCCGAGGATTTCGAGGACGCGGGTGAGGTCCTCGTTAGAGTAATAATCGATCTCAATCGAGCCTTTCACCTTTTTACCGTTGGCCAGCGTTTTGGTGGACTGGACTTTTACTGCCGTGCCGAAATGCTGGTGGAGCTTATCGGAGAGGTGACGGACGTAGTCGAGCGGCAGATCGCTTTTCTGCGCGCGTGGCTTTTTGACTGGCTTCTTAATCTTTTCGACCACTTTTTCGAGCGCGCGAACCGACAGGTTTTCGCGGATAATCCGCTGGGCAATCAGTTCCTTTTCGGCGTCGATTTCGATGCCGAGGAGCACTTTGCCGTGCCCGGCAGAAATCTGTCCGCCTTCAAGCAGTTTTCGGATGGAGGCGGGCAGGTCGAGCAGGCGGAGGATGTTGGCGACTGTGGCACGGGCTTTGCCGACGCGCTTGGCGATCTGGTCCTGCTTGAGGCCGAACTGGTCGGCGAGATCGCGATAGCCTTCGGCTTCTTCCATCAGATTGAGGTCGTCGCGCTGTAGATTTTCGATCAGCGCGATTTCTAGCGTTTCCTGGTCGCCGATATCGAGAATGATGACCGGAACCTCGGGCAGATTGGCGGCCGTGGCAGCACGCAAACGGCGTTCCCCTGCAATCAGCTCCACATGCTTTTCCTTCTGTCGGACGAGCAGGGGTTGGAGAATGCCGTGTTCCTTCACCGAGGCGGTGAGTTCCTTCAAGGCTTCATCGCGGAAGGTGCGGCGCGGTTGCATCGGGTTGGGTTTGATTTTCCCCGTGGCGATTTTTGTAATGCCGCTCGAGTCAGGTGCCGGAACATCGACCACAGGTGCCGTTACCTTTTTTTCCTGAATCAGGGCATCGAGCCCGCGACCTAAACCAATTTTTTTTGCCATCTGTTTGCCTTTTCGAAAGTTTGAATCAAGAGGTTTTAACAGAAGGTTGCGCGGAACGCGAAGCGTAAATTTATCTGGGAGTGAATCCGTTCGACACGCGGACCGAATGCCATGAACGTTCAAAACGTTATGGATGCGAAGGGCGATTCCAGAATCTTTTCCATACCGACCACTTACACCCTCACGGATTTTGTGAAAGAGGCGTGTGAGCGGAAGGTCGGTGCGTTGCTTGTTACGGACGAGCATGGGAAAATGGCTGGCATCATTAGTGAACGCGATGTCATCCGCCAGTGTTATGAAAAGGTTGATTTTGATGCGACGCGGGTTGCCGAGGTTATGACGAAGGATTTGATCACGGGATCGCCGGACGACGACATTCATCTAGCCATGGATACCATGGTACAAAAAAGAATCCGGCATTTGCCGGTTTTGGATGGGGATGAGATCCGAGGGTTAATTACGGTTCGTGATCTGATTTCCGCGATGCGCAAGGCGGACCAAGACGAAACCCGCCTTTTGGTGGAATACCTTCAGAGCAGCCTCGAAGCTTCGTAATCCATTGCTTAGAACAATTCTCCCTGTCCGGATTTCGGCTTTGGAGGGCAGGGGTTGGTTTTTGGGTTAAGCCCCTTCCTTCATTGATTTTTCTAATGCTTTCTTCGATCGTTGGAGAACTCTTTTTGCTTCATCCGCCGCAATTTCGTTGCGACGAATTTGTTCAAGGAGTTCTGGATAAGCAGTTGATGGGACGATCGTCAGCAGTTCTTTCAGATTTGTTTCTCCATCAATCTGAAACAGCATGTCCGCATCTCCGCGCAGAAGTGCCAGTTTGTGTTTACAAAGCTTCCCGAAGATGCCGGCTTTGCAGTTGCATGTAACTCTGAGTTTTCTGTCATCAAGGGTAAACACAACCTGATATGGATCGGTGCCGCTGCTTTTTGCCAGAAATTCGTATTTCATTAGAATCCCCAGTCTTGTTGGCCGGATGGCGTATTTTTTTCTGCCGGATCTTCTTCCCCGATAAGCTCAAATAACTCTGACTCGCTAAGAACTTTCACGTTTAAACTTTCGGCCTTTGCTCGTTTAGACCCTGCGCTATCTCCGGCTAGCAGGTATGTCGTGTTTCCCGATATGCTTGAGCTTACTTTTCCACCATGAAGTTTAATTAAATCTGAAGCTTCCTCTCTTTTTAATGAAGGGAGGGTTCCGGTGAGCACGAAAGTGAACCCTTCTAGGCTGTTACTTACAGTAGTTGAGGGTGCAGAAGGTTTTCTTAATTTCTCTGTTTTTTGACAAAGGAGGTTGCCTTGTGTCGAACTCATGAAGGACATGATTGATTTTGCTGCTGGGCCAGAAAGGGCTTCGCAGTCAATTCCTCCATTTTTGAGTTTTTCCTTTGTTGCTTCTATTTTCATTTTAGTTTCTTTTTTGAGTTCTTCGCGACGGGCAATTTCTGGTGATTCCTGCGAGTGGTATTTTGCTTTTAACTTTTCTAGCTCGGATATTTTCTCTGGTGGTGTCGAGTTGCTGGCTTGCAACTGTTTTATTTGTTTGTCGATCTCTAGTCGTTTGGTGCGCGGGATGATTGGGTTGTTCGACTTGTTTCTCGGAGCGATGAACTGACTATATTCGAGAAGTTTCATGAGCTCATATCTAAGAGGAATTAGTTCGGAGCTCTTGATGTCCTCAAGGTTATTGTAAATCGAAGCAAGGTGATCGGCGCATATTTTTCCAACCTTTGGAATTCCAAGGGCAAATAGCCATTTCCCAAGAGGTCTTCCTTTCGATTTTTCCAATCCTTGGAAAACTTTGGCGGCATGTTTGGCCCCAAAGGTGCGCGGGTCATTTTCGGTGCCGAGATTGAGAACGGCAAGATCGCTTTCTTTGAGTTCATAGAGATCCAGTGGAGAGCGAATTAGGTCGGTGTCGACCAGTTTGTCGGCCACAGCACCTCCAATGCTTTCGATGTCGAGCGCGCCGCGGGATGCAAAGTGTTTTATCCAGGTTTTTAACTGGGCCGGGCATTGCAGGTTGATGCAACGGACAGCGACTTCGCCGTCCTGACGTTCCACATCAGAGCCGCAGGCCGGGCAGGTAGTTGGCATTTCGAACACCTGTTCGGTTCCGTCGCGTTGGTCTTTGAGTGCGCGAACGATGGCGGGAATGATTTCGCCAGCCTTTTCGACGATGACGCGGTCGCCGACGCGAATGTCTTTGCGCTGAATCTCATCTTCATTGTGAAGC
>Ga0307929_1002793_pt1 | contig 10763 bp, 7 predicted proteins | sample AceLakmetage1330_FD_203160 | JGI IMG/M metagenome (GOLD analysis project Ga0307929, IMG submission 203160) | Saline water microbial communities from Ace Lake, Antarctica - #1330 | ecosystem: Environmental > Aquatic > Non-marine Saline and Alkaline > Saline | place: Antarctica: Ace Lake...
GGCCACGGAAAGACCACTCTCCTTAAAATGATCACCCACGGAGAAGAACCCGATTCCGGACAAATCCAGATTCCCGGTGATTATCGATTGGGGTATCTCACCCAGCACATTGCCTTTACCGGTAAAAATGTCCTGGAAGAGTGCATGGCAGGTCTTCCCATTCATGAGAAAGATCATAGCTGGAAGGCTGAAAAAATATTGGCAGGGCTTGGGTTTTCCGATGAAGATATGCAACGGGAACCCGCTTCTTTTTCCGGGGGATACCAGGTTCGCCTGACCCTTGCCAGGGTTTTGGTGTCGGATCCCGATTTACTGGTGCTTGATGAGCCCACCAATTACCTGGACATTATATCCATTCGATGGCTCACCTCTTTTCTAAAGACGTGGTCCCGGGAAATTCTACTGGTGACCCATGATCGGGGGTTCATGGATGGGGTGGTCACCCACATTGCCGGTATTCATAGAGGCGTCATCCGGAAGATCCAGGGGAATACAGAAAAATATTACGAGCAAATTGCCCAGGACGAAGAGATTTACGAAAAAACTCGGGTAAATGAAGAAAAACGCAGAAAGGAGATGGAGACTTTTATCACACGGTTCCGGGCCAAGGCAAGGCTTGCAGGCATGGTGCAATCCCGGGTTAAGGCCTTGGCCAAGATGGAAAAAAAAGACAGTCTTAAAAAAATTGAGTCCCTTTCTTTTTCTTTCAGAGACCTTCCCTTTGCCGGTAAGCAACTGCTCACAGGGGAGAATATGACCTTCTCCTACGAGGCTTCCACGCCCTTGATCACAGATGTCAACCTCATGGTACAACCCGGGGATCGTATTGCCATTGTGGGCAAAAACGGCAAAGGTAAAACCACCCTTTTAAAACTGCTTGCCAGTATGCTGGAACCCGTTGCAGGCACGGTGAAGTATAATCCCGGGGTGGAGATGGGATATTTTGAACAGACCAATGTGCAATCTTTGAACCTCAACGCCACAGTGGAGGAGGAGATGCTCTATGCCCATGAAGATCTGGATCGCCAGCAGGCCAGAAATATCTGCGGTGCCCTTATGTTTGAGGGGGATGATGCGCTAAAGCACATCAGTGTGTTGTCCGGTGGGGAAAAAAGCCGGGTGATGCTGGGCAAGCTTTTGGCACAACCCTTGAATCTGCTCCTGCTGGATGAGCCCACCAACCATCTGGACATGGAGACCTGTGATTCCCTTGTCATGGCCCTGGATACTTTTGCCGGAGCCGTGGTGCTGGTAACCCATAATGAAATGCTTCTGGATTCCCTGGCCAATCGCTTAATTGTTTTTAAAAATGATGCCATTCACCTTTTTGAGGGGACCTATAGATCCTTTTTGGAGAAAGAAGGGTGGGATGAGGAAAAAGGCCTTCCCCTGGAAGAGGGTGACCAGGGCAGTGGCAGTGCACCGGAGGAGGAGAAAAAAACTTCCAAAAAGGCATTGCGAAAGCTGCGTTCTGAAGTTGTCTCCAGAAGATCCACGGCCCTGGGGCCCCTGGAAAAAATCATTGCAAAGACGGAAAAAAGCATAGATGCCTGTGAAGCTGAACTTTCGGATCTCAATGAGCAGATGCAGTCAGCAGCAGAAAATCAGGATGGTAAGCGTATAGAATCGCTTTCCTGCAATATTGCCCGATGTCAGGAACGAATTGATACTCTTTTTGCCAGGTTGGAGCGTGACATGGACGAATTGGACGAAAAAGGCCGGATTTTTGAAGAACAACTTGCTGAAATTGACGGGAGGTAATATCCATTGGATAAAAAGAATATACAGCTGATATGGGGAGGAATACTGGTTATGGCAGGCTTGGGCGTATTTTATCGCATACCCCAGGTAATGCCCAGAGTTGCACAGATGGATGCCTTTGCCAATGCCCTTCCCCTCATTCGATTTTGTTTCTATTTTCTCGGGGTTCTGCTGGTGTATGGGGGCGGCAGAAAATTGTATGAGAATTATAAAAAGAAATAGGTAGCCATGATCAAAAAAACTATGAAATCAACTAAGGGCACCCGCCTGAAAGCAACCATAAAGGATCAATCCGGTGCGGGTAATGCCCGTATTGGTGAGATTCTTTCCAAAGAGGGGCAGATTACCAGTCTACAGTTCAAGGCGGCCCAGAATCAGCAGAAAAAGAATGGGGGGCGGCTGAGCAGTATTCTTTTGAGCATGGGCCATATTGATCCTGACACCATCGTCAATGTGCTTGGCAGGATCTACGATTACCAGGTCATCCAGTTGGCTGAGATGAAGCCGGATAAAGAGGCTCTGGAGCTGCTTCCCTTTGAAATGGCCAGGGAATACATGGCTTTCCCCCTGGGCCTGATTGGCGAAACCTTTTCTGTCACCATGATGGAACCCACGGATACCAGTGCGGTGGAAGCCCTCCAGGAGATAATAGGGCAGTCCCTTAAGGTGCTCGTTTCCACAGAAAATGATATCATTGAGGCCTACCGGGATCATTATAAAATCAGCGAGGAGGTTTACAAGGAATTCCTCCATTTTGAAGAGGATCCAGATGATGAGCCCGTGACCTCGGTGGAGGATTTTGGCTCCCTTGTTTCTGAAGCCGCTGAAGAGCTTGAAGTCCAGACCACGGAAGATGACAATTACGATCAATTCGTGGCATCTGATGCCCCCATCATCAAGCTGGTCAGCGCTATCTTGATTAAGGCCATAAATGAGGGTGTCAGTGATATACACATTGAACCCTTTGAAAAATCTCTACAGGTAAGATATCGCATGGATGGGTCTTTGTTTAAAGCCATGAATCTGCCCATGTCCATAAAAAATGCCGTTATATCCCGACTGAAAATCCTTGCCGAGCTGGATATCGCCGAGCGGCGAATTCCCCAGGATGGTCGTATCAAATTGCGGTTGGGCAAAAAAAAATCGGTGGATTTTCGGGTCTCCACCCTGCCCACGCTGTTTGGTGAAAGTGTGGTCATGCGAATCCTGGACCAGGGCGCTTTAAATGTGGATCTTTCAAAGCTGGGCTTTGAAAAAGACACCTTTGATGCCATTAAACGGTGCATTAATAAACCTTATGGGCTGCTTCTGGTAACCGGCCCCACGGGGAGTGGTAAAACCACCACCCTGTATTCCCTTTTGAACAGATTGAACCAGGACGATACTAAAATACTCACCGCAGAAGACCCGGTGGAGTTCAACTTCCGGGGGATTAATCAGGTGCCGGTGAAAGACAGTGTGGGAATGAGCTTTGCTGCGGCATTGAAGTCTTTCCTGCGCCAGGATCCCGATATTATCATGGTGGGTGAGATCCGTGATATAGACACCGCAGAAATTGCCATTAAGGCTGCCATGACAGGCCATCTTGTGTTCAGTACCCTGCACACCAATGATTGTCCCTCCACCATTGGCAGACTCTTGGACATTGGTATTCCCTCTTATATGCTGGCATCTTCGGTGACCATGGTGCTCTCCCAGCGGCTGGCCAGGAGACTTTGCCCCGCATGTAAGCAGGAGGTCACCGGGTATGACCCCACAGAGCTTGAGATGCACGGTTTTGCCAAGGCGGAGATTCCCACCCTTAAACTGATGGGACCCGTTGGGTGTTCACAGTGTAATGGAACGGGATACAAGGGCCGGGTGGGCCTTTATGAGATGATGGAGGTGGGAGATGAGGTGTCCAAGGCTATCAATGCGGCCGTGCCCGAGGATCAATTACGAAAACTTGCCGTCCAGGAGGGCATGTGTACCCTTCGTGATGCAGGGCTGGAAAAGGTACGCCAGGGGGTCACATCCCTTGAAGATGTTTTGAAAAAGACAAGCATCACCAAGGAGGCACTTCCCGCTTATCTGGTCAATCCTGATGTGGAAACATATGAGGACCGGGATGTGATCATTCGGGAAGGGAATGCTGACAATGATTTTTATAAACTGGTCCGAGGCGCGGCGTATGTGGTCAAGGGCGGTAAAAAAATTGCTGAGATTTCAGAACCGGGGGAGTATTTTGGGGAGATGGCTGCTATCACCGGTGAGGCACGATCTGCGTCCATTCTTTCCAAGGGCCGTTCCATTATTAAGCGTTTTCCCGGGGATAAGCTCATGGATGTCATTGAAAAATATCCCGAGGTGGCCAAACACCTTTTCACGGTGCTGGCCAACCGCCTCAATGCCACGGACAGAACGCTGGTCCAGCTATTAAATACTGCCAAAACAAAATCCCAGAAGTGAATTCCGAAAAGCCCTAACCCATGGATTTGTGGGATTTTGGCTTACGGTAATATCGTTCTTTTTCGCTGTAGATGCACCCACAATACTGTTGACGATACATGCCAAGGGATTTTGAGGTGTCAATGCCTTCCTTCCAGCCTGTCCTGAAATCCCGGTAGACGAAGGGAATGCCAAGCTTTTTTCCAATGGCCTCACCGGTTTCCTGGATCAGCTCATGATTTTGGAACCGGCTGTAGAGCAGGGTGGATGAAAAGCCGTCAAACTTTCCCTTTCGGGCCACCCGGGCCGCGGCATTCAGTCGGTCATGGTAGCAGAACCGGCAACGCATGCTTTCCCGGAACGCAACAGATTGAAGAAAGCGTTCCATTTCATAGGTGTCCTGCCAGATCACCCGGAATTGCTGGTCATCTGCGTATGCTTTCAGGGCTTCCTCCCGCCGGAGGCACTCGGTGAAGGGGTGAATGTTATGCCGGTAAAAAAAGCCCATCACCTCAATGCCTTCTTCCCGGAGCACCTTTAGGGGAAAGATGGTGCAGGGGCCACAGCACATATGCAGCAATATCTTCATTCTCGGCTCCCAAAAATGGCAGTGCCGATTCTCACCAAGGTGGAGCCTTCTTCAATGGCCACCTTGAAATCTCCACTCATGCCCATGGAGAGATGCTTTAAATCAATTCCCGGAATTTTTTCTGTTTGAATGGTGGTAAAAAGTGTTGCCATGGCTTTAAAATAGGGGCGGGCACCTTCTGGATCATCAAAAAAAGGGGGCATACCCATGAGACCTGTCAGGTGTATATGGTCAAGGGAGGCGATGTCCCGGGCAAGTTCCAGGGCCTTGGCTGCGGTGGTGCCGGATTTGGAGGCTTCATCCGCGATGTTCACCTGCATGAGAATGGCCTGGCATTTATTGATCTTTGCCGCCTGCTTGTTTATCTCCCGGGCAAGCTTTAAGCTGTCAACGGTGTGGATCAGATCAAAATACTGGACGGCAAATCGCGCCTTGTTGGACTGGAGATGCCCAATGAAATGCCATGAAGCAGGGGTGTTGCCAATGGTGTCTATCTTATCCATTGCTTCCTGGATATAGTTTTCCCCCAAAAGGGTGACCCCGGCCTGGATGGCCGATGTGACGGCATCACTGGATTTTCGTTTGCTCACGGCCACAAGATCAATGGTTTCAGGGTCTCTGCCGCATGACAGGGCGGCCCGGCGGATTTCGTTTTTAATATGGGCCAGTCGTGTTTCAATTGATTCCATTTAATAATTAAAACTCCTTATAACTTTTTCCTGGATCAGTACCTCAATTACCTCACACACGGGGAGTCCCACCACATTGGTGTAAGAGCCGTGGATGCCTTTCACAAGAAAGGTGCCAAGTCCCTGGATGGCATAGGCACCGGCCTTGTCAAAGGGCTCTTTTGTGGAGATATACCATTCTATCTCCGCCGGTGAAAGTGCTTTAAACTCAACCTCGGTGGTTACGTGGTGGGTGATAATGGGTTTTTCACCGGGGCCACAGATGGTAAACCCTGTAAACACAGTGTGGGTTCGATTGCTGAGCTTCTGGAGCATTTCCCGGGCATGGTCCATGGAGTCGGGTTTTTCCAGCAGGGTATTGTCCACCACCACAATTGTGTCTGCCCCGATGATCCAGGCATTTTCATGGTGTTGGGCCACGTCCAGGGCCTTGTCCCGGGAGAGTCTTTCTACATATTTCCGGGGTGTTTCATTGGGCTGTTGCATTTCATCGGTGCAGGAGGGAACCACCGAAAAGGTGAGGCCTGCCTGCTCCAGCAGATATTTTCTCCGGGGGGATTGGGAGGCCAGGATGATTTGAGTAGCGGTTATATGTTTCATGGCCGGATATATTAGCAGACACGTTATAATATAACAAGAAAAGCCGGTATGATTTTGCCTTTGTGATATCATGGCTTTAAAGTCCCTGAATTCAGGGCGGTTGTGTGAATTAGGGCTTGCAAAAAAATGCATCATGTTATATGAAGGAACAGTTTTTTTGCCTGGGTGGCGGAATAGGTAGACGCAAGGGACTTAAAATCCCTCGGAGCATAGCTCTGTACGAGTTCAATTCTCGTCCCAGGTACCATAACATATATTGCGTATAGGGATGTATACGCTTCAGGTTTTGGCCTGATAGAAGTCCCCTTCTGAATCTGTGATTCAGGAGAGGGGAACATTCACAGGATTTCGGCCCACCTTCGAAATCCTTTTTTTATTGGCCCATGCCGGGTTTCAGGTATTTTAGTATATTTTGTTGAGATGTTGACCTGATCTCTCCCGGAAATATGAGGCTTTTTATTTATTCCTCACCCTTCAAAGAAGGGGGGTAAGCATAACCTTGGCCATTTTAATGGGGATGGGGGCAAACGTAGTTTTATGGCGTTTTTGTTGTTTTTTCTCTTTATTTTTATCCGTTGATAAACGCATAATAATACGAGCTTGACCCCATTGTCCGTGAACTTTCCAGGGTTGTCCACATGGTGATCCCCCAAAAAGAGAATTATGCAGAAAATAGAAATAAATGGCGGACATAAGCTCCAGGGCGAAGTGATCGTCAGTGGTGCTAAAAATGCAGCCTTACCCCTTTTGGCATCGGCTCTTCTGGTGGCCGGGAAAGTGGAATTCACCAATATTCCCGACCTCATGGATATTCAGAGTATTAAGTTGCTCCTCAAAGACCTCGGTGCCGATGTTCAAGAAGACGGCCATGATGTCGTCATTGATGCTTCAGGTGTTCATAAAATTGCGGCTGAATATGATCTGGTGAGAAAAATGAGGGCATCCATTCTGGTGCTGGGACCGCTGGTGGCACGGTTCGGCAAAGCACGGGTCTCCCTGCCCGGGGGATGTGCCATTGGTGCACGTCCCGTTGACCTACATTTAAAAGGGCTGGAAGCCATGGGTGCTCATATTGAAATCGACCATGGCGATATTATTGCCAAGGCAGATAGGCTCCGGGGAAGTGAAATCTATTTTGATATTCCCACGGTCACCGGTACTGAAAATCTCATGATGGCAGCCACCCTTGCCAGGGGAACCACGATTTTGCGCAATAGTGCCAGGGAACCGGAGATTATTGCCCTGGCAAATGCCTTGAACGATATGGGAGCCGATGTTCAGGGGGCTGGGACCGCTGTGATCAAAATCAATGGGGTGGACCGGCTAAAACCTGCAAAAATTCGTGTGATACCTGATCGAATTGAAGCTGGCACCTTTCTGGTGGCCGCTGCGGCCACCCGGGGGGATGTGCTGGTAAAGGAGGCTGACCCCGAGCACATGGGCGGTATTATTAACAAATTGAGGCAGACCGGCACCCATGTGGATGTAAGTCCCGGTGGGATCCGGGTACAGGGAGTTGAAAACATAGGCTGTGCGGATATTAAAACCCTTCCCTATCCAGGATTTCCCACGGACATGCAGGCCCAGTTCATGGTGCTCATGTCCCTGGCCCGGGGCAATAGTGTGGTCCATGAAACCATTTTTGAGAACCGTTTCATCCATGTCAATGAACTCCAGCGCATGGGGGCGGACATCACCTTGGCCGGGGGAAATTATGCCATGGTGAGAGGGGTTGAAAATTTATCCGGTGCCCAGGTGATGGCATCGGACTTAAGGGCCAGTGCTTCCCTTGTTATTGCAGGCCTTGCTGCCCGGGGAACCACCACCATCAATCGGGTTTATCACATCGACCGGGGCTATGAAACCATTGAGAAAAAGCTGGCAGCTTTGGGGGCAGACATCCACAGAATATAACCACCATGAGCCACAGGAGTTTTCCATGGGATGACATCGAAAAAATGGAATGGGCCTCCGCTTGTTCCCCTGTGTTGTCTGCTTTGTCTTGGCATTCTTGTGGGCTCCTTTTTAGGGGCAAAAGCCGTTGTCTTTTTTTATCTCCTCATTCCTGTGGGGCTTGGGGTCCTTTTTAAAATTGTTAAGAGAGAATCTCCTGGCCGGTCCAAGGGGGTTCTCTTTTTTTTATTGGGAGCAGTGCTCATCCACAGGGTCGAATTTCCTTCCATTCCTTTGCACCATATTCTCTCATACACCAACCAGGGTAAGGTGTGGGTGGTGGGCAGGGTTGTCACCCTGTTTCCAGAGCGGGGAAAGAGTCTTGTACTGGCTGTGATGTCAGCGGGGAAAATCCCCACGGAACTGTTCACCTCCACGGGGCACATCAAGGTGACCATCAGGGATGCCGATCTTTTGCTTGCCCATGGGGATATTGTGAGGGTGAAAGGAAGCATTCGCCCTTTTCGAAATTTTGCCAACCCCGGCGGATTTGATTATGCAAGGTTTATGAAGCGCAAGGGCATCATGGCTTCCCTGTACTGCCGGGGACCTGATTTTTCCCTTGAAAAAAATCAGTTGTCACCGCCATGGACCACCCTGTTCATCCGTGAAATTTCCCACCTGCGAAACAATTTTTCTTCGCATATTCAATCGGCTGTGAAAGATCAAAACAGCGCAGCTTTATTAAACGCGCTGGTGTTGGGAAAAAGAAAGATGCTCACAACGGATCTTCAAAACACCTTTTCCCGATCAGGCGCTTCTCATGTGCTGGCCGTTTCTGGCCTTCATCTTTCCATTGTTGCCACGCTGTTCTTTTTTCTTTTTCAGAAATGCTTCTCCCTTTTTACCCCACTTCTGGTCCGGGGGCTTGCCAGTAAAGGTGCCGCCTTGATGACATTGTTACCATTGGCTGGTTATGCCCTTATATCCGGCTTTTCTCCTGCCACCCAGCGGGCCTTGATCATGGTGTCGGTGGTGATGTTTTCTCTTACCATGGAGCGGGAAAATATGACAATCAATTCCCTGGCCGCAGCGGGTATGGGCATTTTGATTTTTCAGCCCGGGGCAGTTTTTTCCATCTCCTTTCAACTTTCCTTTGCTGCGGTTTTTTTTATTATTTCCGGTCTTGATCTGGCCCGACGGCATGAATTTCCTGCCTTTGGCCATATTATTTTCAATAAGATTGTTCTATTTTTTTGGGTTTCTGTGCTGGCCATTGCCGGGACCCAGCCCCTGGTCATGCGTTATTTTAATATGGCAAGTTTTGCCGGGATATTTACCAATGGGGTGACCATCCCTGTGGTGGGATTTGGGGTGCTTCCCCTGGGTGTTTTGTCTTTGGTGGTGTTTCCCATTTCCACCACCCTTTCTGGTGGATGCCTTGTGCTGGCAGGGGAAATGGCAAGGCCCTGCATTGCCTTTCTCACCTGGGTGTGCCAGGTGCCCGGTGCGTGGTCAAGAACGGTGACCCCGGATGTGCTTTTCCTGGTGGCCTGGTATCTGGCCATGGTGGCCATTTACGGGGTGCTCCGGGGCTGGAAAAGAAAATGGGGAAAACTGTTGGGAATGATGGCCCTGTTTCTCGTTATGGTTCAAGGGGCTCTGGATGTCCGGGAGCGTTTTTTTAACCACACCCTTAGAATCACTGTGCTGGATGTGGGCCAGGGCAACAGCGCTTTGATTCATTTGCCAGGGGGGAAAATTTTTCTGGTGGATGGCGGTGGGTTTTCCAGCAATTCCATGTTTGATACGGGCCGGTATCTGGTGGCCCCTTATCTGTGGCGACAGAACATCCTTACCCTGGATGGGGTGGTACTCACCCATCCGGAGGCGGATCACATGAACGGGCTTTTATACATCCTTGAAAATTTCAAGGTCAATGTGTTGTATAAAAATGAAGATCATCGGCGAACCCAGGGATATAAACGCCTCATGGCATTGGCCAAATCCAGGGACGTCACCATTCACAAGGTTGATCCCACAGGGGAGGTGATGATCTCGGACCCGGACGTGACGCTTCGGTTTTTTCCTGGATTTTCCGTGGAGATGACCCGTAAAAAACAAAAAAAAAGTTACAATGATAATTCCCTGGTGCTGGGGGTTCAGTTCAAGGCATTTTCCATGCTTTTTGCCGGGGATATCATGGCCCGGCGGGAGGCAGTGCTTTCATCGCTTTCTGGCCCCGGTGGAATTCTAAAAAGCACCCTTCTGATGGTTCCCCACCATGGCAGCAGCACCTCCAGCACCTCGGCCTTTCTTGATCAGGTTCAGCCGGAGATGGCCCTTATTTCCTGTGGATGGCATAACCGTTTTAGGTTTCCCCATGCCCGGGTGATGCGAAGGTACCAGGCGAGAAAAATACCCATTTTACGCACCGACCGGGATGGAGCCCTACAGATTGTCTCGGATGGAAAAAGATGGCATATCCAGACAACCCGTTGATATTCATACACGGTTCGCCCGTGGCGGTTTTATTAAAAAATAAAACTTCCGGGCAACCTCAGCAGAGCCCCCCCCCGATGGGTAATAGGAACCGGCCAATTGAGGCCCATTGCCCGTCGGGGGGGGGCGGCATAATATCATTTTCAATATGTGTTATGTCCGGCAAGACATACCCGTTTATATGAAAATGAAGTGTCCAAGTAGCCTCAGCAGAGCCCCCGGGGAGGGGTAATGGAACAGACCAATTGGGCTGTCTAACAGTTCCGGGTCGCTTCCATTACCCCTCCCCGGGGGCGGCATAC
>Ga0307929_1002794_pt1 | contig 10761 bp, 5 predicted proteins | sample AceLakmetage1330_FD_203160 | JGI IMG/M metagenome (GOLD analysis project Ga0307929, IMG submission 203160) | Saline water microbial communities from Ace Lake, Antarctica - #1330 | ecosystem: Environmental > Aquatic > Non-marine Saline and Alkaline > Saline | place: Antarctica: Ace Lake...
TTTGTTCCCTCACATCTCTTGAGAGTTGATATTTATCTTCCTGACGAATTTTTAGCGATCACCAGAGAGTATGTGCTTCTATTGAAATCTGAGACATTAGGGGAACAACATGAGCTAGGCTTTTCAGTTGAGGAATCAAACAAAGTAAATATTGATTTAGCTCCTTACCTCAAGAGTTGGAAAGCTGGTGTCGCAAGGTTTGTGGCTGAAATTTCCAGAAGAGATAGTAAGCGAATAATATCTCGTCAATCCGTTATTCTATGGAATGGCCTTCGGACTGTGGACAAAAGGGTTGTGTTTCACTGTGATGAAATGCCAGAGAATCTTGATCATGATCGAAGTGAAAATGTAAAATTTGATCCGGATCGACAAATTGTTACTTACCAAGACGCAACAAGACGTTTGTTTAAGATGTATTTCAAGGATGGGCAAATAGAACGTCATTTTACATGGACGGTACCAGGAATTTTTCTGAATCTGCAGACCTTTATGCAAGGAACCATGGAAGAAAGAAGTTTGCGAATTGGTATGCGACTGTCTGTAAATAAAACAGCACGAAAGAACCTGCAAATTTTTGCATCAAAGCCATCCACTTTAAAACTTGGAGAATTCAGTTCAAATGTGGATTTTTCAAGGTTAGGTTCTAAAATAATTCCACTCGCAAGTCTTCTAGAATACGCAACAGTAGGAAAGAGTACACTATTGTTAATAGATAATGAAACGAATGATGAAATACCATTAATTGAACTGGTTACGCCATCTACTGTTGCAGACTATAAGGTGGAATCTGGACTTGGTTTGCGTACAATAAGTTTTTCTTCTTTAGATACTATCAATGGATTTAGGCTTACCGCAAAGGATTTTATAACAGGTGAAGAATATTCAGCTGCGGTTGACCATAACGAACACTTGGCGACAAAGACTGTTGAATTAATGCCCGGCATCAACGTCAGTACAATGTTTTTCTCACAAAATGAATTGTCTACAACCATATCTGAAAAAAGATGGCCAGCTGGGTTTTGGTTTCTCCAGTTCTATATAAAAGTTGGATCCCATTGGAGAATAATAACAAACGCCAATAATGAAGTGATCGTGGATGGTTTGCTTAGATCAGAAGAACAGTATGCCTGTAAACATAATGAGGTTTTTCAAGCATTTGAAGACACGGCAGAAAAAGCCGATGTGGAAACATTGTTTTTCAATCTTCACGATTCATTAATGGATAGATATGGTGAAGAATGTTGGGAACATGTGAAGTGGATAAAGAGCTTTTGGCATAAGATCTGTAGCAGACATTTCCGTTATAGTGAAGAGACATCGTTGTGGGCTAAACTATTGCGGAGTTCCACAGAGTGGCCAGATGAAGCAATTGCAGAAGGACATGTGCCTACCAGTTTATTGAGTGGCACGTTACTCGAAATGTATTGTTTTGAACGATCGGCATTAGATATTCAGCCAAATAACTCAAGTATGTTGGCTTGTCTTAATTATTTTCCACAGATGAGTGAACTTGTAGATGTCTTCCAACATGGGAAAATTGATATCTCTTTGTTGGTTGGTTTTAAGAATGCTGCTCAGGTGCCAAGAGGGCAAGCTCCAAGTCAATTTGTTCTTGCAAAGTATAAAGACGCAATTGTCCAAATGTCAGGAGATGGACGAGAATTACTTGATGATGATTGGTTACCATCCCCAGGCTCCTTTTTGAGTTCTCTTCATTATCGGTATGCAGTACGAAGATTGATAAAGCGTTATACTCGAAGTCTTAGTGTTGAATCTGTGAGAAGAGGTAAAATGCTAAGTTTGATTACAAAAATGAACGGTTGTAAACTCTCTTCCTACGTCGATAGCAGAAGTTATGCGCATCTGGTTGATCATATCGATATTGGGTTGTTTGCTGAGCGAATTAAAGAAGAAAACCTAGCTGATGAGCTTGTTGTGCAACAGGAACATCAACAGATGATTATTCACTTTATTTCCTTACTGGCTCAAGTGTGTAGAGCAGAGGTACATCGTGGAGGTGAAGGCGCCGTGAAAAATTTTTGTAAAGATGTAATGAAACGATGCAATCTTAGTCCTCACCATATGCAAAACCATCTTGGTTATCTTATATTTCTGAGTGAAGACATCTTTGCATTTTATTTAATGCTCTGGGAATTAGTTTTTACCGCAGATATTGATGCAACAAGACGAATAGTCACAGATCCCAATACAGAATCGGCTCCAAGACCAACGCGGAGGGTTTATGTCAGAAACTAATCCACTTGTTTTAGTTGATAATTTAAAATCAACTCTCAAACGATATGTAACAACTACCTTACCTGTTAGTAGAAGATATCCTGAACTACGCCAAGAAATTCAAAAAATGGTTGCTAGTCAGCCTCTTGTAAAAGGTCCATTTGTCGAAGGATTACCAGATTTCGAAAAAGGTGAATTACTCAGTAAGCTTCTTAAACAAAATGGTGGATTTCTTCATGATGAGTTCCAGAATCTTCCTGACGACATTTTAAATAGGCCGCTCCATTTACATCAAGAAAAAGCTTTAACTGCAGCATGTAAAAACAATGAAAGTCTACTTGTTGCTACTGGTACAGGCAGTGGTAAAACAGAATGCTTTCTGTATCCTATTGCACATAAATTATTAAATGATCCTCATCCTGAAGAGCCAGGTGTTCGTGTACTATTAGTTTACCCGATGAATGCTTTAGCTAACGATCAGCTTTACTACCGAATTGCTCCTTTATTCGGAAATTTCCTTCGAAGTGCCAATATCACCTTTGGCCGTTACACATCTCAGATTAAAGCAAATTCAATGCGTTTAGATGAGGAGGGGAAATTAAAAGACAATGATAAGCTGATGGATGCTCTTGGTGGAAGGATCCCAGAGAACTGGCTTTTAACAAGAGAAGAGATGTTGAAGACTCCACCACAAATTCTTGTAACAAACTATGCAATGTTGGAGCATCTTCTTCTCTTACCGAGAAACGCTCCATTATTTCATATCGACAAATTACATACTGTTATTTTGGATGAATTACACACATATGCGGGCGCACAGGCCACTGAGGTAGCATTTTTATTGCGTAAGCTTAAAATTCGATTGAAATCCGATACAGACTTACAGGTTTTTGGAACCAGTGCCAGTCTAGCGTCCGGTGATGGTGCAGATGCTGCATTAATAGAATTCGGTAGTAATCTTTTTGGAGAACCTATACAGCAGGTCATTAGAGGAAAAAGGATACCTCACCAACGATTACAGAATGCATCAGTGTCTTTCAGTTTGACCCCTCAAGAATGGGATGATATCGACGGCCTTTTAAATCTCACTTTAGAAGAAAGTTTGGATGTCAAAGAATGGAACGATGAACTTGAGGATTTGGGATTAGATAAGAAGGTACCTTTACTTGATACAGGACTTGATTTACCCAAGGCTCTGGAAAAAGTGTTCCACAAGAACAAAGAAGTACAATGTGTAGCCGATGTTCTAGATGCTGGTGGAGTTATACAATTCGAACAACTCGCCAAAGCTGTGTTCCCTGAGAAAAGCATAGATAATTCGTTGAAAAGTGCTGCCCTGAATAGTGTTATGCATTTAGGCATGATGGCACGGATTTCTCCAGATTCGTTTCCTCTGCTGCCAAGTCGATATCATATCGCCACAAATAGCATTGAAGGCATTAGTGTCAAGTTGAGCTCTAATCATCCGGAAGGATGGTCAAATTTGCAACCTTTTCGAACCTATTCAGAAAAAGGTAAACCATACTTCTCTTTATTGGTTTGTCGACGCTGCGGTCAACCCTATATTGAGGCATTCTCCGATAAAGAAAGGCTGTTTAATCTCCGCAAAGACTCCATCTCTGAAAATCAGATAAAAAGGAAGGTATTTTGGCTTGGTTCTCCTGCTAAATACCAAGTCCAAGATGAAATGGATGAAGATGCCTCCTCTGTAGAGGTCAAAAATGACAAAGACAAACCATCTGTACTTTTTATCAACCCGAAATCTGGGCAGATACTAAGCGCAGAGAGTGATGTCTCTCCTAAAATTGCGTTATATGAGATTGCCACTGTTACAGACGATGTTGAAAAAAACGATTATGTAAGGACTTGCAAAGCATGTGGTAGTAGAGCAACCGGATCAATGGCTGAAATCATTACTCCCATGCAAGCCGGTAATGAAGCCCTTGGTGCAGTGGTGACTCAACAGGTCCTTGAGGCGTTACCTCCTGTGATGGATACTAATCAAGCAAAACCGATGCAAGGACGTTCATTGCTCGCATTTTCAGATAGTCGACAAAATGCCGCTTATTTTGCACCATATTTTCAACGTACTGGTGGAGATCTCGCACTTCGAACAGCTATTGCTCAGGTCGTAAAAGAGGAAGATGAACCATTAGGGTTCAAAGATTTAGCATATTTGATTTTGCGATATTGGAGAAAGTTTGGAAAGCCCGTCCTTCTTGATGCCAATGGAGAATTATTACAAGGAAGTAAAACTATTCAAATGGAACAGGTGATTGGCCAGTCAGCGGCTGAATTTTGTACACCTGGTGGTCGACGGAATTCCCTCGAAGCTTTAGGACTCGTTCGTATGATATTGGAGAAAAGAAAACTAAAGCGTTTTGTTCGTGAAGTGGCAATAATCCTACCAGAATCATTAAAAAAACAAGCAGTTCAACTGTCACACATCTTATTAGAAAATATTCGGCGAGAAAAAGCAATTACCCGGTTAGCTGAGGTGGATATGGAGGATCCTCATATTTGGGGAGAAACATATGCCCGGCATCGTTCTTTTGAAATTTACAAAGCAGATACAAATGCATCTCATGGTTGGATCCCCCAAGAAGGGCGTGTCCAACATAACAGGCGAACATGGTATTTGGTAGAACAACTGGGACTTTCCTGGGAGGAAGCCAGAAATTTACTTGGTGCGATTTGGGAAATTTTATTGGATCAACAAATACTTGTATCAATGAATCCCGGCTATGGTATCGATGCTGATTTGTTACGAGTAATATCAGGAGCACAGCAGGTACTTTTCTACTGCCAAGATTGTGGACTGCTCTTGTTTGATGCAATAGATGAAAAATGTACTGCTTTTCGCTGTAAAGGGAATGTGGTAGCCTTTACAGAAGAGGAACGCCAACAATTCCACAAAGAAAATCATTATATCTATTCAGTGGAAAAAGGAGGGGCTTTGACTGTTCGAGCAAATGAACATACTGCCTCCTTGTCTACAGATTTACGTCAGAAGATCGAACAGGAGTTTAGCGAAAAGAAAATCAACTTACTTAGTTGTACAACTACCATGGAAATGGGAGTTGATCTTGGTGATTTGGAAGCAGTAATTAATCTAAACATACCGCCTGGAATAAGCAATTATCAGCAAAGGACAGGTCGTGCTGGACGGCGAGCACAAGCAGCTCCTTTCTGTGTTACTATTGCAAGAAATGGGCAGTATGACCAGGCAGTTTTTCGTGAATTCGCCGAGTACCTTGAACAACTTCCTCCAATCCCTAAAATACATCTAGACAATGCCAAACTCTTTCAACGGCATCAAAATTCAATAATTTTATCAGGATTTCTTAAACACAGGATTAAAGATTTGTCTGTAAATGCTCCCTCGTTAGCAGATCTTTTTGGCTCTTCGTTTGGAGAGAAAGATTATCGGAAATTTATTGATGCAATGAATAGTTGGCTGGAACAAGAGGATGGACAATTGTCTCTGGCAGAAGCTACAAAATTAGGCTCTAGAATTCCTGAGGGTATTCGTATGGGCTTAGCATTACACGGAGAGAGTCTAAAGAATTATTTTATTGAGCAGTTGACTGTTTTTGCTTCAGTAGTACATGGACGTTGGTCAATATATGAATCAAAAACAGCAGATTATATGCAACAAAATGAACTTCCCCAGGCAGCACGATGGCAATCTATGCAAAAGAAATACATGGGGCAGTTCCTTGTAACACAGCTTTCCAGTAATGGACTAATTCCAACGTATAGTTTTCCCGTAAATTCTCTCACTCTTGATGTCACCAAAGAATTTAAATCTGGAGGGAGATTTTCCGGCCAGGGAGATGTCTCTCTTTCCAGAGATGCAATGCTTGGTGTGAGTGAATATGCACCTGGCGGTGAAGTAATTGCCAATGGACGTTTGTGGACAAGTGCAGGACTTGCTTATTTCCCACGAGATTTTATGCCAACAAGGTTCTATGTAGCATGCCAGGAGTGTCATCATATCGAGGTTGGTGAAGAGAAAGAGGATTTAGGCGGCCCATGTGAATTTTGTGCTAATGATTCCAATAGGCAAATTAGATCATTTATAGAACCACGAGGATTTGTGACTGCCTATAAAGATCGTAAAGGGAAAGACCCTGCTCAGCATCGTGCCCGTAAACAATATGCTGATGAAGCGCGACTTATATCAATGGCTCGAAGTGATCAGTTTATTCAGACCGACAACCCAATAATCAGTAAAGCACTTCTTCGCAGTCATGCTGTTGATCCAGATGAGCCAGTTGGAACCCTATTTGTTGTGAATAGAGGTAGAAATCGTGTTGGCTTTCACCGTTGTGGCTGGTGCAATTATATGGAGCCTGCTTCAAAAATGGCGAGAGTTGACAGTAAACATTCAGAACTTCTCGGTAGTCAAACCTGTAACAATCAACATTTGGATTGGCCAGTAGATTTGGCGCATATTTTTAACACCGATGTTTGTTTACTTCGGTTTACCCAAGAAATACCGCCACCTGAAAAGGGCATGTCTCGCCCAAAAGAGATAAGTCGTTACTATGAATCTTTTGCAAGGACTATGAATGAGGCCTTACGTTTTGCATCGACTGGACTAATGGGCTTACAAGCAGGTGTGGTTCGATCATCACACAAACTTGGACAGAGGTATTTGACAACCGTTTTATATGATTCTGTGCCAGGTGGAGCAGGGTATGCTGTTCGGATTTTCAATGAACTCTCAATCAACAAAATCCTTGAGGCTGCTATTCTACGACTTGATTGTCCTAATAAATGTGCCACAGCATGTCGTCATTGTTTATACGATTATTCAAATCAATTCTCATGGGATTATTTTGATCGAAAACCGGTACTAAACTGGCTACGCAAACTTCTATCTCACACTGTTGAGCATCCCATTATCAATCAAGGCGGTATGTTGTGGGAAAATCCAAATTTTGCAGGTCTCACTGAACAACTGGCTACTTTTAAGGAAATCCACATAGCTGGTAAAACACTAATGAGCAATGATAGTAAAACTGATAGTCCAATTGTATCTTGGCTTATAGGCATGCTCAATCAGGATTATAAGTTTTTTGTCCATTTAGAAAATGAGCTTCCTTCTTTAACCCAACTGTCTCAACAACAGAGAATGGTTCTAGCTCTTTTAAAACCATACATCGAACAGGGAAAACTTGTGATTTCCCAATTAGCGGAAAAAATAACGGCACCAATTCCACGAGTCTTTGCTACACCAGAACTGAAATCACCAATTTGGTTCAGTGATTATCCGATCCCGGCACTGTTTGACGAATTGTTGCCTCAACCCATATATCGGCTTTATTCAAATGATGCCTTTGTTGAGGCAGCCAAATTTTTGCTAAGCAAATCAGCACCACATACCCTGGATGAAATTTTCCCACCAGAATACCAGATGCAACGTTGGGCTTTAGGAAAAAATCAACCTAGAAATTTTCAGGAGTACCTTGCACCTGTAAAAGACGCTTGGGCAGAGAAAATTACAATCAAAGATCCATACTGTGGTGCAGATCGATACCATATCGATTCGTTACAGAAGTTACTGCATGAACTGAAAACTGAACTCCAACAAGTGGAAAGCATATTTGTGATGTGCAAAGAAATGCATCATCAGGATGCAAATCACAAGCCTGCCTCAGAAGTTCAGAAAAGTATACAGGCGGCTATTAAAGAGGTGTTTGATACGCAGGTGAACGTTCGTGTGCTATCCTTTCAGCAGGGGAAAACATTCCACGATAGAATGCTCGAGATATCCTGCATCAATGAAGAAGGGTTGTCCCATAAACACCTTTATGATCTTTCCGGAGGAATAGATAAATTGATGGATTCCAGTCAGGAAACGATTCTTTTTTACTCAACGGACAAAAAGTGATATATATTAAATGTTTATTTATCATTATCAATAAAGGTGTATTTGAATTATGACTTTTAATAATCTAACAAATCTGATCAAGTTACGAGTGGTTGTTGGGTATCTTGGTGAACGAGAGCAAAACAGTTGGTGGCAAAGTGCTTTTTTCTCAGCCAGTAGTACTCCATTTTTAACACCTGTTTTTGGAAAAACAACTCTCTCAGCACAGTATCACGGTGTAAGGGAGGCTGCTACGCTCATTCATGATGAGCGTATTGGAACTGGTGCTGAGGTCTTTCACCTATTCAGGCTCCCGGAGAATATTGAACAGGAAATGCACGTTAAGCTGAGTGATAGCGATCTTGAAAATGAAATCCAATCGATAGTCGCCAGTCAGGAGAGCGCCATTACTTTTCTAAATGAATTCAAAAGTTCGTCAGATACACAAGCAGTAGGCCCGGTTCGTTTAGGGACTGCAGATGATATATCCAAAGCTGGATTATGGAAAAAAACTGCAGGATATTATGCTTATGCCATGCAGAATGGTGAAAAGACTTTTCCTTATGTTTCTAGAAAATAATGGCGAATAATAAACAGTATACAACCCAACTTTCAACTGGACTCGGGCTTCTTGAAGAAACCAAAAGTCTATTAGATCTTTGGCAACCAGGAATGAGTACTACCGAATTGTACCAGCAAGCCCTGACTGATGGCAGTTTCCCTAATATGTCTGCTCGTCGACTAAAAAATGTTATCACAGGGTGTTTCGCCCCCCGATTGTTGGTGAGGAATGATTATCCTGCATCTTTGTTAAAACAACTAAATACTAGCCTTTCAGCAGTTGAATTTCGCCAGTTACTCCTTATCTACACAGCTCGTGCAAATCAAATATTATTGGATTTTATCCTTTCTGTTTATTGGCCTAAATATGTTTCTGGACACGATATCATTACAAGTGATGACGCTAAGGAATTTGTTTATGATGTAAACCAACAAGGATTAACTGTACGTCCATGGTCTGAGAGTACGATCAAAAAAGGTGCATCGTATCTTTCAGGTTGTTGTGCCGATTTTGGGTTACTCGAACAAGGTAGAAAAAGTAAGCGAAAGATCCTCCCTTTTCGTATAGAACCTAAGGTTGTCGCTTTTTTGGCCTATGACTTTCATTTTCAAGGAATTGGTGATAACGGACTTGTTGCCCATAAAGAATGGCAGATATTTGGTTTGCAGAAAGAAGATGTTCGAGATGAATTCAAACGTCTATCTAAGAAAGGCTATTTTATTATTCAATCAGCCGGAGAAGTTGTCCATATAGGCTGGCAATATAAAACATGGGAGGAACTGCTCAGTGCCATCACTACAGGCTGATTTTGCTGAACTGCTTGAGCGGATACAAAGTGGTCGAGAGTTTGGCCATGCCAGCTTTGAGCCAATTTATTATCTTATATTTCCACCGTCACAGATCCTGACCGTGAAACGGCAAATGCCTGCCTGGACTTCCCGTTTAAAAAACGAAGGTTGGGATGTGCACCAGTTCTCCATTACCGAAGCGATTCTGGAAATTTTTGGTAATACGCCGCTCAGAAAGATCTGGCTCAAGGCAGATGGCCAGGACCCGACCAACTGGGAGAAGACCAACCCTTCATTGGCAAATGCCTTGTCAAAAGGTGCATTGCAGCAACGGCTTGAAGATTGTCTGTCGGAACTGGAAGACTCCCCAAAGGCCATTCTTCTGGTTACTGACTTGGAGGCACTCCATCCATATATGCGTATCGGCTCAATTGAGAGCCAGTTGCAAGGCAAGTTTTCCGTTCCTACAGTTTTTCTCTACCCGGGGGAACGCACTGGGAAGACCATGCTGAAATTTCTGGGGTTCTACCCTGAAGACGGAAACTATCGCTCAGTACATATCGGCGGTTACATGTAACATTTTGTGAGAAACTATCATGACGATAATAAAAGATATATTTGAACAATCGCGGGATATCAACCGAACCATTGAGAAGGTCATCACCTATGGTGCATCTCAAGAACATCGGTTGAAATCTGAGATATCAGAATACGTTGTAACAGAAAGCATAGAACAGCAGTTTAATGACCTTCTTCTCAAGATGCAGACGGCTATGGAGTCTGGCGGTGAGAATGAGGTAGGTGTCTGGGTGTCGGGCTTTTATGGTTCTGGTAAAAGCTCGTTTACTAAATATCTTGGTCTGGCCTTTGATGAAAGCATTACAATCGATGGGGTGCCCTTTATAAATCACCTTAAAGATAGATTTCATAAACAAACCACCAAAAGTTTGCTGACTACCGTTGCCAAGCGTTTCCCGGCTTCTGTTGTGCTGCTTGATCTGGCCAGTGAAATGTTGGCCGGTGCCACGATGGCAGATGTATCCACGGTGCTCTATTATAAGGTGCTGCAATGGGCTGGGTATTCGCAGAACCTGAAGGTGGCTGCCTTGGAACGGTTGATGCAAAAAGATGGCCGCTACGAAGAGTTTAAGCAACAGATACAGGCAGATCTTGGGGTGGATTGGACAAGTTTGCAAAATGATCAGCGGTTCCCGACCCGGCCTGCATCCCAACAATAACGGCAAGTTTTTATTTTGGTTTCGTAAACTTTTGTGAATTTTAACAACAGCAAACAGCCA
>Ga0307929_1002801_pt1 | contig 10751 bp, 6 predicted proteins | sample AceLakmetage1330_FD_203160 | JGI IMG/M metagenome (GOLD analysis project Ga0307929, IMG submission 203160) | Saline water microbial communities from Ace Lake, Antarctica - #1330 | ecosystem: Environmental > Aquatic > Non-marine Saline and Alkaline > Saline | place: Antarctica: Ace Lake...
TTCATCACAAACCAGCAAATCCTGTGATTGATAAAATTGCAGCTTTTTTAACAATGTATGGTCGGTTTTTGCTGCCACAAGTTGATTAATCATATCCATGGCCGTTGTAAAAAGGGCTTTAATGCCTGCTTGCGTCGCAGCATAGGCAATGCATTTTGCCAAAAAAGTTTTTCCCGTACCTGGATTGCCGATCAAAATAATGTCTTTGGGAACCTGGATAAAGCCCAAATCTATTAAACTCAATATTAGATTTTTTTGATTCTGACGTGATTCATGGTGTTTAAAATCAAACTGGTCAATGGTGGGTTTATCCCCGAGTTTGGACTGTTTGTACCGTAAAGCGATTCTAGCTTTTGCCCTACAGGCAATCTCAACTTCCAATATGCGGTCAATGGTTTCAAGTGGGGAGAGGTTACTTCGGGTACCCTGTTCTAAAACATCTGCCAGATTTTGTGCACAATTTTTCAATCGAAGTGCTTTAAATTTATCAATCACAACGTCCATTATTTTTTCTCCTTCGTTTCAGTACAATGGCATCATATTCAGCAAGATTGGGTGATGTCAGGCGAATATTATTGAGATCCTTATTTTTCAAGCTCACCGGAGGATGATTTGTTACAGGGGACATCTCCTGATTTAAAATATTATGCACATAAGAAAGCCCGTACAGCTTATGTTTCAAGGCTTTTCTTATGGCGCACATAAGGGCTGAATTCCCATACTCATCATTAAGAATCAGCAACTGGTTCACAGTTTTTTTGATCGGCTGGGAAGCATCGGCAAGTTTTTCCAGGTAATCCACCGCATCCTGGCCCAGGGACATGAATACCCGTATTTGTTTGTCCATCATTACTTTTTTCCTCAGCTTGTGGACTTGTTCTTTGTGGGAAGAAAGCTCAATACGCTGTTTTTTCTTCCAACTTCGTCCATGGGCTGCCACCTGTTTCTCCTTATAATAGATGCTCAAGGTTCGTCTGTCGGCCTTGACAGTCACTGTCTTGCCTACCATTCTCGGGGGAACGGTATAAACATTGGCATCAAAGCGAATTCCAAAATCCTTGTAAATCTTAAGGGTTTCCGTTTCTCGAAAATCAGGTAAAACCTTCGGGATCGGAGTCAAGGCATCCTTTACAAGTCGTTCCACCGGTTTTTCTCCCGTGGTTTGATGCACCCGTTTGTTGGCTGTGGTGGCAAGCCAAGTCAGAACCTGGGTCTGGACATCTTCAAGATCTGTAAAGGTTCTGACCGGCCAGAAATTGTTCCGTAAATATTTAATGCTGTTTTCAATTTTGCCTTTCTCATATGGAGCCCTGATATTGCAGGCAACAGGAGTAATATTAAAGTGCCTTAAAAAATCCAGGAACGCCTCGTTGAAACGAATCATGGCACCCACCCGTTCCGTAACCGCCGTAAGCATATTATCCACAACAATTTCTTTAGGGGAGCCCCCAAAATACCGGAATGCTTCCATAAGACTTTGATGGAGGACTTCCTGTTTTTGGCTGTGGGTAAACGCCACGTACAGCACTCTGCTATGGGATTCTATAACGGCCAGGGCGTAGAGCTTCCTTCTACTGCCATCGTAAACAAGGCTTCCAAAATGACCCCAATCAATTTGCATTTGTTCACCAGGGTCGGATTCAAAGCGGATAAAGGCTTGTTTGCCTACAGCATAACGCCTGAGATTCCTGAGATAATCCCGGACAATGGTGATCTCTCCGTCAAAGCCCTTTTCCTTGATCTGTCGTAAAACCACCGGGGCCTTGATCTTTGGGTACTGATCCAGCAACTCTTTGATCATGTCCCGGTGGGGATCAAGTTTTGAGGACTTTGGGGTATTGGGTTTGCGGACGATAACCGGATTGTTGATGTATTTGGCAACTGTGGATCTGTCCAGGTTTAAGGTTGTTGCCATCTCTCTTACGGAGAATCCAAGGTTTTTTAACCGATGCATTTCAAAAATGGTTCGTTTATCTATCATTGCTTTATCTCCCCACAGATTGCGGCAGAGAAAGAACCTGGTACAAAGTGCCGTCATACTTGATAAGATCCTTATTGATCAAATTGCACCGGGCCAGAAGATATTCATCCTTGCTGAGTCCCAACATGGAATAAATAGTCCTGTCACCATAAAAAGAAAGCCCGGAGTGATCCGAAGCCAGAGCAAGGAAAAAATAAAGGACCAATTCATGGGGGTTCAAGGACTGTAAAAATCCACCTGTCAGGAAACGGTGAGGAATAAAGCAAAAACTTTTGCCTGTGTAACGGACCCGGTCCGGGGAAAGAACTTTTTTCTTTATCATGATCTCCTCCTTATTTTACGGGGGGGTTTAGATCTTTATAGTACAAAACACACCCCCTTGTCCCCGGGTCCATCTTTGCAATTATGGCGAACTAACCGGTATTACAGTAATATAAATTTTTACCGGATCCATCTTTGCAATCATTGGAATCATCCAATATTCGCCTGAAAGACCGCATCGACTGGCTTTGCTCGCGTCCATCTTTGCAATACCCACGGTTTTTAAGGATTGGGACGGTTCCTGCAATTTGTTTCTCTTCAGGTTACGGACTTGCTGTAAGCAACGGTTTCTCTGGGTTTTGTCAGGATTATTTTCGCGATACTGTTTCCAGTAATCGGGGTTATTTTGAAGCCATTTTTTTTGCGCCAGGTCTTGGGCCTCTTTGTACTCTGGGTCCGTGGCAAGCGTTTGTTTTTGCCACAGGTTTTTTCTGGCTCGTTGACAATCAGGTCCTGAGCAAAAGGTCTGTAGGGAATTGCGGGGCGTAAAAAAGGTATTGCAATTGGGACAGGGGATGGTTTCCATACTCCCTCCTTGGAATACAAAAGCAAATACGAAGTGAATTAAATGGAGGGAATTATATGATTTAAAAATTGATTAAGGGAATAAAATGGAGGGAATAAAATCTATGCGATGAGTTAGCCCTGAAATTGGTAGGGAAAAAAACCTTGAAATTGGATGGGAATTAGATCCCTCTTTCCAAGTTGTTTTCGAACATCTTGATATTGTTCTGCTTCCATATTTTTTCCTTTTGTTATTGGAATTTTATTTTTATAAATCAAAATATTTGTCAAATCAAGTTGATAAAAAAGGCAACGTTGAAATAACCGGCAGTTGAAAGCGGTGTGGAGCGTAGCGAAACACCGCTTTCAACTGTCCGGTTCATTGATTGGTTAGGCATTTTAGAAATTTTCGACTATTGTTATGATCTCCTTGCAATATTCCTCGGTTTTCTTTACCTCGGACTCCCGCAGAACTTGTAATTTCTGATGTGCCATAGGATTTCTTACTTTTTCAAGATATTTCTTTACTTCATTCCAGTATTTTTTATCTTTTTTAAAGATTGCTTTGAACAAATCATCCCATGAAAAAAGGATAAAATAATCAAACAACTGATGTATATAAGTCTGATCAAGCAATGTCAGATTGAGAGCCAGATTACCATATTCTTCAATATCTCTTTGGTATGCACTTCTGAGCATTTCAAATATTTCATTCAATCTTTTCTTTTTTGCAGGTATGCTCTCATACTTATTAAGATATTTTTTTTCCCAGTTTTCACCGAAATTGTCTTTGAATACGCTCAGGGTAAGCTGTCGTAATCCTTTTTCCGCCTGACTGATCAACTGCCAAGTTTCAATTTCAATTTTTTCTTCTCTTTCTTTGTATTTAAGATAGCTTTGAAAATGTTGAGAAAAAGCGGTAAAGTATTTTTCACCTTTTCTGATAAGTCCGTAAATAAGAAGTTCGTCGATGTCAGTTGGTTTCACATTAATTTTTGGACCGAAAAGTATTTGCAGGAGATAGGTAAACGAGTTGTCTTCTCTTAAAAGTTCAATCAATTGTTCATAATAGTCTAAAAATTGTAACTGAGTTTTTTTAAAAAGGACATCAATGTCAATTTCATGGGATTCCTTAAAAGATTCAACAACTTCGAAGCCAAGTGATGCAAGCAAAAAAGGATGTCCGCCGCAGTAATGCTTAATCCGTTGTTTGAGAATATCACTGAGTTTTATTCCAATATCTTCATAAATCCTGTAATATTCGGAAAGCTCTTTTTCATCATACATTGTCAGATATTCTTTTCCGAAAATACCGTCAAGTGTTGAACTGACTTTACTTTGTATTTCAATGTCTTTTATGCTTCGGCGGGAAGTTGTGACAAAGGCAATGCCGTATTTTGCCGCATTATATCCCAAATCCCGCAACTCTCTGAAAGCCTCTGTATTGTTTTTAAATTTATTTCTTGCCTCATCAAACTCATCCAACACAAAAATTGTATAAAAACCTTTGGATCGGATAGTCTCAAAATATATTTCAATGTCATATTTCATATCATCCCAAGGTTTTGTTTTTTCCAACACTTCGGATGCAATTGTTTTTATTTCATCATCCACATTTGAAAATCGTTTTAAATTATCAAAAGAATAACGGACCAGATATTTAAAAAAGGCTTCTCTGCTGGAAAAACTCGAAAAATCTATCCAGATGGCAATCTTGTTTTCTTCCAGCAGGTATTCTTTTTTCTGAATAATTGTCTGCATCGCCAAACTGCTTTTACCTATTCTTGGATAGCCGATGATCGCAAGATTGTTGGGCATGGGCAAATCCGTAACCGTATTTGCAACTGTTTTTAAGCCTTCAAACCTGCCAATGAAATTTTTTCCTGTTACGATTCTGCCTTTGTTGGCAAATGGATTTATTATATTCATAATTTTCATTATTCCAAAAATCCCGGGTTCTCATTTAACCATTCTTTAAATAAGCCGACACGAATACGGAAGCCTTTATCACCATGTTTCTCTATAACATCTCTTTCTTCCAAATCCATTAAAATTTTATTGATATCCGACTGAGTTTTACAACTGATTTTATTTCTTGCGCAATAGGGATCATTTTTAGTATGCTCTGCAATCTTTATCAGAACTTTAATTAAATCGCTATGCGGAATGGCATCAGGTGAAGGGTCACCATCGTTGATCAAGTTGGTAAATGCTGTTTTATCCAGCCGCTCGTCACCTCTGAGCAAGCGATCTTTTACGATATTCACATTTGCTTTTGTAATATAAGGTTGTTTCTCATTATTAATATAATCTACCAGTTGATTGCAGAAAATTTGGATATAATAAGGGCTGCGAGCGGTCAGTTCAATGATTCTGTCAATCGCCGTTTCTTCCGTATAGCGGCTTTCTCCAGTGACTACACTTATGGGTTTGTCAATCAGTGCCTTGGCATCTGGTTCATCCAAATAAGTCACTCTTTCATGCTCCATCGTCTGAAATGCATTGTCATACTTATTTCTGAATTTTGGAAATACATCCTGTGCAACCAAAACAACATTAAAATAATTTTCTGCCAACAATGCTTTCCAATTCTTCATAAAATCCTGGCTCAGTTTTCCCTGAACAATTTTTTCATATAGATATGTAAATTCATCCATTGTAACGATAATCCGAATGTCTTTCCATTCGGAATAAGTGTTTCTTTTTTCATTAAAATTATCAAAAAATTCATAAAAAAGATCCAGGGGAGCAGGATGGCTGTAGAATTCCAAGCTTGTGGGAATGGAAAAATCCAGTTCAGGTAAACCGGTTCGCTCTTTATTATGTATGCTCCTGTGGATTCTTCGGAGGATACCGAACAGCATTTGATAAAGCAATGGTGTAGGTGAATTGTCATCCATAAGCCTGCCCACATCACCGACTTCCGCTACCATCATTTGAGGATTGTTTTTCAGCTTTTGCTCCAGGTGGTGTAAGATAGACGATTTACCAGAACGGAACTGTCCATATATAACATAGCTCCGATAATTATTACATATAGCACTGTAAGCCCGTTCAATGAATTCTTTTCTGCCAAAAAACATTGATTTATCTACAACGGTTCCGCCTCTTACCCACTGCGCATAAGGATTAGGTTTGATCTCTGAAAAATCTTTGGCATTCCCTAATTGGATAGGCAATTCCTGTGATACAGTTTTAATATCTTTGCCTTGCCGTGTTCTGAATACGGCATATGCGTTAAATGTGAATGCTTTTGCGGCAACCACTTCCGGATTGAGTTGTAAAACAATAATCTGCGTTTCATTATCGTTACCTCTGATAGTTCCGTAAGCAATGGAGTACGGGTTTGGCAATTCATAAAAATCATTATTGTTCTCTATTATAAGTTCAACTTGCTCGGCATGACCTTCGGCAGTGTTTTCAATTTTTACTTGCAGATCAATCTGATTGATTGCTTTGAGATGATATGATGCAAACGCTGAACTGATAGCCAATTCAGGTTTCGAAGTTTGGTAAAGATTATTCAGATAATCTTCAAGCGTAGAAAGCAAATTATTAATAATAGGATAAACTTCCTCAATGGAAAGTTTGGTAGGATTCTTTTTTATTTTCTCAATAAAAATTTTTGCTTTTTGTTTAACATCATCACATTTATTGATTTTTTCATCAAAAGAATGCCCCTTACATAATGATATGCATAAATCAAACAGCTTCTGAAGTTCAATCAAATAATCTTTATCTGATTCAAAAAGTACTTGACTTTCGACTCTCTTGATTCGTTCAATTCCTGAATGCAACCAGACTTCTGTAATTTCAAATTTTCTTAAAAGTGACAGCTTCTCAGACAACTCATTCTCAATTTTGATAATTTCTCGTGCTTTGTCCTTCCAAAGGTCGATGAAGGAATCTAAATTAATATCTGCCCCTGATTTTAAATAGTAAACAGCTATTTTTTTAAGATCATTATTTTCATAGATAATTTTTAATATACGATTAATTGAATACTGCGGACTTCTGGCAAAAATTAACCGCAAGTCATCAAATATTTTTGATGGTTCTGGATGTTGGCAAAATACTGAGACAATACTTTCCTTGATTGATAAATTTTTCGGCCCTGCAGTCAAAGGTATTCGATCTCTTCCTAAAGACGAATATAGAAATCGGCATAAAGCGTTTATTGCATCTTGCTCATCATATTTTCTTGCTCTATTTTGTTCATCATCAAAGTATAGAGCATCATAGACTTTCAGAGCTGTTAAATAATAAGTTTTAATTGTATCGGAAGAATGACCGCTCTGAACGGAATTATCACCCTTTGAAGCAAAACATCTGCATAGATATTTATAAAAATCATTAGTTTTTTCACCTAAATCATAAAATATGCTTGCCGCATTCAAATATATATTGCTTCTCTCTTCAGCAATCTTTGAACGTAATGTAGAAGCAGTATCTTCTAATTTTTTTATATCAAATCTTCTATCTTTATCATTGCCAATATATTTTCCTTCTGCCAGCCTGTTTTTGTCAACATATTTCCAATCACATGAAGATAGATAAAATTTTATAAAATTATCAAGATTTTCAAAAACCAATCCCGCTGTGTCAATAATTATATCATCAATCCGAATATTATTTCTGTTTTTAAAATTATCCAATAATTCAAGAGACTTAAAGTCGTTAAAATTTTTAACCAATCTTTTTAAAATATATTTTGCATCATCAATTTTACCCTGCTTATAGAGGCACACTGCAATATTTCGTTCGATTGTGTAATGAGTATTGAGATTAAAGGCATTACGATAATTTTTTTCTGCATAAATGTAATTATTCAATTTCAAATAACATGCCGCCATGTTGAAATAACGTGTCACCTTTGCATCTTTTTGTTGAGTGTTTGGAAACAATTTTTTTTGAATTTTAATTGCTTCTTTGTATTCACCAGACTGATAATAGAAATTATACAGTAAGTTATAATCTGGTTCGGACAATCTTGTCTGATATTCCGTAATCACCTGAATGGCTCTTTCAGGTTGATTCATTTGTTGGGCAAGCATACTTGCCAAATCTCTGACAGCACGTTCTTTTATATTTAGATCTTGTTCTTTTTCAATTCCTTGAATGAATAATTCTTTTGCTTTATCATAATTTTTAGCACTATCTCTGGCGGTTCTGGCTTCTGTCAAAAGATTGACATATTTTTTCTTCACATATTCTTTAGGCATATAAGATGGTATGAAAGGCACTTTAGGTTTAACTATATCAATTTTAACCGAAATACGTTCAAAATTATGTTTAAACGAATCATAACTGGAAATCGGATATTGCGGTAATACTTCCAAACATTCTAAGGACAGCTTCTTATAATCCGAATTACCAACTGAATTTTGCAACTGAGTTTTGGCTATTTCCTGCTGATTATTTTTAATAAGGCAATAGCAGATAGTTTCAAAAATCTTTTGCTGTTCTTCTTTTAATGGAAGTCGAAATGTATTACTGTCAAGAATATTCCCAAAGGATTTGAAAACAGAATATTTAATTATAAGTTCGGTAAATCTGTACCAAGCCTTTTCATATTGGCTTTTTGTACAATCTATCTGCAAATAAAACTTTTCCAATGCGTAACAAGCCGTCATATTTTCGGTTTTTTCGCTGGCTACAGATGCTAAATTGAGCCATTCCTGAGGTTTATCGGAAAGTTTTGCTGCCTCCATGAATGCTTTTACAGATTCAGTTTTATCGTTATTGAGATAGTTGAAATATCCCAAGTAGGAACGCATAACATACGAATTTGATAACTTAGAGTTTTGATTAAAACTTTTTGCCTTTTCAATAATTGCTTTCAGTTCATCAGAATTGGGTGCCAGTCTGCCAATTTTAACAGCATAGTCATGCTTATCTTTAATCCAGTTCCATTTTTTTAGCGCATCTATTCTTGAATGGGCATCAAGACTAAGAATGTCTGATGGTGTTTTAAAGCTAGGTTTGGTAATTTTAAGAATAGAATTTTTGATTTCTGAATCAAAAGTAGCCTCAATTGTTATGAGTTTCTGTAAAATTTCATAATTATCATCTATCTGTTCGTTGCTGTTGTCAAAAACAGGTTCAGGTTCAGGTTCAGATTTAATTTGAGCTTGGTCATTATCGTCTTTTTCAGATTGCGGTATTTGTTTTTTATTGATCGGCTTAGTAGCATATGACGGCTCAAGCATTCCAATCATTGAAATCAATATCGAAATGCTGTTATTGGCTTCATCACGCAGACGAATAATGTTGCTTTCAGCATCAATACTTACGATAGTTCCTTGCTTTTCTTTGCCGTTTACAAGCGTGATGTCTACTTGTTTATTTATGCATTTACTTAGTTCGTTTAACATTTTTTTAATGCCTAATTTTTCTTAATGCCTGATGCCTAACAGTGTTAATAAGTAGAAACTTTCAATGCTATTGACAGTAATAGATGCCAATATTTTTCACTTATTCTGATATTTAGTCAGAAAACTGGAAAACATTTCCACTTATGTTTTTCCAGCTTATTTTTTTCCACTTATTGCGATATTGAACATGGGTTTAGGGAAAAATAAAAAGATATTGACCCCTTTACCCACGCCAGCTCCAAGGAAAACATCAAACTATCCCAACCAGGAGCCCCACCTCTCTCTGTCACTCAAATCACACTACTCCAATCCTCATTTTATTCAAGTAAAAATATACAATTTGATGATACTGTCTGTCATTGGGCATTTAACAACCGGCCACCCCGTTGATGATTCGTTCCCCCTGGGTGCCCATATATGTTTTGGGGATCACATGTTGATACGTACCCGCTGCCAGGGAAAGTTCAATAGCGGTAAAGGGATCACCGCAAAGGCCCAGGCGGGCAATCACGGCCCCGCTCCCAAAAATCACATCCGGGGTTTCGTTTTCCATGGTTGCCTGCCATGCCCCGGCACAACCTATGGCCTGAAGAAATGATTCTATTTTAGGCTACCCACTTAAGGCGAGACAGTCTTTAAAATCAAGCGTCTTAATAGCCTTAATTTTAGGGGTTTAAAGCTGATTATCCACATAAAAAACCTTGAAAATATCCCGCCTTAAGTGGGTAGCCATTTTATTTTAGATTATTCATCAGATTAATAGTAAATAGATCCTCCAATTTTTGACGATCCTTGTCAGTGAGTTTACCGCCAGTCCCTTTCCTGTGCCTGTGCGCCATGGCCCCACCCACCAGTTTTGTCAATTTGTTATTGAGTACCAGCGTTGGGGCATCCAACTCAAAAAGCTGCGAGAATGCTTTGATGAGATCATGCTGATTCACGGCTATCACTTGCCCGTCGGCATACCATGCTATTTTTTTTTGAAACAATAATTTCCCGTAATGATTATCCTTTAAGTAGGAAATGATATAGCACCCATCAAAAGAAGTTCCAGAAATGAAAACTATACGTTGCTTCAAAGCGGGAGAAATTTTGACTACATTCTCATCGGAAAATGTTGTCTTTACTGTGGTAAATTTTTCAGAATCCGGAGTTTGTTCCGGATCTGTATTTGCGGAAACTTGCCCTTCCTTCTCTTTTGCACCTTCAGAGGAAGTGGTTTTTTCGACCCATCCCTTAGACGCTTTCCTGGAATCTGTATCTACCGCCTGGGGAGTCCCCTTGGAAGGGTACTTTATATTTTCCTTCTCAGTCTCAGAAATGCTTGCAAGGAATTCATCCACGCCCGAGGATAACTTTTCGTGATTTAAAATAAATTTCGCTTGAATATCCTTTGAATATTGCACTCCGCTCTTTTTCAAGGCTTGAACGACAATGTCTTGAAAACTATTCTGAGAAAGATCATTGTTTAATCTTATGGTAAGGGGATAGAATGTGTCGCGCAGTCTGTCCCAATCCAAATACCAACTTTTTCCCAGGTTATCAAAGATGCGGCCAAGCAACTCGGGAGT
>Ga0307929_1002803_pt1 | contig 10744 bp, 17 predicted proteins | sample AceLakmetage1330_FD_203160 | JGI IMG/M metagenome (GOLD analysis project Ga0307929, IMG submission 203160) | Saline water microbial communities from Ace Lake, Antarctica - #1330 | ecosystem: Environmental > Aquatic > Non-marine Saline and Alkaline > Saline | place: Antarctica: Ace Lake...
AAATGCCCGGTAAGCATTTGACAGCCTTATCGACCGCTGATCAAGTCTTTTGCCGGATAAAGGTTCATCGTGGAATCCCTTGATTTTTCTTGTCTCTTTAATTCCACATTTTTCTACAGTTCTTACCTATAGTTGAAAATTACCCCTGATGTGAGTCGGCACTTTCTTTATTTGTTTTTGAGCTTTTTTTGTTAAAATTATCTGGTTCATACTTATATTATATGCCTGTCGGACGTAAAAATCAATATGCTTTCTATCGAGTCAGCCAATTCGGTGCTCAGGGTCTGGATCTGGGCCTTGATCTCGGAGTATTCTTTCAAGCGGCTCTTGAGGAACCGGTAGACCCACAATTCGGGGTCTGACCCAGCTAAGCAATTGTTTTTAAAGCGTTATGGGCTCAAAAATGGGGTTATTTTGCGCTTAGAGTTCACTTTTTGTATGTGGGGGTCAGTATGTGGGGGTCAGGCTTCGCTTATTGCTGTTATTGGGGGGTAAAGTATGGGGGGGCTGGGGAAAGCAAAATCGGATAAAGCACGAGCCTAAAATATGCCCAGCATTGCCAAGCTTGAATGAAATCCCCTTTTTAAGGGCAAATTCCTCATGCAGCTCAAACCCCCAGGCGAGCTCATCAATGGCCAACTCCAGGCGGCGGATCTCTTTATGGCTCCTGTGGGTAAAGGACATACCGTCGTGGAGCATGGGAATCAGCAGTGCCTTTGTGGCATGGGTGCAGATAATTTCGCCTTTGAATCCGGCATCTATGAAATCAGGTACCCTGCCGATGTGATCAATGTGGGCATGGACTAAATCGGGGTCTGACCCCGCTAAGTGGTTGTTATTAAAACGTTATTGGTTCAAAAAAAGGAATTTTTTGCTCTTAGAGTGTACTTTTTGGGGGCAAAAACAGGGTTTTAAGTTTTCGGTTTTAAACAAGCCAGTTATTTAATTTCAAATTTGGAATTCTGGAAAATTCTTTGGTATTAGCACTTATCAGGGTTAAATCCAAAGCCATAGCGTGAGATGCTATCAACATATCATTTGGCCCGATTGGAGTACCGGTCTTTTCAAGGAACACCCGTAATTTTGAGTAATGAGTATCCGCCGGCGGTTTTAAAGCAAGAATATCAATATGGGACAAGATAGCTTCTACCTGTTTGGTTAAACGGCTGGAATCTTTTTTATGGATACCATAACGCAACTCAGCTGCAACAATTATGCTTGTACAAATGGTTTCTTCACCATTTTTTTTTATTTGTTTAAAAATCTGTCCTGTAGGATGCCGCACAATATCGGATATAATGTTGGTATCAAGCATATATAGAAAGCTGCTCATAACTATAATTCAATATCATCTAAAGGTAATAAAGCTTTGTCTATGTCGGGAAAGACTTCATCAAGAGGTTCAAGTGTTTCCAATAAAGTTAAAAGTGAAGGGCGTTTTACTGGTTTTATTATCAACATACCTTTCTCTTTAATAATTATGGCCTCATTACCTGGCAGTTCAAAGGCTTTTGGAATACGCAATGCCTGGCTGCGACCATTTTTAAAAAGACGAATACGACGTTCTGTCTGCATAATAATCTCCTTTAAAAAGAGATGATCTGTTTATATATCTGTGTGGCCTATGCTTAATCATATGTCATATTATTGATAAAAGCAACTTGTTTCGTGTGATGGAGTCTGAAGTTGGCTTATATGATTTCCGATATACTTCTGACTTAAGATGGGATCGCTAAGATGGGGTCTGACCCAGTTAAGTGATTGTTCCGCTAAGATGGGGTCTGACCCAGTTAAGTGATTGTTATTAATGAATTATGGGTTCAAAAAAGGGGTATTTTTGCGCTTAGAGTGCACTTTTTGGGGTCAAAAACATCACTTTAAGGATCATGGGGCTGTGCCTGCAGAATCTGGGGAATCTGAAGAAGCTGCAGTAACCCTGGGGGGTCAGGCTTCGGTTATTACGGTTATTGGGGGGTTAAGTATGGCTCGGTTACCGGGGAATTACCAAAATAATCCGAGCAGAAACCGTTCACAGCTCGAACCTAACCACAACAGGTCATATCCAATGTCAAGGGGTTTTTGTTATGCTCATATGGTAAAATTTTCATGAAAAATAAGGCATCCTTCAAATTTACTTTACACTTTTTTAGGGCATTCCCCATTTGCAGGATCTTTTTCCTAAAAGACTGTAAAGTACTTTTGAGGTAATATGAAGGATGCCAGAGCAAATAAAAATTCTGAGGATACAAGCTTTGAAGCACATATTGAAGATATGAAGCAATGTATTATAAATTAGAGGTTCTAAAAACATTTAAAAAGGATATTGCTAAGGTTAAATTCTCTAATGAGCATTATTCGAAATACGTAGTGTATCTCGGGCTTTTATTAAAAAACGAAATGCTGCCCTGCCATTACAAGCGAAAGATCATCCACTAAAGGGTGACTGGAAAGATGCCAGGGAGTTTCATATCAGTGGGGATCTGTTAGTGATATATAAAATAGTAAATAATACGCTAAAGCTTATCAGAATAGGTACGCACTCTCAGCTTTTTAGATGATTTTTCATGGGGTCTGACCCGGTCAAGTGTTTGTTCTTAAGGGATAAGGGAGTTCATGACAAATAACCTACCCATCTTCACTTTTCGTATTGTTCTGTTAGTTCTTTTAAAGCGCCAATGAATGAACTGCTTTGACGCACTATTCTCACGGCACTTTGCCTGGGCATCAAAAATTCAGCAGCACAGGCATTAGCCCTTTGTTCCAGGTATAAGGGCGTGTACCCGCCGAGAACTTCTGAAAAGAGAAGCATGCCGTGACGATCAACCAACAAATGACAGATTTGTATCCTGTTTAAATTTTATAGTAAACATTGTTTGATATGGAAAAATAGATTTTTAGTATTAATAAAAACAATGGGTTAAAAAATAACTCATTGATATCATCAAAATTCACCCTGGAATTTAAATAGGATACACAGATTTCATGTGCCAAGGTACTTCTGAGTCCATGACTATGAGCCGCTCTGCTCCCGGCGCCAGTGTTGAGTATAATAATTGGACCATGCGTTGCCCCCCAGGCAGTCACAGCATCCACTGGACATCCATCAAGCGACTGCTCAAGCATATCGACATCCCATTGTTTCAAAATACGTTCCGGTTCAACCCTGCTTTCATCTCCCAGTTCCAACTCTTCTCTAAGTACTTGAGCAATATAGATCAGGTGATCGCCTTTTGTCCTAACATATACACATCCTGCTTTTTCAAAAATTTTGACTTGATCTTGATAATGTGTCGGCTTGATCTGCATCAAATAGCTACCTGTATAGGTGTGAATCCAACCAATTCTTTCCGAACATAAAAAATATCACCATCATCAGCCGGTTCTAAACCACACTCATCCAAGAGCTGCTCGAAAGTCCCCATATTTCGAGTTTCTTCAATATTAATATGTATAGCTTCTAACAGGTTTGTCTTAGCCTGCTGAACATCTTCTCCACATGAAGATATATCTAACTCTGGACAAAACGCTACATACATACTTCCTTCTTTCCATATTTCTTCAGTTAAACGAAATTTCATTTGTTCACCTCCTATTCAAACTATTTTCATGGTTTCATGGGGTCTGACCCAGCTAAGTGGTTGTTATTAATGCGTTATGGGCTCAAAAAAGGGGTTATATTGCGATTAGAGTGTACTTTTTTGGGGTAAAAAGTGGGGTTTAAGGATTTTGAGCCTTGTTACGGGTGCTGGTATTGGGTGTTGGCTTCTCGACTTTTTGGACAGAGGGCAGGTTTGTTTTTACTGCGGCTGCGCCGCCGTAAATACAAACCCGGGTCAATCACGCTTGGGATCAGGTTTGGCTTGTTGGGGATGGAGTCAGTATATCCTTGAAGTCCAGGTCGTTCAGCAGCCCGGGGTCCTGGTCGGCCAGCTCGGTGCTCAGGGTTTGGATCTGATCCTTGATATCGGTGTATTCTTTCAGGCGGCGCTTGAGAAAGTGGTAGGCCAGTTGCAGCTTTGCCTCTATGCCGGTGGGGATGAGGTTGGAAGCTGGCTCTAAACCTGACATCGTTCAACATCTTCAATGGGGATATTCAATATTTCGGCGATCTCTTCCACTGAGCTTCCCTGTTTTTGCATGAACTTTACTGAATTTCGTTGCAATTGTTCTTTTTCCCTTTTTTCTTTTTCCTGAGCTTTTAGGGCATTATTCTTATCTTTCGTGGCAACTTCCTTGGCTTTCAAGGCTGCCTCTTTTTCCTCTTTTTCCCTTTTGTGAGCTTTTTGAATTAAAAGATAAGCCTTATTCAACTCTTTGTTCACCGCTCTTTCAGTACTCTGGACTCTTAAAAACTCTTCGTGAAGGCGATACTGCTCCCTGAGTTTATCATTCTTTGTAAATGTCTGAAGCATCTTGTGTACCTCCTGTATTGCACTGTTATGACGGAGTCTGCTATCAAGTGGTTTGGTATTGTCCTGACCACTGGCAAGAAAACAACTCCACTCCTCAAGTGCTGTTCCCGGTATTGAGCTGGATCTTTTATGGAAACAGTTCTTAAACTTCTTCAGTTCAATATAATACAGATGCCAGTGATCCGCCAGGGGTTTGTGAGAACGGGAGTTGAGCATGGTAAAATGATTGTACCAGAAATGCTCATCTGCTTCCTCATCAAAAATGGTATCAACTAAAATATGGATACCGTAACAGGGCCTCAGTTTGTGATAGTTCACCTTTGCATTTTTTTTCAACTGCTCTCTGTACATCCCGGCAAGATAGTATTTGGAACGCTGGGGATAAAACACACTGCCAATCACCTGTACCTCAAGGTCAAACCACTCGTCGGTATCTGTATCTTTTCCACGGATATCGAGTATTCCCTGTTTTTCATTGGTCAGCGGTTCAGAAAGATCAAAGGGATTGAGTATACGGACATCAGAAAATTTACCCGGTATGCCTGTGGCTGCGTTGAGAAGGGATATCAGCGGTACGGTATGTTCCTGACGGCCGAATATCCATTTGAACACTATGTCGTTGTGCAGGTTTATTTGCATTTGATTTTCTTTGGGATTTTAAGCATGGAGTCTGACCCCGCTAAGTGGCTGTTATTAATGCGTTATGGGTTTAAAAAAGGGGTGTTTTTGCCCTTAGAGTGCACTTTTTGGGGGCTAAAAGCGGGGTTTAAGGACTTTGGGTGCTGTGTGTTAGGTTCTGGGTGTTAGGTGCTGGGTGCTGGGTTTTGGACTGGGGCCTGGTTTGTATTTACTGCGGCTGCGCCGCCGTGAATACAAGGCTGCCGTGGGGTCGGGCTCGGCTTATGGCATTATTTTAAACCCAGGCGTTGGGCCAGGGCTTTTTGGGCATGGGGTTCTCCGTGAACCAGGGTTATTTTTCCCGGGGGCTTGGGCATGGATTTCACCCAGTTGACCAGCATGGTCTGATCGGAATATGTGGGGGTCAGGCTTCGCTTATTGCTGTTATTGGGGGGTAACGTATGCTGTCATGGCTCCAACTGAAGAAGGTCATTTCAAACCTAAAACATGGGCCAGGGCGGTTTATTGTGAATGCTGACTGTGATTAAGCAGATAAAAGCAGTTTTTCTATTTTATGCACAAAAAATTTTTCACTCCACAAGCTCAGACCATGCTGTTCTGACGGTCTGAGAAATCGTTGAACATCAGTTGCTGCAGTCTGCCAGTCAATGATAGATGCTTTTCGGGTCAGCTCATATTTCAGCCATTTTATATTCAGATCTATTTTCTTATTTGCCCAGGGTCCCCACTGAACCAAGGCTGCGTGCAAATGCGGAAAGTTAATTCTTGTACCTTGCTTTACATACCAGTTAAAATCATACCAGTCTCTGCCTTTCAAATACGGCCTGCAAAGCAATGCATGTATTTTTAATGAGAAATTACTGCTCAAATCCTGATGGCAGACTTCAAAATCCAAAGGAAAATCCAGGTAAGTATATTCAAAATTGGAACTGGCCGGAGGGTCTACATCAATTTCCAATTTTATTTTTTGTGTCTGCCTCGGGTCGCCTCTATAAAAGGACAGATTGAGCTGATTGCAGATTGAGTTATCTTTGATCAGGGCTTTTTTTATCCGTTGATCCATTCTACTTTTATTCAGCACCTCTGACCTTAATCCAAATTCCTCAAAACAATCAACCAGACCCTGAAGGTAAACAGGCCAGGCAAATTCAGGATCAGGTACTTTTAATATGAAATCAAGATCTTCGGAAAATCTTCTCATTCCATATAAAATCCGCAGGCTGGTACCTCCCTGGAAACCCGCCACTTCAAAGAAATCAGCACGCCACAAACCATACAAGGCAATGTCCTGGAGTATTTCTTTAATGGCATGGGCTTCTTCCACCTGATTTGCCGCGTCATAGTCAGTTAATTTTTTTTGAATAAGGTCAATCAAGGGGTAACCCCCTGGCAAGAGATGATAGATACGATTTTACCCGCTTATGTTTGTAAATCGATTCCAGTATTTTAATTTCATCCCCGGTAATGGCAGTTAATAATTCACTGTCGATGCGCAATCCTTTTAAAAGCCAGTCCATTCCTTCCCAGGAAAGTTTTCTCAAACAGACCAGATCCATTAATGCCCTGCATGGTTTTGCCACCAGCATGGCTTGAGCATTTACAGAATATCTGTTCACCAGTTCCAGGAAATATTTTCGGTGAATTGCAAGGGGATGAAAAGCGAGAATTCCCATTTTTTCATCTTCAAATTGTCGGGACTTTCGACCTGATATTACACTTGCCGTTGTAAAAACCGCCTCGGGAATCCAACCATGGTAGGCCAATGCTGTCTCAAATGAAATGTAACTGCCAGGAGCAAGGGCCTGGGCCAGAACAAATGGGTGGCACGAATAATCGCGAAAGCGCTCATTGAGCATATACAGACCACGCTGAAATCGAAGCACCTCTCCCGCTTTTATTGCACGGTTAACCAGGTTGTAACGGCACTGTGGGCTTCCACTCACCAGTCGCTTCAATTGAGAAGCTCTGAAGATTCTGTTCGTAAATCCCTGTTCAATGATTTTATTAGTTAGGGTATGCATGCTCTAAAAAATACCACATACTTTCAAAAAATGAAAGTATGTGGTATTTTTTTATGGCTCATCGCGGATTAGTGTGAAAAAATGTGCCTTGTTCATTTTTTACGGGACATTTTCTGTAAAAAAGGGTTGACCCGGTCAAACTGATCTGAGGTAAGCGGACATTCGGAATCTGTTCTATAGTTTTCAGCCCGGGATTGGCTCTGATGAAATCAAATAATTCACTTACTCCGCCACTTACTCCGCCATTTACTCCGCCACTTTTTGTTTCTCTAATTGGAAACAACGTCACTTTAAAATTATCACCCAATATTTCAAAAATTGGCTCAGATGGACCCGATATCCGCCATTGCCTGGCGCACCCGTTTGATACCTGATCCATATTTTTCAATTATTCCCGCTTCTTTGAAGATGGCGGCAAAACACTTTGTGCAACATCGTAGAATTCACGGGCATCCATCAGGGATGGTTTCCCGTCCGGTAAAAGCCCCAAATCCCCGGGATATCTTGCATCAATGTAAAGCGAATCAAAATCTGTTAAAAGATCAATGTCAATCTCAATCGCCAATTCATCCTTGATCATTCCATACAATTTCAATGTTGAGTGCGTTCGTGGTACCTTAGGTTTTCCATAGGCATGGCTCCCAAATAAAATAACAGATTCCGGATCAACTGGACGTAGACGCTTTACAATTTCTTTCTTCAGCAATTCAATATTTTTCATGGGTGCCTCCAATATCATCCGGATAATACCATTCATCCTAATCTTATGGGGGTCTGACCCAGCTAATGCCAGAATTTCGTTTAAAATTGAGTCTTATTTCAGTCCCACGAAAATGAGTTAGGCGTGAAGCCTGAGGGCACTTTTTAGGGGTAAAAAGTGGGGTTTAAGGATTTTGAGCCTTGTTACGGGTGCTGGTATTGGGTGTTGGCTTCTCGACTTTTTGGACTGGGGTCTGGTTTGTTTTTACTGCGGCTGCGCCGTCGTAATACAAACCCGCGTCAATCAAGCCTGGGGTCAGGCTTGGCTTGTTGTGGATGGAGTCAGTATATCCTTGAAGTCCAGATCCCTCAGCAGCTCGGGGTTCTGATCGGCCAGCTCGGTGCTCAGGGTTTGGATCTGGGCCTTGATCTCGGTGTATTCTTTCAAGCGGCGCTTGAGGAACCGGTAGGTCAGGTGGAGCTTTACCTCTATGCCGACAGTTGTCGGGGTCAGGCCCCATTTAATTATTCTGATTATAACGGATTTGGGGGAGGGGCTGGTTCAATATGGCAAAATTCCATATAATTATAGGTAAGTTGCATTTAAAATTGACAAATAATTCATTAAGAGGCATTTGGGCGTATCAATCATTTGTCAAATCAATTATTTCAATAAGTTATACCCAGTCCCCAAAATCCGTTATAATCAGGATTTTTGTGTTATTTTGGCAAAAGAATCAGAGAACCTTTTTGGTTCTGGCTTGTCCAGGTTAGGTATTGGAAGTTGAGTGTTGAGTGACCCTGTCACAGCTATTGATCGGGCGCATTCCCATTTTCCCGGCCCATCATATAACCCCTTGATTTCATTAAGCCACTATCCATTGATACAAAATAAAATATTTTGATAAATCAAAGAGTTGAATCTCCAACCGGGAAAATGGGAATGCGCCCTATTGATCAATCTGTATTATCTGGTTCAGTCGTTTGCAAACTTCAACAAAAAATGAACCCGTCAATTTTTTTTGAGGATGAACCGTTGCCCGACGTACCCGCCAGTCGAATGATTTGGGCTGGTGACATAAGACATAACTGGTTTTGCCTGCACGCCCCTTTCTCTTGACCTTCCCGGTTGCAACAGCAAATGGATTGTCTGCATTGTATTCTGCCGTGGTCATGGGAAGGCCGATGACCAGGGATGTTTTGTCGTTGAAATTACGGGGTGAAAGAACCAGAAACGGATGGATATCCCGCATTTCTCTTCCGGATTGAGGGTTGCAGTCGATCCAGATGATATCCTGCCTGCCCGGCACCCAGGGTTTCTTTTCTTTTTTTGAACCGGCAGTTACCACATTTCAGCCCCGACAACCCGGGTCTGCATTGTCTCGCCGCCATGTCGGAACGGATCAAAACGGGACAGACGTTCATCCAGCGTTAAGTCAGCACTCTGTTCAGGACGGATGATGATGGTACCCTCTTCCACTGACAGGTGTACACGCTGATCGACGTGCAGCCGGGCCGCCCGGGCAATCGCAACCGGAAGTCTGACACCCAGACTGTTACCCCATTTTTTAATATCCTGAACAGTTGCCGTCATCATGATCTCCATGTTTACAATGAATGTTTAAACAGAGTATAAACGTTCCCGGGTCTTTTGTCAATAATGGAGGTAATAATGGGGGCCTGACCCAGTTAAACCTTTGTTATTACATTATTATTGATTCAAAAAAGGGGTATTTTTGCGCTTAGAGTACACTTTTTGGGGCCTGGTTCAAAAAAGCATATATCCGGGTAACACTTTTGCCAGTTCTTTCAATCAAGCTTTGGTGTTAGCTGCTACTTATGGGGGTCTACTTATGGGGGTCTGACCCGGCTAATGCACTATTATTTCAGGATATTTTGTTTATTTTTGGAGTTTTTGGGGTCTTAGAGTGCACTTTTGGGGGTCAAAAACAGCAGTTTAAGGTTCGCTTATGTCAGAAGCTGGGGGTCAGGCTTGGCTTATTGGTGTTTTTGGGGGGTAAAGTATGGGGGTTCTCGTTGACCCGTGATTGGGGTATTGTCAGGTTCTGAGCCAGTCAAGCATCTATTGTTAAAGGGGAATCATTCCAAAAAACCGAATTGTCACCCCTTAAAGCCCAGTTTTCAGGGGTAGAATAAGCATCATAAGCAGGTTGGGGTTCACTGATTACATAATCCTGGATGCCACCATTTTCCCTGGAATTAGAATCATTTTTGACCCTTATTTGACCATATTTATTAATTTTAAAAGCAGGTGCTGGCAATGCCTTTATCTTATATTGTCTTCCAAACTTATCCTGCCGGACAGTAGCTGCATGCTTTTGGAAATGACATCCTTGCCACTGTCCACGGCCAGCAGATGGATATGGTTGCATGTTACCGCGTAAGTAATCACTCTAAGACCATAGCGTTTTTTAGCTTTGAAAAGCCAGTCTCTCCAGGTTTTTCTGTCCTTTTCAAATTTCAAAAGGTGTTCTTTTTTATGGCATCTGTGGGTAATGTGCCATAAAAAGCCCGGAATATGGATTCTTTTTCTACGTGGCATGGTTACCTCCAATTGATAAAAGATGTCGCTTCCGGGGTAGTTGACCCATAGGAATTAAAGTTTCATTCGCAGTTTTTCTTTTTGAACTTCCTCTAAAGATATTCCTGTAAGTTCGCATATTGTCTTAAGCTCAAAACCTTTTTTAAGCATTCTCAGGGCAACTTCAATTTGAGTGTTTTTCTCTCCTCTTTTCTCTCCTCTTTTTTCTCCAATAGCCACTAATTCTTTATATGCCACTGTCTCTTCCAAGGGAGTAGTCAATGTTAACATTTTTAATACCTCCTGATATGGGGTGTCCAAAACTTAAAGATCTGATATAATAGCGTTTTTAGGTGATTGCTTGACAAAAAACATTGTCAAACAGTGTTGTTTTTAATAAAACATAATAAAAACAGAAGGTTAAATTTTTA
>Ga0307929_1002807_pt1 | contig 10729 bp, 11 predicted proteins | sample AceLakmetage1330_FD_203160 | JGI IMG/M metagenome (GOLD analysis project Ga0307929, IMG submission 203160) | Saline water microbial communities from Ace Lake, Antarctica - #1330 | ecosystem: Environmental > Aquatic > Non-marine Saline and Alkaline > Saline | place: Antarctica: Ace Lake...
ATTTGTCCATATTAAATGTATTTATTACGAAAAAATATGTCAAAGAACGCTTAATATTTAAAAGTGTCAACAATGTTGTGATACGATTAAAAGTGTCAACGATGTTGTGCTATTTATCACTTATTCCTTTAAGAGATGCAAAATGGTCGAGAAGAGTTTGTGCCGAAATTTTTGGATAAACACCAAATTGTTGTGGTAAATAGCCCAATATTTTTCGTACTTCTTGTTTTTGAGTTAATACATTTATCCCGTTGAAGTCAATTGCGCCATTATCTACTTCCTGTAAGGTTGCAATTGTTCGCATAAGCGTTGATTTTCCTGCTCCATTCGGCCCTAGCAGACCAAACATGCCTTTTGGAATTTCTATGCTTAAATCCTTTAGTGCTTGCACTCCATTGGTATAAGTCTTTAATAAATTGTTGATTATTAGTTCCATAATATTTTATAAATTAATTTAATCTGGTATTGTCCCAACCATAACTTATTATAAACTTCCCGTCTGTACTGAAATATGCATCCTGAACTTTGTGCTTATGACCTTTTAAAACTTTGTAAGGTCTTATGCTAGTATCCTGACTATAACAGAAAATAGAATTAAGTAGAAAAATTATTATTACTAAATTGTATTTCATTGTTTTTCAGATATTAATAATGCTTTTTATTTTTCTGCAACAGGTAGATTTGCCCAAAAAACATTTATTATTTTCCACTCATTATTAAATTTCCCAATATGTAAGTAATCTATAAAGTTATATTGATTTGTTGATACTTTTACGGTAGCTGCATTTCCAACAATATCATATATTTCAACTATAGATTCAATAGTTCCTTCTGGATTTGCTGCATGTCTATTGGTGTTATTTGCCGTTCTCATAACCATATAGGATGCCCCAAGGTTTATAATAAACTCAGTCCCATCTTCTGTCTTTTGAATACTTCTCTTAACTAATTCGGGATGCAATGCTTTTTCCATCCTTTTTGCATCTTTATAAAAATATCCTTCGATATAATCCAAGGCTGTTTTTTTGATAGCAATTGTGTCCTCAGTTGACTGTGCTGATATGTCCAAAGTAAAAAGTAGAAGGACTGCAAATAATAGGCTTGATTTTAATACGCTCATAATTTATTTTTTTTAATTATTCTACAATTTTAAGTGGTGCTGGATATATAAAACATATCTGTTTAAATAACCATTTATTTTCATTTTTCAATAATGAACCAAGCATTCGAATCTCATAAACATTTCCATTTCTCCATGGACCTGACTCACCAATAACTTCAAACCATGCTACATTTTTATCTATTCGAATATCAACTTTCGAAACTGGTATTTTTAAATCAAACCAATTTTTCCAATCCCAAATTGTCAATTTTCGCACACTTTTTTCTCTTAATGCATCAATGATTTTTGTGCTCACCCAAAAGAAATCCTGTCCTGGCGTATGGCGCATAAAAAATAAATATTTTCCATCAGGAGAAACCATTGGAAAACGTTCTCGTGATTTTGTGTTTATATCAGGACCCATATTGATTGGAGTACCCCAATTATCATCTTTGCTTTTAAAACTAATATATAAATCCAAATCCCCAAAGTTGTCTTCCTTAAAGGAATCAAAAATTACATAACTTTCATCAGGGGAAACGTATATAGGAAATATCGGTCTAAAATCTTTATGAATTACAATTGGTTTGGGACTTGAGAATTTTCCATCTGAAAATTTATATTTGATTGTTCTACCAAAATTAAAATATGCATTTTCCTGTTTTGTAAAAATTGGTGACCAGTTCTCTCCTTTTGAATTAAAAGGTTCCCCAGCATTAATTGGTTTGCCCCATTTACCGTTAGTTTTTTCAACATACCAGGTATCCATACTACCTAAGCCTCCTGGTCTGTTTACTGAATAAAAATATAATCTTTTACCATCAGGTGAAAAAACCGGACCACCATTTAGAATTGTCAAATGATTTTTTACAAATTCTGCGAGGGCAGGTTTCGTCCAAGACCCATTTCTAAATTCTGAAAAATATATCTGTTCTGTACTTCTGCTGGAAGTATCAGCAGGTGGATATTTGGATGACCATGCCGACCAATAAATTTCATCACCCTTTGGCGAAACGGCGACTTGACAATGCTCGGCCCAGCTTGTATCAGAAACAATGCCTGGGGCGAAAACTTCAGGGATTATGCCTGGAGGAGTAAGGCCAAAATAAGCATCTTTTGATTCGAGAAAATTTGTTTCCGTTTGATTGCAACTTGTGAAGATAAGTCCTGTTAATAATAGAAAAAGTAATATTCTCATTTTAATTGTCATTTGCTGTGTTAGTTTATTGTACAAATTATACAGCTCTATTTATCAGCCTCATTAATTTCATTCAAAAGTTTAATTATCTCGGTATTTTCAGGATTCAATTTTTGGGCTTTTAATAGATTTTCTTTCGCTAATGAAAGTTCTTTGTTCAGTTTATAGGTAAAGCCCAATTCGAAAAATGCTTGCCATGAATGGGGATGCGCTTTTACATTGAACAATAGCAGTTGTATCGCTGCATCAGGATATGGATCTCTAAACAACTTACTCAGAATGTTTATTTCGTTTTCTTGTTTACTAAAGACTTCCTGATTGCAATTTATGAAATCCATGCCCTTGTCGATACCATCGGATAGCATTAAATTACACAGTTGTGCAATCATTGAGTTGTCGCTGATGATGGGTTGAATAAAATCATTTGTTTGAAAATCAAACGCCGATTCATTATTTCTAAAAGATTTTGTTTTTAAATATTTGTCAAAAAATGTTAGGGCAGCACTGCTGATGAAGTCATAGCTTGTGCAAAATTTGCTTTTAGAATTATTGGTTGAGCACAGATCAAAAAATCTCCAAAAAGAAACAAAACCATTGTGATCTAAATACGACATTCTGAACATCTGTTTTTCTTTTGAAACAGTTGAATTGTAAAAGGGATATATGGAGAAATTCTCAAAATTATTAACCAGTAAGCAGTAGGGCACTTTTGTCTTTTTAAGATCAAAATCTTCTACTTTTGAAAGCGTAATGTAAGCCCCATATTCCTGGCCTCCATCCATGCTGAATACCGCATTAACTTTTTTATTCCTCATTTGAAAAATGGTTGTTGCCAATCCCCCGCTGCTAAATCCCATCAATCCCAGGCCGGCATATTTTATTTTCAGACTATCCTCAAAATAGCCGAGAATAATTTCCATATCCTCTACCTGGGCCATTATGCTTTCCTGATTATTGCTCCTGTTTATGGAGTTTTCTCCTGCCGAGCCAACCGCAATTATCATGTAACCATGACTTGCCAAATACTCACAAATCAGATGGTTTTGAACCGCTGATTTACTGTTGGAAGGCGCGTAAATAAGTAAAGGAAATTCCTTGTTTGATTTTGCCAAAGCAAGTCCATACTGCGCCAGCACGGGGTAATCTAATATTTGTTGCGTAGTAAGATTTGTATCTAATCCTAAGTTCTGTTTGGCAAATCCCGCATAAGCGTTTACAAAATTAAAACTGTTTTCATCGACTTCTTTTGGAGGTTTATTGAAGTCTTCACGCAACGAAATCAAGTCGATATAATTTTTAAAAGAATAGCTATCCTTTTTAGTGTTTTCGTTTGACGGATACCAAAAATGGATTAATAGTGGCCGGGAAATGGTATCCTCATCCAGAACATAAAGCCTGGATTCATCATAGGTAAGATAATATTTAAAACCTACTTTGTAAACACCCTTTGTTAAATCCTGGCAATAGCCAAAACTTGTCGATACAAAAATGAAGAGTGAAATTAAAAAAACAACTTTGAGTTTCATATTATTATTTTTGGGGTTTCTTTGAAATAAATTCGCCTTCATAAACTGTTGTATAGGATTCCCAGTTTGGATTTCCACCAACCGTACCACCAATTACATAGATGAGGGGACCTAATGTTACCACTGCTGCATTATTCCGTAACGAAGGAATGGCTGCTTTCTCCAACCAGGAATTGGACAGTACATCATATACTTCATGCTTTTGGCTAATGTTTTTCCATGAAGTTAATCCACCGGCAATGAAAACCTTGTTGTCTAAAACACCACAACTGATATGCTGCCTTGCTGTGGGCATTGGCTCCAGGGTTTTCCAGGTATTGGTTTTAGGGTCGTATTCCCGATTTGTATTCTGGAATTTATCGCCACCAATTGCATATATTTTTCCATTAACAGCAGCTAAAGCCAAATTTGTTGCAGGGTTCGGGATGTCTTCCAGTTTTGTCCAATGATCCGTTTCAGGATTAAATTTGTAAAAAGCTGGTGTTGTCGAAATGTCATTTCGGCCTGCAACAAAATAAATTTCATTTTCCAGGGTAACTGCTTCGCCGCTATAATAGCCTTCCGGAAGTGAGGCCAATTGCTTCCAAACTATTGTTTGGGCAAAGGATGAACATAAGGTAGCAAGTAAGAGTGTTGCAATAAATAGCGTTTTCATGTGTTTCATTTTATGTTTTCACATTTCTTTTTCAAAAACAAACCTTGTGCCGCAAACTGTACATTTCTTGTTTTCAGTTATTTACACCCTATTATTTAAAAGAAAATAAAAACCGGTTGTAAACATAATTTACACTTACTGTACGTGTATCACACTTTCATTCTTAAACACAGCCATATTTTCAGAACTCCTGACTTATCGTAATTGCTATGTCGCATTTATTGCTCTTTGTGATACTTTGAGCCTTTGTGCCTTGGTGGCAAATTAGTGAAGACCAGCCATAAAGGCTCTAAGACACCAAGAAACACCAAGAAACACCAAGAAACTCAGGATGAATTTTACGACATGTAGATTTACGATATTATTGTTATAAGTACTTGATTTTAAGCTCATGGGTCAGGAGGTTTGATTTATCCTTTTACCTTGGGAACCACTAATCAAATATTATTATTCCTGTGATTCTGCACATGATATTATTGCTTTAGTTTGTTATTCCTTCATCAATCAACCAATAAGTATAATTCATCACCCTATCATAATTATTGATGTAATCATAATAAGTCGGTTCTACTTTAAAATCAGGAAGTACGCCTCTTTGGTTATCGAAGCCACCCGGACGAAGACTGTATTGTGCCGAGTTCTGAATGTTGATTTTTGTATTGGGTAATTCAAATATCATGATGCATGCGTACATGGTGGGATTATCGGAAGTTTCCTCGCCAACAATTGTTCCGAGCTTATTGTCTTTTACCTGTGCGGAAAATAGTGTGCCTGCCGAAAAAGTATTTTTGCTTGTCAATACGTAGAGTTGCCCCTTGAATCTGAGGGGGTTTTCCTCAGGTGTAATTATTTCCTTTGGAAATGTTGTTATTGTACCGGGTTCGGCTTCCATAAAGCAATCGACCAGTTTTAAAAATTCCGGGTTGTCTCCCTCAGCCTTTCTGGCCTGCTCTATCGCGTTTACAAGAACCGGATGCGTTGTATAGCATAGTTTGGTTGCTTCGCTTGTTTTTACCTGCGACTCAGATCCCGCGCAATATGGTTTATCAGTTAAATAGTTAAGCAGGGCGCTAACAAGGTTTCCATTTCCTCCTGGATTTGCTCGCACATCAATAATCAGGTTTTCGATTTCATTTTTCTGTATGTCCGTAAAAACCTGAATCAGTAGGCTGTCGTAGCTATCAAAATCAAGATGGAAAGTATTTAGTGTCAGCAAAGCAGTATTTCTTTCCGGGGTAACCGTAAACTCAAAATCTTTGTTTTCACCAGCTTTTGTTTGATTTTTAATCTGCTCAAAGCTCACTCCGTCTATCGTTTTCGTTTGAATGATATGCTCGTTTGGCAAAATATAACTCATGGTGAATTTATCGCTAAAGCCATACAGCAACCACAAAAATCCTCCCCAATTATACGAAAGGGTTCCACCGATGTACCCATTGGGCCTTACCCTCAGGTAAGGTGTAAATTTATCGACTATTCTATTTACCGGAACTCGGTTAACAGCAATGATTTCGGTGCCTTTTACGAATTCACTGTGGGAAGAATAGTTTTCGTCAATATAGATGTGATCGGAATTGTAGCTTATTTTAACTGGAAAAGCCAGGCCGCCGGATTTCAGAAAATCGCGGTAGCCGGCATCGCCAAAAACCATGGTATGGCCTTGCTTTACGAGTGCAATGGTTTGGTAAAGAATTTTATAAAAGTCGGTTTTCGACATGGGCTTATTTATGGAAGCCCGAAATGCCTTGGTTTTTTCCACAAACTCATCCTTTGGAATGTAGGCGTACAAATTAGGATGTGTTTCTTCCAGCGTTTTTAGCAAAAAATCATAGTCCTCCAGGAGTAAGGTCTGGTCGATAAGATTCTCATTAGCTACATCTTGTCCGTATGAAATTTTGAATAGAGCAAAAATTATTGCTACTGTCAACATTAATACACTTTTCATTTTATTTGAATTTTAGATTATTACCAAAACAAGGGTAGTGCTTAATACTATTGAATTTTTGCATTTGCTACTGATAGCCCATTTACTTTGTCATTTAACGCATTTAGGTCGATAAAATGAAATCTATTTTTCTACAGTGTGCTTAGATTTATTCAATCATTTCATTTATGATAGTTTTAATTTCATTATCCGTGGTTCCCTTTCCATATCCATTAATCACATTTCTAATTATTCGATTTTCATCGAGGATAAAGAATACAGGATAAGAATGAATGGAATAGCTTTTTAATACCCCTTTCGTTGATAGCAAAAACTTGTATTCGAAATCATTTCTATTCATGTAATTTTTTAACACGTTTGTATTTCTGCTCGAACACTCAATGGCTACAAAATCAAAATCTTCTTTGTTATAACTTGCCGATAACTCTTTTAAGAATGGGATTGAGGCTCTACAAGGCCCGCAGCTTACACTGGTAAATTGTATCATTGCAACTTTGCTTTTTAAGTCCGATAAGGAGAATGTTGATTTATCGGCTGTCTGCAAAGTCCAACAGGGAGCTTCTTTACCGATTAGTTCATTTTTCGTCTTCCTTTTTCCTCCTATTCTATAGGTTTCGATTTTGTAATCATCCGGGAAATAATCCGAAGCTTTAAATTCGTTTATATCAAGTTGATTTAGTTCGAGATCCTGGTACGTTGTTACGGTAGCGCTTCCAGACATTTCCCTCCTTACTTTACAGGGTAAGTTGTTTGCTTTGTTTATCCAAATTTCATAGATAGAAGTATTATCTCCAAAACCATAAGGGTTTATGGGCATACGGAAAGCTTTCCCAAAAAACTCAATTTGATTTTCTTCATGAATGGTTAATTTCAAATAAACTGAATCCTTTAAATCTTTCATGTCCAATGAAATACTATCGCCTGTTTCGAGTGCATAACGAAGAATGCTTTTTGTGTAATTAAAAAATGGAGGTGTTAATGGCCTGAAAGGCTTCGGATTGATGTTAAAGCTATCGAGTACAATCCTTTTTTCGTCATTATAAACGAGCGCTCTCATTTGGCCATCATAACAAGACCTTAAGCTTGAAGCATCATCTTGATGCAGGGTTACAAATGTTGAGCCTATTGTGGTGTCTGATGGATTATCGTACTCTTTCACAGCGTAGTAATAAATATCCAAAGCCGCTGTATCTCCCGGAAACCAAAGCTCTTTAGTAATACTATATGTTGCAGATTCTATTGTCTCAATCTTATTTAAAACTTCCTTCATGTAACTTGTTGAAGTGTAATCCTTCGTGCAGGCAGTAAAAAGGAAAATCGTTAATGCTAATGCAAGCAGTTGTCTATTCTTCATGATCGGATATTTATAATTACGTTAGTTTATTTTCCCTAATTAATTTTAAAGTGTATTCCAAAGTATATTCCCTGTCGTTAAGCAAGTCATTTAATGTTGGTGTTTTTCTTAATGCTGTCGATTTTACTTTGCAAGCCATTGGCTTCAAAATGGCTTTGAAATGTAGGATGCACATCCATTAATGTGGAAATCAGTGTGTCGATATCTGATTTTATTTGCCCTGGCTCAAAAAGTTGAGGCGTCTCGGTTTGCCCAAATATTAAGGCCGGAATTATCAAGATCCAAACAATAAGTAGTCTTCTCATATTTCCAAACAATATTAACTAAATGATTAGTCGGTGATTATTAATAACTAATTCCTTAGTAGATTATTATGTTCAACAAAATTATTTTCTGGATTTGTCATTTCAAGCCTTGTGCCAAGGATGCTAACTTACTGAAATAATGAATTATATGTGCAGGTTTTTTAGGGAATTAAAAAATAGATGTAAACATGCTTTACAACTTGTGTACGCAAAAATTACAATATCTTCAATTTTGTTAAAGTAGAATTACTTATCATTATTCAAATTCAATTCCATTCTAATCAACTCATAAGTCATCTCAATACAAATATTAGAAGTAGAATCGAAACTGCACGAATTAGTAGCTACTATAATTGCTCTATCCAATTTTGGGGTAACTAAAACTGCAGTATACCAAATTTCATTGCTTCCTCCATGGACTAAAGTAATTCCCTTTGCCCATTCATTTTCTTGTACAACCCAGCCACCGGCGTAATATCCCACTGGTTCTATTAATTTGTCTAAATACTTGCGTTCCAGAATTGGATTTTCGCTTGTTAATTGAAGTGAAATAAATTTAGCCCAGTCAGCTATGCTACAATACACCCTACCTGCAGGCCCGATTATTTCATCGTAATAAGCTTCACTTGGCCGCCATTTCCATAAATATTTATCGTGGCCCCAAGGCTGATCAATTGACTTGGTAGTATTTGGATTCCCAAATCCAGCAGAAGACATCCCCAAAGGATCGAACAAACGTTGTTTCATTAAAACCTCCCAGCTTAAGCCTGTTACTTGTTCTGCCATACAAGCGGCAATCATATATCCAAAATTTGAATCCTTATCGTACCAGGTAATTGTTTCAAGTGGAAATATGGAAGCATCATATGGGTCGTTATCCTTGATATTTGCAGGTTTAGCTGCGTCTTTATTAACCCTAAAAAGATCAGAGACACAGACTCATTAATATTTATTTTCACCATCAATCAGGTAGTGTTCAAGACTGAAATCATTAGTACAGGTTTCGATATCCCGATGTGATAAATCAGCGATTTTCGTTTTCAACTTTTTTTAAACTTCAGCATAAGTTAAAATACACCCAACTTTTCAGCCCGGAAAGAAAATTTTGTATTTTTGTTTTTTTAACAGAATTTTGTGGTGGGTGCGTTGCTTATGCAGGGCATACACAAAAGCAATATCCAATTAGGAGTTTAGTAATAAATTGAAGGTAAATGCAAGTACTATAAAATAGTAATAAACTTTAACGGAAATGCTATTAAATCCCTTACTGGACATAGCCAAGCCGTTACCTAAAATAAAAACTGTAACTTTGCATTAAGAAAATATCAATTAAAACAAAATCAAATGAAATGTAAAACAATTATCTTTTTGATGATGTTTGTTGCCGTATGTTTCCTTCTACCTGCGCAGGGTTTAAAGGTTGAACCGGGTACAAGCATAAAAGTGGAAACAGGAACTACACTGGATATTTCAGGTGGCGACCTGGTTCTAAAATCCGCTGCCACGGGTGATGCCTCGCTCATCGACTTTGGCAATGTAAGCTACACCGGTGGCGGCCAAGCCAAAGTTGAACGCTACCTCACCAACGGTAAATGGCACTTGGTGAGTACTCCCATTGCCGGGGCACAGGCGGGTATGTTTGAAGACGACTTCCTGCAATATCACACCGAAAACACCAATACCTACACGGATGTAAGCTCAATAGCTTATGGCCTTGTACCTGCAAAAGGCTATGCCCTGTGGTCGATGGAAGCACAAGCTTCAATCGAAGTTTTTGCAGGCACTACCAACACCGGCGACCAAAGTTTTGATTTCACAAGAAACGACTTACTCAGTGAAGAAAACCAAGGCTGGAACCTTGTGGGCAATCCTTATCCATCGGTACTCGATTGGGATGAAGTAAACAAACCCAGCGAGCTTAATGGGGCCATCTACCTTTTCGATCCTGACTATGATGATGAGAACGCGGCGAATGGTACAAATGGCGATTATCGGTATTACCTCAGCGGGGCTGGATCCGCTAATACCACCTCACAATTTATCGCCTCAGGACAGGGCTTTTTTGTAAGGGCAACCAGCGGCGGAACATTGGCGCTTGATAACAGCGACCGTACCCACGGCGGACAAACTTTCTACAAATCCGATGTTGAAAATAAAATGTTGGTACTGAAAGCTACCGGAAACAACATTACAACACAAACTGCTATCCGCTTCAAAGAGGAGGCTACTGCACAAGTTGACAGACTGTATGATGTTTATAAAATCACTTCGGGCAGCCCCGATGTGCCGGTGATTTATACGAAATGCGAAAACCAGAAAATGGCCATAAACACCTTTACAAGGGTTACTGGCAACGAAACTGTGCCGCTTTACTTCGAAGCCGGAATAAATGGAAACTATTCATTTTCTGCCACTGAAATGGAATCTCTCGGCGATGAAGTTCCAGTATTCCTTGAAGACATCTCCTTAAATTACACACAGGATATGCGCGCAAACCCCGATTACAATTTTAACTATGTGTTAGTTCATAAATAAACAGTACATTTGTTGAAAATTTTAAACAATGTCAACAGATATACAGCTAAAGGAAAAATATCAAATGCTTCTACCTCATTTAGATGAAAAGTCAGCTCGATTGTATTTG
>Ga0307929_1002808_pt1 | contig 10729 bp, 18 predicted proteins | sample AceLakmetage1330_FD_203160 | JGI IMG/M metagenome (GOLD analysis project Ga0307929, IMG submission 203160) | Saline water microbial communities from Ace Lake, Antarctica - #1330 | ecosystem: Environmental > Aquatic > Non-marine Saline and Alkaline > Saline | place: Antarctica: Ace Lake...
TCCGTCGTGCGCTCAGCCGTCGTGGGGTGAAAGGTGCCCCAGCGCAGGGGTGTGTTGTGTTGCATAGGCTCCGCATGGCGCGGACCAGGTACATTCAGTAAATTCATAAGCCACCCGCCTTGATCAAACGCCGCACCTTGTCCAGCGCCCGACTCAATGCCGACTCCGTGGCCAGGAGCGTTTCCGCATCGTCCACAAAAAAAAGGCCGTCGCGCTTCGTAAGCGCAACGGTCCTTCGATGATTCAGGATTATTTCAATGTCACAAGGCTGGGCTACATAGCTTACCTCCGGCTTCGTTGACTGATTTTTGGTGGTCCTCTTCATTGCGGCGATGGTTTAGCACGCCGAACCCCCCAAGCGTAGGCCACCATGCCGACCATGCGCACCGTGAGCATCGCGCACCCCGCACACCCCATGAGCACCATGACCCCGCGCCCCAGCAAAAAAGCCCCCGGAATAATGAAATGGGTTGAATATTACGATCAAGCTGAATCTTTATCCGTTTGTCGCTAATGTCAGGAATAATCCCGCTCCACCCTTTATCCCGACTGTCAAAATCAAGTGCCCGAATTATAATAGGTACATTGGTGAACGTCTTCTCAGTTTCTTCTGTATCTGAATGCGGTACTGCTGGAACGTCTCGAATAACTTCTGGGGTAACGGTCATTGTATCTGTATTGTCGAAAATGATTTTCGCGTTTGGATCACTTTTTGCAGGGCTTATAATTCGGACGGCGTTCGTTGCCAAACCAATCTTGTTTGGGATGCTTTCGACGGTTTTTTTCAACTCGTCTGGAGAAATGGACAAATTCTTCCCCGCGTTTAGAATAGTCCCATAATTGTTTTCAATATTTACCGACGGGACGGCCGTCCACCTTTGCACGGCGACAACCGCTCCAAAAATGATCACGGTGGTAATCAGTTGCCCTATAAATGGATTTTTTCCTTGCATATATTCAATCCCCGTATATTTCCGCAGCTTCTGGATGAATGTATCACAACTGGCTTGATCTTTAAAAATGAACTTCACAAAATATTTAAAATCTGATATCTGCCCATCTGATATTCCGCCCACCAGGGCGGAGTAAGGTAGGGCGAATCATCCAGATGAGCCGCTCTCAATTTTTCCAACCGTTGGAAAATCTCGACCCCCCTCTTCCAACCGTTGGAAAATCTCGACCCCCACTTTTCCAACCGTTGGAAAATACGTAATTCCGTGTACCAGCGGAATTACTCTGATATCTGCCATCTCATATTCCGCCCAAAAGGGCGGAGTGGAACACGGACGGAACCCGGAGAGGGGGAGTTAGTCTGTCGTGACAGACTAACTATTTGAGGGGGGGAGGAGTGGGGTGGGGTGGATATCCCATCAGTCTGTCATGACATCCTGATGAATTGAGTTAGGATGTCGTGACATCCTAACCCTTGTTCTTCTCATACCGATGGGTTCTGCCGTCTAATTCTTTTAACATGCCATTCCAATCCAACGGCAACTCTGTTTTGTTGCTCTTTTCAAAGTGTTCGACAAAGCTGGTTACACATAATTTGATCAAATCGCTACGACTTCCAAGATGGGTCGTCTTAGCGACATCATCTATTCTTTCGATCCAATTTTCTGAAATTCGGACCGGAATCGCTTTAGTCTTATCACCCTTACTCATGACGCTAACGTATACGCTTGTATTTTTTATTCAAGTTTTTTGTTGACTGCTAGTGTATACGAAATGTATACCATTGCACATGAACACAAGACCAATCCCGATCAGACTTGAACACGCGCTGATTGACCGCATTGATGGAGCGGCAAGGAATCTTGGAATTAAACGCTCCTCAATAATCAAGCTGGCAATCAGCGTACAACTCCCCCAGCTCGAATCTGGCTATCTTCAGCTTCGACCGATTACGGAGGCCCGGCCATGACCGCACTCAACCGCGAACAGATAGCGATCATGCAACATACGTCCATCCACGCAGCGCGAGGATATTACTGTGGAGACAGCCCGGACATGCAGGCGCTCGTAGCCGCTGGCCTCATGGAGTCGGCTGGAAAACCCGGCTGGTGCGACAATGAATATTTCAGCCTCACCCCCGCAGGCCACGAAGCTCTTAAGGAGGCCCGGATATGACGACTCCTACCTCATTGAGCAAGGGGATGATCACTCGCGCCATGGGGATCATTAAGTACCAACTGCAATGCGATCCAAACACCATGACTGATCAGCAAATGTTTCTGTATCGTGGGATAGGCCGATCCACCCTGGAAGCGATCAGATTGCTTACTGACCCCAATATACAGTTCTGTCCACATTGTGGACGCCGTATTGATCGGTCGACGGAGGCCCGGCCATGACCAACACGAGCCAAACGCCATCCCTGGGACAGCCGATCGTCGGATCGGTTTCCCCTCTCCTCGCCGCCATCCGTCGCTCGCGCCTGATGCGACGCATGGCCGTGGCCTGCGCAAGCGTGGTGGGCGGATGCCAGACGGGCGGGTGCGTGTTCCTGGCTTCGCTCCTATACATCGCCTGGCTCAACCCAGCCCGCGTGGATGCCGTGATGCTCTTCGCCACGCTCGCCTCTGCCGCCCTGCTTGCCGCATCGCTCTTCAGCCTTGCCTACTGGTTCTGTGACACAAGAGGATAACTCATGCCGACTCCGAAACGACAACTCGAACTGTTCGACGCTGATCGCTTCGTCCACGAGTTCGTCGAATATATCGACGGACGCCTGCCCGAGGGCGACTGGCTAGGCGTCCCCGATGTCGCCACCGCCTTCGACGTGTGCAGCAACCAAGTCCACGCCTGGCTCGAAGAGGGCCTGCTTCGTGGATTCAATAAAGGTGCAAAAGAAAAGCGCCGCCCCGTGATCTGGCGGGCTTCAGTATTAGATTTCGCCCGAAAGCGGGCCGAATAAAAAAACGAAAGGAAGAAAGAAATGAACCGAATGAGAATGACAATGACCACCGAAACCAAACCATGCCGAATGCTTGAAGGCATACCCCTGCGCCTCCTATTGAGCGAGGCCAACCGCCACGCAGCCGCCCGCGCCCAACGCGAGGCCGAAACCCGCGCCTTCACCGATTCCGACCTAACCGATGGCGAACGCCTCTTTGGATCGGCGGTGAACTCATGAGCGGCACCCCACACGTAACGCGCATGGTCCTCACCTTCAAAAAACAGAAATCTAAACGGTCGGCCAATCTGTGTAAATCTGTGCAATCTGTGGACAAGAAAACAGCAGAGCCTATGGCATTTGAGGATATCCCCATCGGCCCGGAGCGCACCGACCTGGCATTCCTCGCACTGAATATCCAATCGCTCTCGATGTCGCACAAACACAACTGCGAAGCCCTTGGGCACACAAAATCAGCCCTGCTGAACGCCCAGAACGACGACCCCGCCGTGATGGACATCATCCAGCGCATCATCCTGACGCCGCCCGGACATCGACTCCACGAACTAGCCGACCAACTATTCTACGCAACCACGAAAGGATAATGCCATGCCAACTACTTCGAAGGCCCATTTCCATAAAGCTCTCCGTCCAATAAATCGCTATAATAAGCGCTCTTTGGAAGAAAGCCATGATGCCACACATGATGTTCTTCAACGTACCAGCCTGAAAGAACTTTCAGCTCAAGTTGATGCAGATAATCGGTTCCTAGAAAGTCATACCACGCATCAACCAGCAACCAGCGCCATACCGCACTTGTGGCTAGTTTTGGATCAGGCGGGCGAATCATCTGAGCCCGCATTCGCCCAGGCTTCGCAGAGGTCAGCCGATGGCAAAACGCCTGTGCCTCACGAACCCGAATCGCCACACACAGCTTCTCTTCGTTGCTCATCGGCGGGAAGTGTTCCGACTGCGCAAATTCCATACATGCACGGTCAACACCTTCTGCTGTCCTTTCCAGCATCTCATATGTGTGATCTAAATAGCCTGTTGACTTCATGGATGGTCGATTCTCGATCACAACTTCATGACCCTTCAGCGTTGCAGATAACCTTTCAAGTTGTTCCCACCAATGAATCCAAGTCTTCATAACCACCACCTTTCATTAAGGAGAATCTAACATGTCAAAGAATCAGCGTAAATCGGCAAAATCTGCGGAAAACCCCGAAGAAATAGAACCCGTGAAATTCATGGATGACATCTGCATCGGTGACAGTAAATACCGCTATGACGGACACTACATGCAGATCAAAATACAATCTGAGGGCAAATATGCCCACGGATGGAAAATCCATCAGAAATTCAGCACCAAAAAAGAGTTGAATGCAGCATGGAAGCTCGTGTTAGCGGAGAGCGCACAGTCCGATCCTAATCTGCGCCAATACGTGCAATCTGTGGACAAAAAACCAGCGAAGCCCACGCTCCCCGACCCCTCCAAGCAACTCGCCACACAACTCACCGACCAATACAAACGCGCCATATCAGGAACCCGCGACATACTCCTATTCGGCGCCATGATGATGCAACTCGGTGGGATGCTGTCGCGTAAGGGTGGGGAATGGCAGTCCGGCCCCGGCGTAAAAGGCACCGGCCTCAAAGGCTGGATCGAGGAACACTGCCCGGAGATCAACTATAAAACGGCGCGTTCCTTCTACAACCTCGCCCGTGGATTGGCAGAGACGTTCGCCCTGCCCGCCAAGGTGGACCTCTCCCGCCTCCTCACCGCCCCAGTAGAAGACCTCTCCGAGACCGACGCCTCCTACCGCACCCAGCTTGACGACTTCCTCATCGGAAAATCCAAGCGCCAACTCGAATTCGATTTCGGGATACGCGCACCGGTTCAGAAACTCGGCGGGAATGTTCGCCTGGTGAAATGGATCAACGAGAATCATCCGGAACTCAAGGGCCTTAAGCTGGTGAATGAACTCCCAAAGGATGTTCAACTGGAGTTCGAGGAGTACCTAGAATCACAGAAGCCCACGCCGGAAGAGAGTTGGAATATGCGGGTGGATAATGCGCGGATGTATTGGACCAAGGTGCGCAAAGACCTGCACATCTACACCAGGGCGGATAACCCATTCCACTTTGCTCCGCTCCCGAAGCCAGAAAAAGAAGCGCTGCTCGGGGCGCTCGAAAAGGTCTGCGAAGAAATCAGGAGCTGCTTGAAGTAAGAAGAAGGGAGCGGTCATGCCGGTTGCATTCAAATTGTCCATCAATGATCAGGCAGAACTGAACCAATATGACGATGCTATTCAGCAGCGTGTTCACATGCTGCTGGACTGTTTCGCTCGCGTGGCGAAATCGAAAGTGAAGGTCGTGGATGCGTGTCTGCATGAGGCCAGGACGCTGGGCCATCAGAAAACGTTTACCTGCGGATCAATCAAGCGCCTTTACTATACTTATATAAAGAGCGGTGATTTCAGAGAACTCATTGACAAGCGCCTCCGCAAGGATATCACCCGCGAAAAGAAAGGCCTGTCCGATGAAACCATCGAATTTTTCCGGGGTCTTTGTGATAAGAATAAACGCTCTTGCAAGGCCGGATACAGGCGGCTGATTGATATGTGGTACAACGATGAGCCGATCCCCGGCATCGGAAACTGGTCGGCTAGATTCCGCGATGCACACCCCATGCAGCCACTTCCAGACATTGTGCCAGATCCGCCCGATGGATTCAGCTATCAGAACTTCATGCGCTTCGCACCGACCCATGCGGAAAAGGTGCTGTCGCGCCAAGGGATCGCCGCCGCCTTGGCAATTCTTCCCTCCTGCATCTCCACCCGCGTCGGCTTGCGTCCATTCGAGTTCGTGACCTTCGATGATGCCGAACTCGACTTCATGATCCACGATCCCGCGTCCGGTCAGATATGCCGCCTGCAAGGTCTCTTCTCGCTCGACGTGGCCACCGCCTGCGCCCTGCGCTTCGGCCTACGACCCGCCATCATCCGCACAGAAGACGGGAAGAAGGATTCGCTCAAGGCTTTGGATATGGAACGCCTGATTATCAAGCTGCTCACCACGTTCGGATTCCCGCGTGACTGGCAGATGACGTTTGTGTGCGAGCGTGGTACTGCCACGGTGCGCGAGGCGTTCAAGCGAGCGCTCTACGAGAACACGGGTGGGCGAGTGCTCGTGACCAAGACCGGAATGGTCGCCGGCAAGGTGTTGGAATTCGCCGATCAACCCATTGGAAACCCGCGTGCAAAGGGCTGGATGGAAAGCTGGTTCAACCTGCTGCACAACTATTGCGGAGCCCTGCCAGGCCAGAAGGGCCGACTCTATACACTCGCACCCCGCGAACTCGAAGTGCGCAGGAAATCAGCGCAGGAACTCGTCAAGCTGCGGAAGATGCTCCCCGCTGAACTAGCCCTACAAACCCGCACACCTTTCTTCGATCTCCACCAGGCGGACGCATCCATCCTCGACCTGGTGCTGCGCATCAACGCCCGCACGGATCACAAGTGCGAAGGATTCGACCAGCTCAAGGTCTGGACCGCCCCCACACGCGGCGTGATCCAGCCTCAGCCCTACGAGAATCTTTCTGGCATCTCCGATGCCTGGCTCGATGACGTGCGCGTGGAAACCCGCGTGGAAACCCCTCTCGAACGCTACGCCCGACTCATGCACGATACCCACATGCTCAAGCTGCACGATTCAGCGGTGGCCGCGCTCCTCCAAACACACCGCGTCGTAACCGTCCGCGACTACGAAGTCACCATCACCATCGATGGAAAGGAATATCGCTACCTGGACGCGGCATCCGATCTCATGCTCGAAGGCGCGGAATACCTCGCCTACATTAACGAAGACGACCTCTCGAAAATCTACCTCACCAACGGAAAAGGGGCCTACCTCGGAACGCTCCCGCTGCGCGAACGCATGACGCGCGGCGATGTGGAAATGCTCAAGCGTCAGATCGCCCAGAAGCAGCACATCCTCAAGCAGCACATCAATGCCATCCAAAACAGGAATGGCGATGTGTATCAGAACCAGCTCGCCGACATCAATGCCAACATCGAACTATGCGAAATGGCCGAATCGGTCGTCTCGGCAACGCCGGAACACATGGAGAATGCAGAGGAATCCTATGTTTCTGAAAACATTTATCAGGGGGTCACGTCGGCATCACACATCGAACCGGTGGACGCCGTGGCCGTACTGATGGAACGCAAAAAACGAAGGGCAACGAATGACAATGAATGAAGCAAATAAAGAATCGAACCTAGACGCCGAGCAGCAGGTGGTGATCGACGAACTGAACGCACTGCGGGCCAAGCTCGCCGTCCCGAATGACACCGAATTCCACAAGCGGTATCTCAGCTCCTACATGAGCTATTCGACGTGGTTCCGGCTGAATGACGGCAACTACAACGGAAAAATAGAAAAGTACATTGACTGCTGCCGACAGGTAATCGAAAACATAACCGAGCTGCTCGCCTCCAGAACCTACCTGCGCCCCGTGCAGATCGGCGAGTTCTATCGCCTTAATACATTCGAGGCTGTTTTCGAGAGCATCAAGGAAGCCCAGGAGCGCCCGGACAATAAACGCCTGGTGATCTTTCTCGCAGAGACAGGCTTCGGGAAATCCGCCGTCTGCGAACAGCTACACATTAAGTACAACGCGACCTTAATTGAGTCATCCGAAGTGTGGAGAAGCTCCTATTTCGCCTGCGTCAAAGACGTGTGCGCGGCGCTTGGAAGTGCTGGCCCATGGAAGTCGGTTGCAGCCGCTCAAGAGTGGATGCTGAACCAAATGAACAAGAAGGTCGGCGTACTTGGCATTGACGAAGCGAACAGCTTCGGACCTCACTCCTGCAACCTGGTTAAAATGATCCTGAACAGGACCCCCTGGGTGGTGTTCATCGGGGCGCTTCCAGGCCTCTTCAATATGATGACACGAAAGAGCTGGTTCGAGGCGTCGCAGATGCTGCGCCGCGCCATCGCCGTCATCCACCATGCCGATATCAAACCGGTGGACGTTTCGCCCTTCGTTTCTGAACTAAAATTTGCAGAACCTAAAGCTGCGCTCCCGCTCATTGCAGGAGCCGGAAACAAATTCGGGGGTTACGACACAATCAAGGAAATCAGGACCGAACTACTCGACTCATTCGGAACCGACGAAGATATCCCCACGCCGGGCGTCGAAAAAGCAATCGCCATCACCCTCGGCCTCAAGGTCACATCTAAACACCTCCCACGCCGCCGCCGCTCGGCATAATGCGGATCATCGAAAGGACGCACAGAATGAGAACACAGTATGGACCAAGAAAGATCATCGATACCGTCGGAGAACTGCGCGAATTCATCGAAGCAGTACCTGACGACGTGCCCCTCGACCTCGGCTTTGAGGGCCCCGTAGACATCCTGCTCATGCGGGACGACGAAACCCACGAAGTCACGCTATCAATGGATGAAGACTATTAAGGAAAGGAAAGTAATCATGGCCGAAACAAATATGACCGACGCAAGAGGAAATAAAGTACCCACCCGCTACGTCAGCAAGGTGGACAAAGCACGCGACCGCCTGGTCCGAAAACACTTCACGCAAGCCCTGAAAATCAACAAAGCTCTCAAAGGATTTAAGGCCGCTGTGATGAACGATACCGAAGCCTTCGTCGAGACCCTAAAAACCGAACACAACATCCAGCGTGGAGGCAAGAAAGGCAACCTGACATTTACCTCATTTGATGGAAGCCTGCGCATCGAAGTGGCACAGCACGACAGCGTCGCATTCAACGAGAAACTCCAGCTCGCCCAGGAGCTGCTAAACCAATGGATACGCGCAAAAGCAAACGGCATTGATGCAGACCTCCAAACGCTCATCACCGACGCCTTTTATGCCGTCCGTGGAACCATCCGCACCTCCCGAATTCTCGGCCTCCTGCGCCTCGAAATCAAAGACGAAAACTGGCAGCAGGCCATGAAGCTCATCCGCGAATCTATCCAGATAGCCTCCTCAAAAGAATACCTCCGGTTCTACGAAAAAGGACCGGACGGAACCTTCAACTATCTGCCCCTGGATGTCTCCAACGCATAGGAGGGAACGATGGCAACAGCATGGCAGCCTCAGCTCATTAAGATAGCAAGCGGAACGCGGGATCGTGAGCGGGATGTACGGCTTGTTATCAGCATCCTTCGCACCGTCGCTCCAAGCCGCCTGCTGGCAGAACAAATATGCGAACGCACGGGAGAAGAAGGCTGGGATCATCGCCGCGTACGCGCCGCCGCAGAGGCATCCAGGGGCCGCATCCTGTCCGCCCCAGGATGCCCTGGCTACCGCCTCGCCGAATCAACCTCAGTGACCGACTTCTACAGCACCGAAAGACAACGGTATCGATCACAAATAATCAAAATGTTTGCCCGCCTCCGCGACATGGACCGGGCCATCCACGGGAAGGGTAAAATATGAAGACATTGACGTTCCAAGAATTGACCAGAGATCAACGACGGAAAGCACTCGCAGCCTATGGGCAACTGGCATCCGAAAAAATCTACAAACAATCGGATAGCGGAACGCTATTCACAACCACAGCCAACTCATCCGGCGTCGTGAGCCTGGTTCAAATTGGCGAGGAGCTGAACGCCAACGTCACCGGCGCGAAGCGTACGGTGGACGGGATGGTGAATTAGAGAAAGGATAAAACGATGAACATACCAAAAGAGTACCAGGGCGCGGCATGGGAGCCACAAGAGATCATCACAGATCAGCATTTGCGCATTTCCAGCCTCAAACAGCGCGTTAAAAAGCTGAGAGCGCAACGCGACGAAGCTATCAAATCCAACAGCGCAATAGATGGAAAAACGACGTAGAATTCAGAGGTATTATTATGAGCTTTTCAGCACCACAACACTACAAGTTCTACCGGCCTCTGGTCCGCCGTGCATGGCTCGCCGAATGCACACAAAACGGGCAATCGCCAAACGATAAAGCCGCCTACGAAGACTGGTACCGCGCTGAGCTTCTTTCGTCCGATTTGCACGTCTCCTCGACCACCCAATGCAACAAGACAAAAGACTTCGATACCCTCATGCTTCACTTCGCCATTCTGGTCAACGATGAGCACCTTATAGAGCGCTACACGCGGGGGGGAGAACGCCGCTTGGACTACGTCTTGCAGGAGGCTTTACAAGACCTCTCCTGGCTCCATAAAAAACACGTTGACTGGAACTACGTCCGGGCCATTCATGCCCAATCAAAACGCGCCAATATGGCCGCTGTCCCCGAGCGCCTATCAGACTGCCCGCCATACGCTCTTTTCAAGATTAACCAATTCCTCGAAGAACACATCCAGCGCATATGCCGGGGCTACGGAATCCGACGCCGGGAAGTGCCAGAACTCCGCCGCGCCGGACACTCGCTCGAAGCCAACATCACAGCCTTCGAGCTACTAGGACAAAAGCAACAACTTCTTCCGTTTTGATCTGAATTCCCCCGGATGGCCGGGGGTAGGTATGCGGCTCCAACCGCACAACCGACGATGCACTTCAAGCGGCTCTCGGTTAAGTACTCAGCAAGCCGGTCTGAAGCCAGCCGATCGGTGCCCAGGAGCGAGGTTATAATAACCAACTTCTGACGCTTTGCAAAGGACTTGCAAGTGGCCTGCAGGCGGGGTTCCATGATTCTCAAATTGCTGAGAACATCGAGTAATCCCGCCTGTTCATTCTCAACTACAAGCCGCCGCGCTTGTTGAGATTCCCGCCTATTCCCGCGCATTCCGGCTTGTTCCCACGTTCTCATCTTGTATTGTCTCTCTCAGTTTTTCCAATCGTTGATGC
>Ga0307929_1002810_pt1 | contig 10727 bp, 13 predicted proteins | sample AceLakmetage1330_FD_203160 | JGI IMG/M metagenome (GOLD analysis project Ga0307929, IMG submission 203160) | Saline water microbial communities from Ace Lake, Antarctica - #1330 | ecosystem: Environmental > Aquatic > Non-marine Saline and Alkaline > Saline | place: Antarctica: Ace Lake...
TCTTTCTCATTCCTGGACCGGCAATTTTGCAATCCCTCCATGATATAAATCCGGCAGGTCGTACAACGGGCGTCACCACCACAGGCATGAATCTGATCGATATCGGCCTTATGCAGGACCTCAAGGACCGTACCGTCGGGGGAGGCGGGAACGGTTTTATTGTCTGTTTGTGAAAATATTTTCGCCCGGCCGAAAGGCCACGACGGCACCGTTCCAACTTTTGACCTTCTTATTTTCTTTGACGAAGAAACCCTGCCGTTGGGTCTGAAAGGATGAAGACTTTGCCGGAAAATTGAAGAGAAGCCTGGAGTTGGCTACAAAGGTTGTCTGGACTATGCGGTTCAGATGTCCTGGCTCTATTGGGATTGTGGGGATTGCCGGCATAAGCTCGATCAGGGAGCCAGGCCGGAGATGAAGCTTATCGTAGGAGATTCAATTGGACACTATAATTTGAGGCTAAGATATGGAATACCAGGCCAGGTATTCTGATCCAACAGAGTGTGTCCGCTTCGGATGGACAGCATGTAGCTCATTAAATAGTATAAAGAGTTTTTGAGATAAGCTCTTAACGGTAATAAGGAAATTGGGATTTTACTTGGTTAGTGCGGGGTATCGAGATTGGAATGGATGCGAAAGAGCTAAGAGTGAAGGAAAACAAGAGAGAGTCCCAATTCAGGCGAAGAGCGGAGGAAAGGCTCAAAGAAGCGGCCGGCGGCAGCGAAGATCTCTCCGAAGCCTCACCCGAAAGAATGGCGAGCCTCATACACGAGCTCCAGGTTCATCAGATCGAGTTGGAGATGCAGAACGATGAACTTCGCCGCATTCAAGGGGAATTGGAAGAGACACGAGATAGATACTCTCATTTGTATAATTTCTCGCCGGTCGGCTATGTTACGTTGACTGAAAACGGGGTCATAGATGAGGCCAATCTCCCCCTTGCTTCCATGTTTGGTGTAGAGCGGGGCACTTTAGTGGGAAACCCTTTCGCCCGTTTCATTTTGAGAGAGGACCAGGATGTTTTCTATAGGCTTCGGCATCACCTTCTGGAAACAGAAAAATCCCAGTCCTGCGAGCTGCGTCTTGTGAAAAAAGACGGACATGGTTTTTTTGCCAATTTAGATTGTATGGTTGTAAGAAACAGCGGCGACGGTTCCAGGTTCATCAGAGGGTCAGTGAGTGATATCAGCGAACGGCACGTTATCGCCGCGGCCTTACAGGAAGCCCACAGCGAGCTGGAACTGCGGGTCGAGGAGCGGACGGTTGAACTTTTGACGGCTTTTTCTGAAATCAAAGCGCTGAAAGACCAACTCGAGGCTGAGAATATTTATTTTCGCCAAGAAAGAAAAATGAAACGATCATTTGACCGGATTTTAGGGCAAAGCGATGGTCTCAAGCATGTTCTCTTTCGGGCGGAGCAGGTGGCTCCTACAAACACGACGGTCCTCATTCTTGGGGAAACCGGTACTGGAAAGGAGTTGATCGCAGCCGCAATCCACAACATGAGCCCCCGCAAGAATCGGCCGATGATTACCGTCAACTGTGCCGCTCTGCCTGCCAATTTAATAGAGAGCGAGCTGTTCGGCCGGGAGAAGGGGGCCTTTACCGGGGCCGATAGTCGGCAGATAGGGCGGTTCGAGATCGCTCACGGATCCACCCTTTGTCTTGACGAGATCGGGGAGCTGCCGCTGGAGCTGCAGGCCAAGCTGCTCCGGGTGATCCAACATAACGAATTTGAGCGCCTGGGTTCGTCGCAGACCATCAAAGTCGATGTGCGGATCGTGGCAACGACCAATCGAAACCTTGAAGAAGAGGTTCAAAAGGGTCGATTCAGGCAGGACCTTTACTATCGGCTCAACGTCTTCCCCATCACGGTGCCTCCATTACGGCAGCGAAAAAAAGACATCCCTTTGTTGGCCCAGGCCTTCATAGAACGATATGCCCGGAAATTGGGGAAACAGATCACGTCGATCCAGAAACAAACGATGAAGGCCCTGCAGGATTACCCGTGGCCCGGGAACGTCCGGGAGCTGGAAAGCATCATTGAACGGGCCGTGATCTTGTGCTCCGGGCCGGTGCTGCACCTGGCGGATAAGCTGGCAATCTTACCCCCTCCCCTGTCATCCGGCATGAGAACTCTGGAAGAAACGGAGCGAGACCAGATCCATAAAACCCTCTTGGAAACCCGATGGCGCATCGAGGGAAAGGACGGGGCAGCAGAGATCCTGGGCCTTCATCCGAGTACCTTGAGAGCCAGGATGCATAAGCTCGGGATCGTCCGTACGCAGACCAAAAAGCCGGACTAAGATTCGACTCCCCTCGAAGTCCCCCCACCCCCTCAACATATGGAGGTTCCACCAAATATTGAGGTGCGGCAGATCTTTTCAAGCTTGCCTACACTTTTGTCCCATTGATCTAATCATTTGTTTTTCAAGGATAAATTTAAAATCATCCCTCTTTTTCGGTTCATGGCATGATAGTTGCGGATAGTATTTGCATGATCCTGGTTATGGGGATGCCAAGGCCAAAGCTGATGAACAGCTGACCGCGTTGCGTCAAAAAAGAGAGGTTTTAGTTGAGAAGTTGAAAGAGCTGGGTTTCTCCGGGGGAGATGCGTGGGAGCAACTAAAATCAGGTATCGATGCGGCCATGGAGGATTTGGGTAACGCCTACAAAAAGGCAGCGGCCGAATTCAGCGAATCCTGAAAATTCCGGGCAGGAAATCACAGTAGACTCGAAATAGAATTTGCATCATGTCCTTTAGGGATAACATGAAAGCTAAGATCAAGTTGGACAGGCTTTTCCGGCAGCTCATGTCCACCATGAAAGAGCCGCCGGGCAGATGGTGGTTGTGTGGACAAGGTCCTTGCCCGGGAACTGTTCAAAATGAGCGATCTCAAGGGCACAAATGTTTTCGAATTCCTGGCTCGACTGACGCCAAGAGAAAATTTAAGAAATCAGCTTTGATCTTCCGGAACCGACAAGGAGGACAAATATGGGAGAGACCAAACGACAGTCTTACACTTTCACTGTGAGGCAATATGGGGACGGCACGCTGTATATTGCATGTGAACCGGTTGGGAGAGAATTGAACCTCTTCGGTAAAGGTTCTCTTAGTTTTGTCCTCCCTATAGGGACGACATTGGAGAGTGCCAAAAAAGCCGGTGCATTCTTAAACAAAAGTATTGATTCCATTTCATTCACCGAAGCCCTTGGCTCTGACAAGTATTGATGTGGGAAATCTTAAAGAATTTCTCCTAACTTGCGTCCTATTCGATAGCGCTTGCCGGTGCGCTGTATTTTTTAATGTTTTTAGCAAATCAACGGTAACGTCATTGAGGACCCCGGTTCTTCTCCACGATCAAAGATATCTCCCACATAGAATACAACCTAAAAACTGCAATTAGCGATTAGCCGTTAGCTATTAGCCATACAATGTCAGCCATTTACAATGCAATAGGTAAGCATCGAAAAGTGAATTCTCAAATAAAGGGAAAAGTCATGCAAACGATTGGGATCTTTAAGCTAACGGCTAATAGCTAAAAGCTAATTGCAGCTTTTAGGTACAATATTCACCGTATTTAAGATCTATTTTGAAAAGAATAAACGGAAAAAAACAGTGCCTTTTAAAATCATGGCTTGGAGCGGCGCTTGGATTCTTCCCCGATCAATCGAAAGAACAATCGGATGTTTGAAGGTTGCAGCTGAAAGCGGATGGTTTGCCGCACGGCCGTCTGAAACCGAAAGTATTTATAAGATCTATGCAGAGAGCTTCCGGGGAACCGATCATCTGGCTCGGATTTTTGTGGAAGCACAAAACATCGTAAACAATGCTTTGAAGGAGGGAAAAACAACATGAAAACCAAGATAATGATCTTAATGGCGATGTTGCTGGCCACAGGAATGCTGTATGGTACGGCAGTGGGTCAATCCCCTCCCATACCGTCGGAGGAGCAGCCGGAAGTATTGACCCAGGGGCCTGTGAATGAGGCCTTTGCCCAGCCGGTAAGTTTGGATGCGCAATCGAGTTTCACAGCCCCCGAAAGGCCGCCGGCGCACATCGATGAAATTCCGCCCAGTGAAAGACCTGAAGGAGGTCAGTTTGCATGGGTTCCGGGGTACTGGGCCTGGGATTCGGACAGGGATGGGTATATCTGGGTGAGCGGGTGCTGGCGCGCCGTACCGCCGGGCAGGTACTGGGTTCCGGGATACTGGGCCCAGATGGAGGACGGCTGGCAATGGGCGGCAGGATTCTGGGCACCGGTGGGTAATCAGGAGATCTCTTATTTGCCTGCTCCACCGGAACTGACGAATGTTGAAGCCCAGGGACCCCCACCGTCACCGGACCGAATATGGGTGCCGCCATGCTGGTATTGGCATCAGGGTCAATATATTCGGCGACCCGGTTACTGGATTACGGCACAGCCCGACTGGGTTTGGGTGCCGTCCCATTACATCCGGACACCCCGCGGGTATGTCTTTGCCGACGGGCACTGGGATTATACGCTGGATCGCCGGGGGGTACTGTTCGCGCCGATTTATTTTCCTAACCACAGCTATGAGCGCCCAGGATTTTCGTATGGGTTGAGCATCGTCCTTAATGTCGGCAACCTGGAGCTCAGTTTGTTTACCCGTCCGTCCTACGGCCACTATTACTTTGGTGATTACTACGACAGCAGGTATATCAGCATAGGCATTTTCCCCTGGTTTATGTTCGAACAGCGGCACACCTGGTATGACCCCATTTATGTACAAAACCGCTGGCGCCGGCACAGGGCCGAGCCCCAATGGGAACGGAACCAGCGGCGGGAATATGACCGCCGCAGGGATGATAGAACCCTTCGACCGCCGAGAACGTATCGCGAGATGGAGAAAAGAATGGCCAAGATGCCGGAATCCCGCCGAAGGAGCTTCGAAATCGCTGAGCCGGTGACACGCATGGCCACCAGAAAATCGGAGCCGTTCAAATTCCAACAGATTAAACCGGAAGCGCGGAAGCAGATCGCGAAGCATTCCAATGACGTTCATAAATTTGTCCAGGAGCGAAGTCAGTGGGAGTCCAAGGGACCCGGTCATCAGGATAGAAATGCGGTTATGGAGAAAACTCCGGTAATTAAACACAAGGATAGGCAACCGGTTGAGCATAAACCGGACAAGTCGGTTATGAAGGTACCTCCGGCGGTCGAACACAGGGTCATGCCGCCGGTTAAGCATAAAAGGCAGGAAATGAAGTCACCGGAGCGCATGGAACAGGTCCCTGCCCAGGACAGTCGCAGGGGCCAAACACCGGCCCGAGGTCGGGAGGAAGCAGCAACTTCGTCACAGCGTCAAAAACCTTCAGTTTCTGAAACCGGGCGGAATCAACCGGACAAGGTGAAGATTCGGACCTCTCCGGTGGCCGACAAGGAGGGCCGAGGGTCTTCAAAGAAGAAACCGCCAACCCAGCCCACTGAAGAAGAAAAGGACCTCTCAAGGAAGGGAAAACATGAATAAGCTTACCCGCGTCAGCCATCCGATATACAGGCTCATGCCCCTGGAAGTCGAGGGATTCGATGCCTGGCGGAGCTGGCGCTGGTGGTAGGATTCTTTGTGGAAAAAAGGTTGCTTGATCTGGGGTCCTCATCCTTGTGATCTCCATCGCCGGGATATTGAAGATGCCTATCTGGAGGCCATTGAACAGACGAAATTCGAAATCATTCTTGCAAATGCCTATTTTTTTCCCGGATTGAATTTTCGTCATGCTCTTCTGGATGCAGCCGCACACGGTGTTCGGGTGATTTTGCTGTTGCAGGGTAAAGTGGATCATCTATTGCTGCATTATGCGTCGCATGCGCTATATGGCAGTTTTCTCGATGCAGGAATGGAAATCTACGAACATCACAAGAGCCTTATGCATGCCAAGGTTGCCGTGATTGATGGACATTGGGCCACGGTGGGATCCTCAAACCTTGACCCCTTCAGTCTGCTGCTTTCTCTCGAGGCAAACGTCGTTGTGGTGGATAAAGACTTTGCCGGAAAATTGAAAGGAAGCCTGGAGTTGGCCATTAAAGCGGGAGCGCGGCGGGTATTTAAGAGTCGCTGGAGAACGCAGCCCTTCGGCATGCGTTTAGCGAGCTGGCTGAGTTATGGCCTGGTGCGATTTATGACGGGAATGACGGGGTATGTGCCCCCGGGGAAAAAATCCGGCCAGGCATAAACCGAATTGTCGACCAAAAAAAAATCGACTGCCTGATTGGCGGCCCAAACGCCTGAGAGCACGCAGCTCAAGCTTCCCGATGGCATGCCATGGTTACAGCAATCCCGTTTTCATAATTGCATTTCAACAGACCATGTTTATCCCTTCAATTTTTGCCTTTTCCCTTCCCTTTTCCTTTCCCGTTTCCGCTATTCTTATTTTTATCTTTGTCTTTTCCCTTGTCCATATCATTGTTATTGTAAATGTCATCGCCACGCTTCAGGGCATGAAATTCCTTTGATCCAGGCTTGATACCCAGGCTCTTCGCAAGCGCACCCCACCCTTTCCCCTTTTCAGATCTGTATCTCTCAATAACGTATTCCGTCGGCTTTGCCGATATTTCCCCGAATCGAAATACCATATAGGCATCCGCAGGTCTTTCCACATTGCTGAGTACGGCATTGATCTGTGCATCACCTAAATTGAACCGGGCAGCAAGCACTGCCCTAAACCCTGAGGGATCAGCTTCAGCGCTGATATTAAAATCCGTCATCCAGTCAAAATCTCCTGCTGTCACTATTCCTCCTGATGAAAAAAGCAAAAACAGTACTGAAATCATGAACAATATTCTTTGCGGTTTCATTACGTCCTCCTTTTGATTATGCTTCTAAGCCTTCCCTTGTTGATCAGAATCAATAGTATTGTGGTGCAAGCATCTTGCCAACACGCCAAAGAACATTGGAGGTGTGAAATATTCTTTAAAAACAGTATATTATATTAACGAAAGAAAACAGAGGAAAGATATTGAATGATTCGTTTGGCCTCCATATATAGAGGTTCCACCAAATATTGAGGGCAGGCAAACGGTTCAACCTTGCAGCGGTTTCTATCCATGTGGCCTAACAATTTGTTTTTAAAGGATAATTACAGACGCATTGCCTTTTTCGGTTTTGGCAGGATAGTTGCAAATACTATTTTCATGATCTTGGTTACTATGCAAATGGAGGTTCTTGCGGACAAGCGCAAGGAGCTTTCCCAGACGATTGCATTACTGATCGGCTCCATAAAGAGAGAGAAGGGATGCCGGCGATGCGACTTTTGCAGGAGTATGGAGAATGAAAATCGCTTCTTTCTTTTTGAAGAATGGGATACCCGGGAAGACTTTGACCTCCACCTGAAATCGGCGTGCTTTACTGTATTTCGGGGGACGCTGAATCTCCTCCAGAAGCCCTGTGAAATGGTTTTTCACACCGTAACCGACGGGAAGTCATGCAATGAATGGAACTGATTCCACTGATCGTGGGTGGCACCGCATTGTTGGTTGTAGGAAATAGGAAGAGTTGAAGGGAGGCAAACATTTCAATCATGGAGGTTTTTATGAAAGGAGGCTGTATAATATGCAAATCGATATATCCCCACAACCGGTGATTGCTCTAATCGCGGGTATCGCGATTCTCATTGCCCCGAAACTATTGAATTATATCGTTGCCATTTATCTCATTGTATTTGGCATTTTAGGGCTTGTCCGAATGTAGTCAAACCGAAATCCAACAGGAGGAATATCATGAAATCAAGCACAAGGGACGAGGCGGAAGGAAAATTGCACCAGATGAAGGGCAAGATCAAGGAGATCGCGGGGAAAGTCATTCTGGATTCTGACCTGGAAGCCGAAGGCAAAAAGGAAAACAAAGCCGGCAAGGTTCAGGAAAAAATCGGCGATATCAAGAAGGTCGTTGGGAAGTAAACAAGGGCTTCCATAATGAAGATTCTGGAGGCGTTGGGAGGCGGCGAAGATGCTTTGGACCATATGTGTAATTCTTTTGATTCTGTGGGGATTGGGCCTGTTGACCGGGTACACGATGGGTGGAGTCCTCCATGCCCTGCTGGTTATTGCCATCATCGTGGTGCTGATCCAGGTTATTCAAGGACGACGAGTGTAACCATTTAAGATCTTGCCGGACAAGGTGAGATGTTTACAGAAAGGAGTAATTGCTATGAAAAAGAGAAATAGGTTTGTGGGGTATTTTGTCATTCTGATAATGATCGCCGCCTTTTCGGCCTGCGCATCCACATCCAAACAGGAAGGCACGGGTGAATATGTCGACAATTCGGTGATTACAACCAAGGTCAAGTCCCTGCTCGCAGCGGATGATTTTCTTAAATCATTTAAGATCGGTGTAGAAACTTACAAGAGCACCGTTCAACTGAGCGGATTCGTTAGCTCTCAAAAGGCCGTCGATAAAGCGATTGAAATCGCACGGAGCGTCAAAGGGGTTACGTCCGTAAAGAACGATCTGATCGTGAAAGAATAGGGTGTGGACGATCGCCGTGGTGCGGAAACAAGGAACCGCGGGAGAAAATAGGAATAAGTCGACAGGTTGATGGAGTTGTATGGAGATGATGATGAAACAAATATTGATGGTACACACCTTAGCTGCCGCTTTAACGTTGTTTAGTGGATTGGCGTTCGCGGCCGACCAGGGCGATCAAACCTACGGCAGCCAACTCAAATAGAATTGTGTGCAAATTATCGTTGACAATACCAAGTAACGGTTGTATGCTACGCCCAGGTGTTGGTGTCTTTTCGAGGAGGAGATGAACCATGGAGGGAATCGCGAGGATCGTCTTAAAGGAAGAAGAAGCGGTTTATCACGTCATGTCCCGAATAGCCTCTGATCCCCAAGACCTGGCAGGCGTCTTGGATGTTTGTCTGTCGAAACACGCCAATAACAAAGCGCTCCAAACGCAGGGGCTGGAATTGGCAGCTTTCCACATGCTGCCCCCCCCCATGATAGCGCAACGGCCCTTCCGTACCACATTCCGTACAAAGCCTCCGGAGTTCTTTGTCACAGATTCCAACCAAACTTCAACTTATCGGTTTCCAATTTCCGGATCAATTTGATTAACAGCCCATGGGCTTTTGTGCCCGAGCAAATGCCGGTAGAGAGTTCCGTATCGCATGTTCCGCCGCTTTGGCAGGCGAGACAATAGACCAATATATCGACGACTCAACGATCACTACGGAAGTCGATGGGAAGATGCCCAAAGAACCTGGGGCTTATTATATGAATATTGATGCCGATGTAAAAAGTCGGCATCTCGCGCAAAGCTCGCAAAGTCAAGTTGTTCATATCAGGCCAATCGGAGATCGGGTTTCGGAAAAACTCACGCGAAACAGAGTCGTTGAATCTATTATGCGTCTCTTGAAGATAGAAGAAAAAAAGTAAGCTCGGCAGGGGGCCCTCCTGTGAGGGAAGCTTAAAGGATTCGAAAGTAATGGAAAGGAGACGCACAAATGTTTTACGGAAAGAGTATTCTTCACTTATTGATGAGCCTAATTCTCTTGGCAAGCGTGGGACTTGTTGTTCTCGGTTTCACTGGGCCCATTGCAGCGCTCGCGGCCGGACCGGCACCGGTCAATCTTTTGTCAGCGGGTAATTTCGCGATTCTGGCGGAAACAACGATCACAAACACCGGCAGCCATACTACTGCTATAATCGGGAATATTGGCCTTAGTCCGGGCACTGCTGCTGCGATGGATACCGTATGGTGTTCCGAAATCACCGGAACAATCTACGGTGTTGATGCGGCATACACAGGTAATGGTACGACAACATGTTTTGCCGGTAACCCGCCTCTTGCCAACAAGACCTTAGTGGATACCGCGGTAGGCGATATGCTAACCGCGTACAATAATGCTGCCGCAGTAGTAACCCCCGCGCCTGTAACCGAACTGGGTGCTGGAAATATTGGCGGAATGACACTTGCTCCCGGACTCTACAAATGGAGCACTGACGTTATCATACCCACCAGCGTTACGCTCTCCGGCGGTGCAAGCGATGTTTGGATATTCCAAATAGCGGGAGATCTTGATATCGCCTCAGGTGCCAGCGTCCCTGCGGGTATTAAAGTATTGCTAAGCGGCGGAGCCAAGGCCTCGAATGTCTTTTGGCAGGTCGGTGGTGTGACCGGTGCAACTATCGGAACGTACGCCACCTTCAATGGAATTATATTGAGCGCAAAGCAGATTATCCTGCAAACCGGCGCAGTACTGAATGGCAAAGCGCTTGCCCAAACCCAAGTTACGCTCGATGCCGACATGGTCGTCGATGCTGCCGGTTGTCCGAGCATCTCCCTCCTTCCCGCGCCGCCCCTTGCGGAGGGAACTGTGGGGGTCGCCTATAGCCAGACCATCACTGCCAGCGGCGGAACAGCGCCGTATACATACAGCATAACGGCCGGGACGCTACCGACCGGGTTGTCGCTTAATGCGGGAACGGGCCTCATCTCAGGAACGCCGACTGCGGCGGGCACATCTGCGGTCACGGTCACGGCCACGGATAACAACGGCTGCACCGGCGGACAGGCCTACACCCTGGTCATCAATGCTGCCAGTTGTCCGACCATCTCTCTCCTTCCTCCGCCCCTTGCGCCGGGAACTGTGGGGGTCGCCTACAGCCAGACCATCACGGCCAGCGGCGGAACAGGACCCTATACATTCAGTATAACGGCGGGGGCGCTACCGACCGGGTTGTCGCTTAATGCCGGAACAGGC
>Ga0307929_1002811_pt1 | contig 10721 bp, 7 predicted proteins | sample AceLakmetage1330_FD_203160 | JGI IMG/M metagenome (GOLD analysis project Ga0307929, IMG submission 203160) | Saline water microbial communities from Ace Lake, Antarctica - #1330 | ecosystem: Environmental > Aquatic > Non-marine Saline and Alkaline > Saline | place: Antarctica: Ace Lake...
ACTTCGGGGCTACCCGCCTATGGCCTGACCACCCACCAGGGGTTTTGGCGGTTTGTGATGCTCAGATGCTCCTCGGCCCATGGGCACTGGATGGTGAACCTGGTGACCAAGGAAGAAAATGACGCCGTGCTGATTCCCCTGGCAGAAAAGCTCATGGCAACTTATCCGCAGATCACCTCGGTGGTGAATAATGTGACGGCAAAAAAGGCAGGCGTTGCCACGGGAGAGTATGAAAAAGTGCTGGGAGGGGAACGCTGTATCCGGGAAAAGCTGGGTGATTTTACCTTTGAAGTGTCAGCCAACTCTTTTTTCCAGACCAATACCCGGGGGGCGGAAAAACTCTATTCCCTGGTGTCCCACTATGCGGCCTTGACCGGTACTGAGCATGTCATTGATCTTTACTCCGGCACTGGCACCATCCCCATCTGGCTGTCCAGGGATGCGGCCCGGGTCACAGGCATTGAAATTGTGGAAAGTGCCGTGGCCGATGCGGGTAGAAATGCCACCCTCAATGGCATCAAAAACTGCACCTTTCATGTGGGGGATATCAAAACAGTTCTGCCGGAAATTGACAAGCGGTGTGATGTGATGATCATTGATCCGCCCCGGGTGGGCATGCACAAGGATGTGGTGGATCAGGTGATTAACATTGCCCCTGCAAAAATTGTGTATGTTTCGTGCAATCCGGCCACCCTTGCCAGGGATCTTTTTATGCTCAAGGAACACTACAACGTGATTGAGGTTCAGCCCGTGGATATGTTCCCCCATACCTTTCACATTGAGTCTGTGGCATTGCTTGAGCTAAAATCAAAAGAGGCGTAAATATTCGTCCAGCACCCCATCTTCACCTATTTGGGCCTGCTCACATAGCATTAGTATGCTACGCAGTCCCAACTATGCGAATATGGGGCACTGGCCAAACATTTACATTACCAACTCGAATATTTACAAAGAGGTCCCATGATTCCCTGGAAAAAACTGGATTCAACTTCTACACCGGATGGCAAAAATGAGGTGGTTCTGCTCCAGCGGGATCAGGAATTTTCCATCCGGGTGGATGGCCAGGAACTGATGAACAGCCGCATGAACGGGTCGGAAAAGGTGCTGGCAAAACTGGCCTGTAAACCCATTTCCAACCGCCAGGGAGCAAGGGTGGTGATTGGGGGCCTGGGCATGGGGTTTACCCTGGCATCGGCCCTGGTTCATTTACAATCCCATGCCACTGTGATCCAGGTGGAGCTTTTGCCGGCCATGGTTCAATGGCATGATCAGTTTCTGGGTCATCTTTGTGATCATGCTGTAAAAGACGGCCGGGTGGAAGTTGTCACCCAGGATATTGTTCATTATCTTAATAATGAAAAGCAGACCTTTGATGCCATTATTCTGGATGTGGACAATGGCCCTGAAGGGTTAACCCAGGCAGGCAACAATAACCTCTATGATGGAGCCGGGCTTGGGATGCTCAAGCGCCGCCTTACCCCCGGTGGAATACTTGCCGTGTGGTCTGCCAAGGATTCTGCACCCTTTACCCAACGATTGAAATCTGTAGGATTTGACGTCAGGGTGCATACGGTTTCTGCCAGACCCAATAACAAGGGGGGACGACACACCATTTGGATTGCCACGGCTTAGTGATCGATCCATGACTGGGGTGGCCATGGACGGCCCAGTCATTTGTTAATCCATCAGACCTTATTTGCTGAGTGTACCTTTTTTGCAATATTCTCTCCCTCTCAAGTATTAGAGAGGGCTTAGGGTCGAGGCATTGAGAAGGTTCTTTCCCTTGGTTAATCTAAAAAGAGTGTACTCTCACGCACTGGTTAAAAACACAGTAACCTCACCATCCTGGAACACATAACCCTTCCCTTCTGTTCTCAATTTACCATTATCCCTTGCCGATGCCCAGGAACCTGCTGTAACCAGATCCTCATAGGGAACCACCTCAGCACGGATAAAATGTTTTTCAAAATCGGTGTGGATCACGGCTGCGGCCTGGGGAGCTTTTGTACCTTTTTTGATGGTCCAGGCCCGGGTCTCTTTTTCTCCGGTGGTGAGAAATGAGATCAAATTTAAAAGGGAGTAGGCCTCCCGGGCAAGACGGGCAAACCCAGATTCTTTTAAACCCAGATCTCCCAGGAATATCTCTGCTTCATCCTCATCCATTTCTGAGAGTTCTGCTTCTATCTTGGCGGAAACACACACCAACCCATCTCCATTGAGATCGGCGTAGGCTTTTAATTTCTGCACATAGGGGCTGTCTTCTGCATTTCCAACCTCTTCCTCACTCACATTGGCGACATAAATCACCTTTTTACTGGTGAGAAACTGGGTTTCCCGGGCAATCAGCAGTCTTTCCTGGTCGGTGAGATCGGCATTCCTGGCCGGTTGTTCATCCTCAAGCACTGCTTTTATTTTCAAAAAACCATTGAACTTTATCTTTGCATCCTTATCCTGACCCTTTGCCTTTTTTTCTTCGGTGGCAATTCTTTTTTCAGCCAGCTCAAGGTCGGCCAGAATCAATTCCAGGTTGATGGTCTCCACATCCCCCACAGGATTTATACCACCGTGTACATGGGTAATATTATCATCATCAAAGCAACGAACCACGTGGGCGATGGCTTCCACACCCCGGATGTGCCCCAGAAACATGTTGCCAAGGCCTTCACCTTTGGATGCCCCTTTAACCAGGCCTGCAATGTCAACAAATTCAATGACAGTGGGAATTATTTTGTTTGATTTACCCAGATTTGCCAGGACATCAAGACGTTTATCCGGAACCCGGACGATGCCAATATTGGGCTCAATGGTGCAAAACGGGTAATTACTGGCCTCGGCACCGGCTTTGGTGAGGGCGTTAAACAAGGTGGATTTGCCAACGTTGGGCAACCCAACAATTCCAATTTTCATTTGGGGGTAACTCCTGATCTTTTTGATTGGGTGAGATGAAGATTCCTATGGGGATGGTTTAACCCCTCATGCCTCATCTCTGGGGTGGGGATGTCTTTTAGGCATCTTTCATATCATCCCAAAAGTATTTTACACTTTTTAAAAGACGCGCACCGTAAAATGGGCAGTCACCTTGTGAAAGTGTAAAGCAGGAATGAAGGATGCCATCTTTTAGACAAAAATGATTCTTTTATCAGATAAAGCAAGTCCATGTAAAGATTTTTTTAAGGATTACTCCGGAACCATCTGCAATGCCGTACAAGAGACTTCACAGTCTCCATTCTTAGCTGAAATATAGGCCGTCTCCCCCGTTATGGTGACCGATAAATCCATGGTCCTTTTTACCAGTGCCGCCAGGGACTGTATACTTTCCCACTGAAATTGAAACACAGACGTTGACAGTGCATTAAATTTATCCCGACTCTGGGACCACCAGGCATCTGATTTGGAATTGAAACTATACACCTTTACTGACGGGGAAAGGCGTGTGGCCTTTTTGATTCTATCCGTGGTGGGTTCTCCAACATCAACCCACAAGGAAATTCGACCATCCAAGGTGCGTGCCCATATATCAGGCTCTTCCACTGCAGAAAGTCCCTTTGTGAACTCAAGGTGTTCCTGGGCATTCATACAAAATGCCAGAACTCTTGCCATCATTCGTTCAAGGCTTTCAGAAGGATGTTGGGCAATGGTTAGGCTGAGTGTGTCGTAGTATGCTTTGTCGATGTCAGCCAAGGTGATTTTTAACTTATAAATGGTCGGTTTTAATGCCAATGGTAATACTCCTAAATTTTATATAAAAATGAAGTGTCCAAGTACCCTCAGCAGAGCCCCCCCCCGATGGGTAATGGGAACCGGCCAATTGAGCCGTCTACGGTTCCGGGCCGGGCCCATTGCCCGCCGGGGGGGGGCGGCATGATATCATTTTCAATATTCGTTGTGGCAGTGGTGACTGCCATGTAGGTTATTATGAAACATAATGCGTTTGAAGTTTATTTTAATTTCTATCTGCCTGATCCTTTCTGGATATAACTGAAGATGTGCAATAAAGATGCATTCCCATTTTCCCGACATCATCATAGCATTCTATGGATCTGATTTTCAGGCAAGCCTGGCCCCATCGCCAATGAAGCCCCCGACTGGGAACATGGGAATGCGCCCATGCAATAGACACCCTCAAACCCAGGAACGTGAATTCATGGGTGGGGCCTCACCCCATCAAATGTTTTTCCCAGAAAATCACAGATTTCCACGGGATCATCAATGAAGAACTTGCCGGTGGAAAAACTTTTTTTTGCGTTTTCAGGTGGTGCATCGTCCCCGTTAAGAACCAGAACCGGACATCCCTGGTTTTCCACACCCAATAGTTCAATCACCAGTGGGCGGGGCCTTTCAAAATCCACATGAACAATCTCAATGGCATTTTTCACCGCCATGGAATAGGCAAAAAAACCTTCCACAACACCGCACCCTGGACAATAGAATGGCCCCTGGCCATCTGCTTCCATCCAGGGGTTCAGCATAAAAAGTGTATGTTTTTTCATTTGTCTCTCCTTTTCAAATAAGCTAATGTTGATGAACCTGTAAAAGTTGGCCCATGATTTTTCAATCACATCATCTGTTTTTTTAAATATCAAACTTTTATATCACGTAGGTTTGAACGATGGTTGTTTTTTTAATCAATATTACGGACCGCAGATAAATAAGCTGAACGAAATTGCTTGTCCTTTGGCCCATCTACCGTGTTGCATCAACGGCCCTATAGGCCTGCTATTGAACCTTTGATGCGCCTTGTGGATGAACCAAAGTTCAGCGCTATTTCTACTCACCTTATTTCATCTACTGTCCTAAGCATTTATTCTTACAGATTCAAACAGGTAAGAGTGAGTCAGAGGAAAAGAACATCAATAAAGGGGAATAATATTTTATGCGTATAGCCACAACCCACACCAATACAGATTTTGACGCCTTGGCCTCCCTGGTGGCGGCCACCTTTCTGTATCCCGGAACCCTTGCTATTCTGCCCAGCCAGATCCGCCCCAATGTGAAGGCGTTTCTTTCACTGCATCAGGATCTGTTTCATATTGTACCCCGCAAAGGATTTGAGCTGGACGCAGTGGACCAGCTTGTGGTTGTGGATGCCAACAATTGGGGACGTCTGGAACGTATGAACGAGCTCAAAGATCAGGATGGGGTGGATGTTCATATATGGGATCATCACATGAAGGGCGGCAACATTCAAGCAAGCTTCAAGCAAATACAGGAACTCGGGGCCAACGTCACCCAAATGGTGGAGACAATGAAGGCCCGTGACTGCGCCTTTTCTCCCATGCATGCCACCTTGTTTCTTCTTGGTATTTATGACGACACCGCTAATCTGACCTATCCATCGGTAACCCCCAGGGATGCTGCTATTACGGGATTCCTTCTTGAAAACGGGGCTGACTTGAACGTTGCCTCGGCCTATCTTTCTTCTTCTTTTGATGAGGGGCAAACAGATATCTTAACCCAGATGTTGGCTCAAGATGAGGTGTTCAGCGTGGGCGGATTTCAGATGGCCGTGTGCAGCGTGGGGTTTGAATGCGGATCAACCATGCTTGCGCCTGTTGTCACCAAATACAAAGAGATCAAGGGAGTGGATGGCGTTTTTGGAGTGTTCCAGCTGGACAGCCATAGCAGCATTGTCATTGCCCGAAGCGGGCACCGTGATCTGGATGTGGGCCAGGTCATTCTGTCCCTTGGGGGAGGGGGACACCCTGCTGCGGGATCAGCCATGATCAAGTCTGGAGATGTGGGTGAGCTCTATGCCCGGGTGTGTGGTCTGGTTCGGGAGATGGATCGCCCCCAGATGACTGTGGAAAAAATTATGTCGGACAAAGGGACCTGTCTGGCTCCAGACATGAAACTAAAAAATGCCTCCACAGTCCTTGATAAAGAACGTCTCCATGCCGTACTGGTTGTGGATAAAGGTAAGTGCCTGGGTATTCTAAGCGCAGTGGAGATGAGTAAGGTCAAGCGTCCTTCCCAGTATGCGTCGCCAGTCAAGGCTTTTATGCGCAGGAATCTGCCGACCATTGGACCGGATCAAGGAATTAAGGAGGCCCTTGGGATGCTTTCAGATACTGGCGTGCCCATGCTTCCCGTGGTCAGAGATGGCCAATTGCTGGGCAAAGTGACACGGACGGATTTGATGTTGCAGATATATGATTTGGGTTGAATGACCAATGTCGCCGCTTTTTATCTATAGAGTTGCTGTGCCCTGGAAATAATTTCATCAATGGTATGTGCTGCATCTTGATCCAAGGGTTCCGGGGTATGGGTTGCCAGTATTCACTTTACTTTTTCTGTGAGTTTTGTTTCCAGTGGAGAGATGGGCTGGGTGTAGAGGATCATAAAGGGTTTTTCTTCCAACTCTTTTTCTACCCATGATATGTTCCTTATAGTTGGTTTGGTTCTGATGGGTTCAGTTAGATTTCAGCTGACAGGTGCGAAATGTAAGCTATATAATATCAAAAAACAACAAATGAGTAAGGAGTAATCATGTCAGATACGTGGCAACAAGACCCAGATAGTGGTGGGGTAAAAATTAATGACAATGTAAAAAATGAGTTAAAACAACGCATACTTAAATTTGCTGAGGAAAACATTGCGGGTAGATATACAAAACTGGACATTCGATTTCGTGACAAATTTTGTTATGTCGAGGCTTATACCGAACCAGAAGATATAGTAATAAAAGAATGGCCACCTGATTTTCCAGAAACAAGGGAGGAGCATATAGAACGCATGAGAAACACTCCAACTCATCTATGTCGGCTTCGGTATTTTGGAGATAAAGATGAATGGGGACTTGCCTTTTACAGTTATGCTCATAACAAATACGAGACCTCCGTATTCCCTAATGGAAAATTTTTCGGCACACCAGAATTGGCAATTGAAACATCTGCGGATTTCTATCTTTAACCAGCTATTCCCGCTCGGTAAATATTCGGCCAGCTTGACTGGATTCTTTACCGTGGCCCGTTCAAAGTAATCCATAGGGAAATTCTTACCAGCGTTTTTAATGGCCAGTATCCATCTGATCATTATCCCGTGACCGCCACTTTTAGCTTTCAGATGGAATAACTACCAATCATCACTGATGATATGCTGGCTCTTTATAGAAAGTATCCTTTTCCTTGGGATGATGCCAACCCGGAAGTCATAAAAACTTTTAGGAATGAGTTTTAAATAAGTTGCCCATTTGTAAACTTAGGGGACAGATTTTCAAATCTGTCCCCGCCCTCGAAATGGAAAAGTTATTTCGGACTCATTCCTTAATTTAATTGTATAGGAATTTCCATTTTATAAACTGTTAAATCAGCGGGTTGTAAAAAGTCCGCCCAAAGGGCGCTAATTTAAGACTTACGCAACCATTAAAAATGAAGTTGCAATACATCATTGCACGGTCTCCAAAATCCATGCATAAATTTATTATGGATGAAATGGAAAAAGCTGTAAAAAGGGATTTTAAAAAAATGGAGATTGAGGAATGATAATTTTAACCCAAAGAACAGTTCTGAAATTGCTCCAAAACCGAAAAATTTTTTTGGTTTTTTTTAGATAAAATTTTGAAATTATTACAATAAATGGCGGAAGTGCATGGGAATCGAACCCACCCGGGACGGTTTTAGCGCCCCACATCGGATTTGAAGTCCGAGGGCCTCACCAGTAAGCCGCGCACTTCCGCATCAAGACGATGAAATCGGATTATACCTGATAAGCCTTGTTTGTCAACTGTTTTCAGCAATATAAATTTTAAAATACCATGAATAACGGCAAAAAATATCTGGTCTATATTTGTGTGATAAATGAGGCGACGGGTCAACTCCGGGTCAATGAGCTTTTTTGTGTTGTTTGGGTTTTTGTATTTTATATTTGAGGTGTGTTTTTAATATGGTTAACATTCTGTAATCATAATGTATTTGTGAGCCTACGTGATCTTTAATGCCCTTAAAAGAGGTGCCGATTTAATCTCGAATGATGGATGTGAAGTTCTTAATTTCGTTTGAAATGGTCTCCGAGAGCCTCTTCATTTATGCACCAGACTTTGAGCCTTACGGGCTGGAAAGGGCGTGGGTAGGGGTGTTGTGGGTTTGCAGGAATGGTTGTCTTGATATGCATAGCGTCGGAGTTTCAGTGAGGGTGGTTTGGTAACTCGGCTCTTTGCATTCGACTGAGAGGGTTTATCTCCAACATAAGGTAATGGGCTCTTGATGAATTTGTGATCTTCCCGTTCCCATATAATAGATTCTTAAAGCTGAGGGTGAAAAGTTTGCTTATACCAGATGTGGTTTTCTGATTTGTTTCAAATCTTAATAATACCATTTGAATTGTTGAACATTGGCCGAATCAAGACTGATGCAAGTTATGTTGAGTCTTTTGACATTCAACTTTTGTATGTATAATCATTCCTGTTGGATTCTCCCCAAAAGAGCCAAGTCCAAGATACTTGAATTGATGGATAAGAATCTTTTGTATATAAAATTATGAATATTAGCTTTATCGGATAAGCTAATAATATATATAGAAAGTGAGTTTTCCAGTGAGTTTGGACCATCAAATTAATAATTTAATCTAATTTACTAATTATGTCCCTTAAAATTGTATCGGTTAGGTAACTGAAAAATTATTCTATAAACTTTTTCACTTCTCTGATCTCAGCAAACTGAACATCTTTATATCCCCCTGAATATTTTTTATCGTATAATATGGATGCTTTAAGTTGAAGTACCAAAGGTTTTTCCAAATAATCTGGATAGTCATTCTGGATGTCATATGAAATCAATAAATCCGAAGGATTGCCAAAAATACCTTTTTTTCTGGAAATGATTCGATAAAATATGAATTGATGATCCAAAATTATGTCAGTTTTTTTTGAAATAAGAATTAAATTTTTGTTTTCAGATGTTTTAATATGACCGTTCTTTTGTTCTATTACTCGTGTCGGAACATAAATATCAGGGACAAAATCAAATCTGTTACTACCGAAAATCATGTACTCAATTTTGGAGTCGTTTTTTTGTTCCCATTTAAGCCTTATTTTTTTATCGGGTAAATACGTTGTTTTAATTTTTTGAATTCGTTCTGGCTTAATTATGCTGAATTTAAATGGAGTAGTCCACTCACTCCAAAAATTTTCGGTTTTCACTTTAGCTCTAAAATAATATGTTGTATTAGGGTTAAAAAAGGTTTGAGAGATGTTGTTTAATTTTATTTTAGAAGAAAAATCTTGTAATTGTTCGAAATTTGGTATTATAAAGAGAAAGTCTTTTTCATTTGAAATTTGCCACCATATTTTTTCAGCATTATTTTTATTACAATCTATATAAAATTCTGGAGGCTTAAAAGAAAAAATGGGAACTTTATTTTTAATTCTACATTGAGGTAATAAATTCTTATCTGAAAAGGAATTATAATCAACCTTGATTTTGGTACTACTATTGGGTTCGGCTGCCAAAAGGGAGATAGAATTTTTCCCTTTTTGAAATATGGGCATGGAGATCTTTGAGCATTGCATAAAAACAGAAAGTTTTTTGGTTTTACTATTTGTAAACTTGAGGGAATTTTTTCTATTCAAGGGTAAAATCTTATTATTTTCATGGTCAATAATTTTCACAATAGGATATCGTACCGCACTCTCTTTACCAATTCGATAGATTGGATTTGTTACAAGTTCCATTAAACCCAGACCATATTTATTTGCATTTTTCCAAAGATCCAAATCAACATTATTGAAAGGAGTTTCAGGGTTTCGATTTAAATGAAAGATTAATTTTTCACCGGGGTATAGAGTCCATTTAATGCTTGTTAATGGTTGTTGGTTGAAATTATTATAAACTGGTTTACCCATAATTATATCTGAAGAATTGTCATAGCTCGGATTTGCTAAATCAAATCGAGACGTGTTTAGCCAAGAATTATTAAGATTATAGGCTGAATACTTTCCATTTTTTTTAACTCTTATTGAAACAAATGGGTCTTTGAGAATGTCAGATATACAGCCTAACCTTCTATTATCTAAAACAGGATATACCATTTTCTGATCACCATCAAAGATAATCCAGTTTTTTTCTATAAAGAATTCTGCAAAAGTATGATTGTTTCTACCTACAACACGCCCTTTTACACCAAGATTAAAAAATAAATTCATCATTACAGCAGTATTATGATAACAAAGAGTATACCCCCAATAAGATAAGGCCAAATATGGATTTCTGGCTCTTATGTTTTCACTGGATGCATGAAACATATTGTCCTTAATAAAACTATACATCCGTTTTGCATTTCCCACATGGTCATCATTAAATTTTAGATAATTCCGAATTAAATTAAAGTGCTCAAAATTTTTTTGGTTAACAATTAATATAAAATTCGTTAGAGGGGTTAATCCATTATTTTCAATACTAACTTTTTTGATAAAATATTCATTCTTTATGCCTGGACGAGTACCATATGGATCAGATAAGTTTGTGTCATCGACTAATGATGGAATGTTAATTGTGTATGTTCTATTGGTTTCTATATTACCATTGATTATTTCAGAAAAAGCAGTAACGGTACAGATAGAAATCAATATATTAAAAATGAAAATATATACACCTAATTTTTTCATATAGTTAAAACGGGTGCAATTCAATAATTTAGATTTTTAAAAAAAACAAAAAAGGCTTCCATTTTTACTTTTATTTAAGTAAGTTATTTGCTCGCCAAAACCAATAACTGAAAAATAAAAA
>Ga0307929_1002812_pt1 | contig 10717 bp, 10 predicted proteins | sample AceLakmetage1330_FD_203160 | JGI IMG/M metagenome (GOLD analysis project Ga0307929, IMG submission 203160) | Saline water microbial communities from Ace Lake, Antarctica - #1330 | ecosystem: Environmental > Aquatic > Non-marine Saline and Alkaline > Saline | place: Antarctica: Ace Lake...
GTTGCTTTCCAATGATTGGAAAGGTTCTACCGATTTTCTCCAACCATTGGAAAAATAAACGTCAGTTTTTCCCAGCCTTGGAAACTAGGATGTGGCGGGAAGAAAGATGGCAAAGACGGAGCCTTGCCCGAAGGTGCTTTGAACTTCGACACGCCCGCCGTGGACCTGCGCGATATGCTTGACGATGGCGAGACCCAGCCCGGTTCCACCCTCTTGGCGGCTACGGCCTTTGTCGACGCGGTAGAACCGCTCGAAAAGCCGGTCAAGATGCTCGGATTCGACCCCGTAGCCCTGATCCTCTACAGAGAGAATGGTTTCGCCCGCTTCAGCCCGCACATAAATCCTAACGGTTTTATCGTCGGCGCTGTATTTAACCGCATTGCCGATGAGGTTGATGAGTGCCTGCTCAATGAGAGGCTGACTGACTCGGACGCTGAGTTCTTCCGGGCACTCCACCCGAACGCTGATCCCTTTCTTCGTGGCGCGGCGCGAACAGACCTCAACCGACGAACGAATCAACCCAGCCAAATTTGCCGGATACACATCTAGCTCTTCAATGCTTCCCTGTTCGAGGCGAGAGAGTGTGAGCAAATCGTCAATGATGGCGTTGAGGCGGTCGGCGTGTTTCGCAACGATCGTGAGGAAGCGCTCGCCTTCGGCAGGATCGTTCATCGCGCCATCGAGCAGCGTTTCGACAAATCCTTTAATCGAGGTAATCGGAGTCTTCAATTCGTGGGAGACATTGGCCACGAAGTCGCGCCGCAGATTTTCGAGACGCCGCAGGCGGGAGACATCGTTAAAGACCACGACGGCGCCGACCCGCTCGCCCTGCACGCCGAGCAAGTTGGTGCCGCGCGCCTGCAGATCAAACCGTTCGTTGTTCTGCACCTGAAATTCGCACTCGCAGGTTTCCTGCGCTTCGAGAACTTCACTGATAAACTTCTGTAGCTTCACGTTCCGGAAGACCTCTTCGATACTGCGTCCGGTGGCTGTGGCAGGGTCCAACACTTGGAAAAAATGCGCGGCAGCTTTGTTGAGGCTGATGATGTGGCCCTCGGTATCGACCGCCAACACGCCCTCGACCATACTGGAAAGGATGGCTTCGCGCTGATTGCGCTCCTGAACCACCGAGCTCAAACGTTCTTCAAACTGAGCAGCCATGCTGTTCATGCTTTCCGCCAGAGAACCAATTTCGGCGGACCCACCGGGATGAAGCCGATGAGAAAAATCCCCGTCGGCAAAGCGCTCCGCCCCCTGCTTAATTTTTTCGAGAGGCTGAGAAATGCGACGAGAGATCACCAAGCTAAAAATTGCCGCCAACAAAAGAATGGCGAGACCGCCCCAGATGATACGCTGTTGCATTGGGTCGAACAGTTGTTCCATTTCCGAGAGCGGAAGAGCCGCGCGAACAACCCCAATCACCTCGTCGTCACGTAAAACGGGCACCGCGACATACATCATATTTTTCTTCAGTGTATTACTGAAACGGACCGATTCTCCGATCCGTCCGCTCAACGCTTCCTGTATTTCAGGACGGACGCGATGATTACCCATTTTGGACGGGGCTTTTTCAGACTCGCCCACGACCAACCCGTCGGGAAGAATGACCGTGATCCGCGCCGAGGTCTGACTCCCCAAACGATCTGTCGTCTGAGCAAGCTGGTCTGACCCGAATTGCCCCCGCATCTGCTCGCCCGCAAAAGAGGCTTGCACCTTGAGACTGTCCGAAGTTTGCCCTTCATAGAACTGGCGCAGCGCCGATGAAGAGAGAAAAAAGACGGCCGCCAGCGAAAGCAATGTGACGAGGAGATAACTCGGATACAGCTTCCAAAAAATTCGTTTGGCTTTCATCAAGCCCCGTCTCCGAACCGATAGCCGATCCCTCGCACGGTTTCGATCAGCGTGCCTGCCTTCTTCATCTTTTTACGCAACCCGACGATCTGCACATCCACGGAACGTTCGGTGACTGGATAATCTTCGCCGTGTACTGCATCGACAATTTGATAGCGCGTAAACACCCAACCGGGACGGCGGGCCAACAGATGCAAAACTCCGAACTCGGTGGCGGTTAGATCCACCGGTTTTCCGCCCACGGTGACTTGATGGCGTCCGGGATGAATTACGAGATCTCCGATACTGAGAACCGCTTCATCGGCAGGCTCGGGCGAGGTGTTACGCCGCAAAACCGCTTTAACGCGCGCCATCAGCACCTTAGGGCTAAAGGGTTTAACAATGTAATCTTCGGCCCCCAGCTCGAGCCCCGCGACAATATCGCTCTCTTCGCCGCGCGCTGTCATCATGAGGATCGGAATGCTGCGGGCCTCTTCATTTTGTTTGAGTTCCCGGCAAACCTGCATCCCGTCTTTTCCCGGGAGCATCAAATCAAGCAGGATCAGGTCGGGTCTCTTTTTCAAAACTTTTTTCAGCCCCTCTTCCCCAGACTCCGCCTCAGAAACACTGAACCCTTCGCGCTCGAGGTTATAACGAACGAGTTCGCGAATATCCTCTTCGTCTTCAACAATCAAAATATGGTTTTTCATAAGAGAGCTTTCTTGCGCGTCAGAGTAATGGAGGCAATAGGTCGGAGCCAGCACAAATCAATCGCACTCTGCAAGGTCTTTGTGCCGGACAATTTCACCACGCACCATATAGATGACGTCTTCACAGATGTTCGTGGCCAGATCGCCGATACGTTCAAAATTACGGGCGGCGAGGATGATATCCACATAAAGAGGCAAGCGTTCTGAATCATTCACCGCTGCTTCTTGAGCCAGCGTTCGAACCCTTCGGGTCAACTCGTCGGCACGGTCATCGCGGGCGCAAATGGCCAGCGCTTTTTCAGGATCAAGAATCACAAACGCATCTAGGGAGTCGTGGAGCATATCGCGAACATGCCGGCCCAGCTCAATCAGTTCAGAAGGAACATCCACTTCGGGATTTTGGCAAAGACGCCGCGTACGCCTGGCGACGTTGGACGCAATATCGCCGATCCGCTCCAAATCATTATTAATTTTGAGCACGGCGGTCACAAACCGGAGGTCGATCGCAACGGGTTGATGAAGCGCAAGGATTTTAAGCCCCTCCTCCTCCACTTCGACTTCGGCGGCATCAATTTGGTTGTCATTGTTAACCACCTGCTTGGCTTTTGCTTCGTCGCGTTCCCGCAGCGCATTAACCGTGAGCATGACATGCTCTTCGACCATCGCGCTCAAACTGAGAATCTGGCGCTTCAGCCGTTCCACTTCGTTCATGAATACTTGTGACATATTGAATCTCCTTTGGAGTGAATTTTGAAATTTGAAACTGGAAGCAGAAAACCCACCCCGCCCTTCGGGCACCCCTCCAATGGAGGGGATCGTCCCTTCTGCGGTTCCTTATTCTATATTCGCTATTTGACCTTCTTTTCCTACCCAAATCGTCCAGTGATGTAGTCTTCGGTTTGTTGCTTTGCGGGGCGAGTGAATATTTCTTTCGTTTCTCCAAATTCCACCAGCGTTCCTTCGTACATAAAGGCGGTCAGATCTGAAACGCGGGCGGCCTGTTGCATATTGTGCGTAACGATGATCAAGGTGTATTGCCCACGCAGCTGGGCAATCAGGTCTTCGATTTTTGCCGTGGCTTTGGGGTCGAGCGCGGAGGTCGGCTCGTCCATCAGCAGGATTTCGGGTTTCACAGCTAGAGCGCGAGCCAAGCAAAGGCGCTGTTGCTGCCCCCCGGACATGCCAAGCGCATTGGAGGTGAGGCGATCTTTCACTTCGTCCCAAATAGCGGCTTGGCGAAGGCTGTTCTCGACGAGCTCATCGAGTTGCGCTCGATTGCGGATGCCTTGCAATCGCGGGCCATAAGCGATGTTGTCGTAAATGGATTTTGGAAAGACATTGGGTTTTTGAAATACCATGCCGACACGCATCCGAAGCGAAACCACATCGACATCCCGGCTATAAATATTTTCGTCGGCAAAAACCATTTTGCCTTTGGCCCGGCACCGCGGGATGAGGTCGTTCATACGGTTGATCGAGCGGAGCATCGTGCTTTTCCCGCATCCACTCGGCCCGATCATGGCAGTGACGAGCCCTTTCGGAAATCCGCAGGTCACCTTTTTCACGGCTTCGAAATCGCCATAGAATACGGAAAAATCTTCCGTTTTAATATGATCGGACTTTTTGCCGGGCGTACCCTTTTCGTACTCCGCAAAATGCGCGGCCTTTTTCATTTTTATTTCTTCACTCATAAAACCTCCATGGGGAAATGGAATACTGGAATGATGGAACAATGGAATCGGAAAATTCCCGACCCATATTCCACGACTCTATTCATCCAATATCCCAACATTCCTTTATCCCAATATTCCAACATTCCGCTCTCCCTCCCCCCAACATTCCTTTATTCCATCATTCCACTTTCCCTATCCTCTCAGTTTTTTGGAGATGCGAGCGCGCATGATGATGGCGACGGTATTGAGCAACAGAACAATAGCGATCAACGTAAAGACCATTCCAAATTGGACGTGGCGGATTTCGTCAACGGCTTCGTGCTCGGTACAGAGATTATAAATATTCCACGGTAGCGCGGGCGTCGGTTGCGAGAGCGTTTGCAACGGAAGAAGCGGACGGCCTACGCTGACGGCGGCAGTGAAAATGATCGGCGCGGTTTCACCGGCGGCGCGTCCCATGCTGATAACCACTCCGGTCAAAATCCCCGGCAGCGCGGCAGGCAGAATGACGGTGAGCACCGTGTGCCACTTGCCCGCGCCGAGGCTCATGGCTGCTTCTTTATAGGCGCGCGGCACAGCGAGGATCGCTTCTTCCGAGGATCGGATGATGGTCGGCAAAACCAGTAGCGCGAGCGTGAGCGATCCGGCGAGAACGCTTTTCGAATCTGAAATGTGAATGGTGTTCAAAAAGAAGGCCAATCCAAAGAGCCCGAATACGATACTCGGAACGCCGGCGAGCGTGCTGATGCAGGTGCGGATAAAACTAATGCCGCGCCCTTCTTTGGCGTATTCGCACAGGTAAATCGCGGCGATCACCCCCATCGGAATGGCGAAGAGCATCGCGCCGAGAGTCAAATAAAGAGTTCCGAGAACCTCGGGGCCGATCCCGCCGAAAATGTGTGAGTCTTTGGAGGTGTCGATGAGGAACTGCCAATAGAAAGTCAACTGCGGCTGAAGCAGGGCACCGACGTTTTCTTCCAAGGTTTGGAAAAGCGGCTCCAGCGAGGTTCCAGCGAACTGTTCGAGTCGCGGGGTTTTCACCAACACACCCATCACATCGGGATTCGAATAGTCCCACTCTTCGGTCATCAGGATTTCTTGAAGCTTGATGTCTGCGCGGTCCATCCGGGTTGCGCCGTACTGCTGGCGCATCAACACGGGAGTTCGTGCGCCGGGCTCAGGCCCCAACAAGCTGGCAATCGATTTTTTCAAATCGCGAAGCGGTTGCTTATAGGGTTTGCGATCCGCACGCGGCAGTTCTTTCAGGTCGGCCTCGAACGTAGAAATCAGGTCGTAAATCGGCTGACGTGCGGCATCCGTTTGCGCGATGGCCTCCGCCATCTGTTCGGGGTTGCCACGGTTCCAAACATTGGACATCACTTTGCGATGTTCAATCGTTCCCCGGAAAACGAAAGCGCCAGCGCCCTTCCCGATGATCGGAGCCAAAATGACAACCAGCGCCATCGCCATCACAGCAATGGCAACCAGCCCCATGCCGGAGAAAGATCGATCTAAAAGTTTACGGGTCGCAAGACGCATTATGCATTCCTCCGGAATTCAAATGCAGAAAATTGGAATACTGGAATATGGGAATATTGAAACACGGGAAAAATTAGAGACTGGAAAGACATAACTCCTCCAGAGCTCCTGCTCATCTCTATTCCATTATTCCAACAATCCTTCATTCCACTATTCCAATCCCTTACTTACCCATTTTCTTCCGCGAACGGCGGACAATGGCCTCACTGACGAGGTTCATGATGAATGAAAAGGCGAGCAGGCAGAGCGCCATCGCAAAGAGGACGTGAAAGCGGGACGACCCGGTGACGTGGTCGGCCTCGCCCATATCGCCCGCGATGGTGGCGGTGAGTGTACGAACGGGTTGCAACACGTTGTACCACGGCGACGGCAACCGCGCGGAGTTTCCGGAGGCCATCCAGACCACCATCGTTTCGCCGACCGCCCGCATCACGCCCAAAATGACCGCTGCAAGAATTCCACTGAGCGAGGCGGGGATGACGGTTCGGACAATCGTTTCGGCGCGGGTTGCGCCGAGGGCATAACTACCTTCGCGCAGATCACGACCGGTCGCTTGCAGGGCATCCTCCGAAACGCTGACCACCGTAGGGAGCGCCATGATCCCGAGAATGAGGGAAACGTTGAGCGCATTGGTTCCGCTGGCAATCTCAATGGCCGACAGCGTCGCGCTTAGGTTCTTCATCAACACAAAGCCCACCGCACCGAGAAATAGAATACTCACCCAACGAGTCATTCGTTGGAATCGCTCCGGTGCACGACCTGCAATCAGATCGCCCAAGACAAAGATCGCTAAAACCAACACGGGGCCGATGACCAGCCACGAAGCCAATGAAAGAACCGCGCCGCCCTTCTCCTGTAAAAGAGGAGCCAAAACAACCAGTGCAAAAAATCCGTACGCCACCGACGGAATCGCCGCCAGAATTTCGATGACCGGCTTCACCACCTGCCGCGCTGAAAATGGAAGCACATCGCTCAGACAAACCGCGGCGGAAACACCGAGCGGAACCGCAACCACCACCGCGCCGAACGTCACAATCGCCGTTCCAAAGAAAATCGACATCGCACCGAACTCGGCCGGATGACCGGACGGATACCAGCTCGTCGACGTGAAGAATTCCTTAAAGCCCTCCAGTTGAAAAAACGGGATCGCGTCTTTGGCGATGAAATAGAAAATGAAGAACACCGCGAAAGTGGAAAGAGAGGTGATCAGAAAAAGAGACCCTTGCCCCAACATGGCACCCAAGCGCCGCCAGCGGCTGCTACTCGCGCTCATCACCAGGCTTCGTCTGGACGCTGGAGTTGTTGAACTGTTTTCTAACATGGGACAGAGAATGCCCGCCCAATGTTAGAAAACGATTAGCCCCGTGTTAGGAAGGAGTTATTTAACCGCGAATGAACGGCAAAGGGCGAGATGATGAGCAAGCGGCTTTTTATACTCCAGCCCGGCGTTGAAAACCGCGCGCTCCATGGGAGAAAGAAATCCACTGATAATGGCCTTGCCGAATTTGACCGGCAAGCGGCCATGCGGGGCATCCGCACCCCTCGAAGAAAGGAACCCGACTTTCGGCCGTTCGAGGAGCGCGCGGTCTCCAAGGAACTGCGGTTCTCCAACATTCATCACGACATCATAATTCTGCGGATTAAATCGGATATAATTGCGGATGGCCGCACTTTTACGCCATTTCTCTTCGGCAATCTTCCCCGCCTCATTAAGCACCATTTCCCCGTTGATGATCGCGCCGAACAGCGCCTGGCTTTCGTGCGTGTTGATGGTTACGAAATAGCCGCCCGGCGAGGTGTAATCTCACCCCTTCAGTCGGATGTTTTGACGGTGTTGTAGAAGGTTCCATCTTTTCCGCTCCCTGAAACATCGGCCAATCAGCATACGGGATTTCAACGGGAGCGGAAGGGAAAACAAAAACGCGGGTTTTCCAAGGTTTGGAAAACCCGCTCTTTCGGTTGTGTTGCTGAGGCTTAGTAAGCCGTTACCGGGACGAATCCGATTTCTTCGACGATTTCCTGTCCGTCTTCGGTCAGGTGGATGGTGACGAACTGGTAGACGGAGGATCCGAGTTTCGGATAGCCGCTGGTGTACATGAAGAGCGGGCGGGCAATCGGGTATTCGCCGGTCTGGACAGTGGCTCCGCTCGGGTAGACGCCGTTGACTTCGAGGGCTTTGACGGTTTTGTCGACGAAGCCGAGTCCGGCATAGCCGATGGCGGCCGGGGTGCTTTGTACGCGCTGGCGAATGGCGCCGTTGCTGCCGACGTATTCAGCCTTTCCAGTTATTTTCTGTTTGGCCATGACCATTTTTTCGAAGGTTTCGTAGGTGCCGGAGTTGGTGTCACGGCTGATGACAACAATGTTCAGATCCGGGCCGCCAACCTGTTTCCAGTTGGAGATTTTTCCGAGGTAGATGTCGCGCACCTGTTCGAGGGTGAGCCCTTTGACGGGGTTCTGCGGGTTGACGAGGATCGGTAGTCCGTCGAGCGCAACCACATGAGCAACGGGCTGGATGCCCTTCCCTGCGGCGGCAGTGAATTCGTTGTCTTTCATTGGGCGGGACATGTTGGCGACATCGCACACGCCGTTGACGAGGCTTTTGGCACCGTTGCCGCTACCGGACTCGCTGACGGTGATGTTCACGTCGGGATGAGCCGACATGAAATATTCGGCGAAGGCTTTGGCGATGGGGCCAACGGTGGTGGACCCATCGAGGACGATTTTATCTTCGGCGACGGCGCTGAGTGCGACGGCGGCGATGAGGATGCTACTGAATAGTACTTTTTTCATTTTAGAGTCTCCTAGTTTTCAACTGAGTTCGTTAGTGCGGACTCCGGCGGGAGGTCTTTCCTTTCGCCTCCAACTTCCGTCATCCGCTTTGTACGGTTCAGAATATGAAGACGACGTGTTAGGAGAGCATTAGGGGTTTATTAGAAGGCTGCGAGGATTCAAGCCGGAAGGCCGGGACGAACTTTGATGATTTTTTCGCGCTTGATGTGGACGGTGCCGGGTTTGGCGCCGCGCGGTTTGGAAACGTGTTTGGCTTCGGTACAGGAAACGGGAACGGTCCCCGCATTGCGCGCTTTGCTGTGCCACGCCGCGATGGCGGCGGCGGCTTTGATGGTGGCGTTGTCGGGCTTTTCCCCGTCCGGCCCCTGCAAAATGACATGACTGCCGGGTAGTCCGTGCACATGGAACCAAAGGTCGTTGGGGCGCGCGGTTTTGATGCTGAGCCGATCGTTATCGTCATCGGTTTTACCCGCCAGCACGTTCCACTCTCCGGGGAGTGTGTATTTCCAACTATCGGGCTCTGGCTGTTGTTTCCTCATAGAAAGAATACCGTATCAGAAACCTCAAAATTTCCAACCTTTGGAAACGTAGATGCGGTGCCCTCACCGCATTTCCCCTTTACGCTGGATATATCATATAATGATATATGTACCAGAAATATGGAGGGGGCGGTTTGCCGAAGAACACACAGAATTTTCCAAGGTTTGGAACTTTTGATTTCCTTTCTTCCAATGGTTGGAAAACCTCTGCGCCCTCTGCGAGGAACCATTTCCTCCAATGGTTGGAAACACACACACACCGCCCTTCAGGCACCCCTCCGCAAGAGGGGACTTTTGCGCTCTTTGTGCTTTTTTGCGGCTAACAATTTTCTCTCGTCGGCTCCGCCGGAGGCAGCGCCCTACCCAACATCACGTTGATCCCGCTACCAACTAATGCGAACACCGGTGGTGACACCCCAGCCGCTATAGTCGTCCCCGACGGAGTCGTTCCGGGCGATGTTGTATTCAACGCCGGTCTGCCACTTGAGCTTGTGGCCGTAGAGGAAGCAGTTCACGCCCAGGAAAAAGTCTTGAATATCCTCATACTTGCTACCGGAAAGCTTCTTCTTCGGATAGCGGCCTAATGTCGCGCTGGGGCCATCGGTGCTATGAACCATTGAGTACCGGAAAACCCCCTGCCACGTGTCGCTGAAGTCATAGAACGGCATCACCTGCAGGCCGATCAGATCGCTCTGGCCGGCATCATCGTCGCCTACAGCATAGGAAAGATCCGTCCAAAGGCCCCATTGCCCCCACTGCGACTTGGTAACAGCCGATACGATATCCGTCAGTTTTTTCGTGCCGACATCCCCTGAGTAATCCGGTTCATTGTGAACATAATCAAACCGCAGGTCTGTATTCTCATTCAGAGCATGTCCGATCGATGCCAGACTGAACCATCCGCTGTCGAAATCACCGAATTCATTTTCACCGCCGGACGAGAACCCGCCCAGCTTGTAGTCCCAGCCGTCAACGGTTCCGGAGGCACTGACCCCCGTGAAATATTCGGTGGTGAACCAAAGGTTCCCCGCCACAATGCTGCGTTCCAGAGTGAGGAGCTTTTTAGATGACGTCGCCCCATCGAGCGTAAATCCGGCAGACTGTTTCCCCACCTTCAGCTTGAAGGCTTTACTGGGAGACCAGCCGATGTAGGCATCGGTCAGGCGATTATAGAAATCGTCGGAGCCTATCTGGTTTAAATCGAGATCCGCTTCCACGTGAATAAAGAAATCATGGAACAGCGTTGCTTTGCCACCGACGCGGACACGACGCCAGGCAATATCGTCGAAGTCGCCGTGATCATCTGAGCTAAAATAAGCGGCCTCGCCCTGAAGGCGGCCCGTAAACTTCAGACTCTGCAACACCGTTGCATCGTCATTGTCGACGAACTCAGCATAACCCCAGATTTTATCATAAATCGAAGAGTCCTCCGGTTCCTGCGCGACAGCGGGCACTGTGAACAACAATCCAGCCAACGCCATTGCAACTATTACCAGTTTATACATACCTGAATCCGTTAGATAATTTATAAAAAACAGTTGTTACCTGTTGGGCTGGAACGGATAATATATCCGGATAACCAAATCAAAACCAAACCCAACAGGTGAGAAAATGAAACACTATAAACTGGCTC